>Ga0123356_10006419_pt1 | contig 11851 bp, 7 predicted proteins | sample TergutEmb28metaG_2_FD_92546 | JGI IMG/M metagenome (GOLD analysis project Ga0123356, IMG submission 92546) | Embiratermes neotenicus P3 segment gut microbial communities from Petit-Saut dam, French Guiana - Emb289 P3 | ecosystem: Host-associated > Arthropoda: Insects > Digestive system > Gut ... | reverse complement strand
TCCTTCGACTACGCTGCGCTTCGCTCAGGATGACAGAGGTATTATTTGATGATAGCTGTGGGCTTTCCGGGCAGTGCCCGGAACTATAAAAGCGAAGACAGCGAAGCTGTCTGAGAAGTCCTTCATTGATGCGACAGTATCAATGAAGGGCGTACACTTTTGTCATTCGGGCAGTGCCCGGAACTATAAAAGCGAAGACAGCGAAGCTATCTGAGAAGTCCTTCATTGATGCGACAGTATCAATGAAGGGCGTACACTTTTGTCAGCCGGGCAGTGCCCGGAACATAAAAGCGAAGACAGCGAAGCTGTCTGAAGAGCTCCTCAATAATGCGGTTGCATTATTGAGGAGCGTACACTGTTTAGATTCCCAGGGAGCCGTTTTCGTCGGGAGCATCGGCGTCAGCGGTGTTGCCGTTAGTGTTGCCGTTGCCGTTGCCGTTTGTGTCGTCGTCGTCTCCCATGTCTTGTTCTGAGCCGTCTGTCTTGGGGGCTTTGCGGGAGGTAGCTACGCGGGCTACGGCGGTCACCCTGTCGGTGTCGCCCACGTTCATGACGCGTACGCCTTGGGTGGCACGTCCCTGTAGGGAGATGTCAGTGGACTTCACTCGGATCATAACGCCTTCTTGGCTGATGATCATGAGCTCTTGGCCCGGCGTGATGATCTTCATCCCAACCAACGGGCCCTTCTTCTCGGTCATGGAAATCGTATAGACTCCCTGCCCACCGCGGTGGTGCAGCGGATAGTCGTCCACCGGCGTGCGCTTACCATAGCCGTTCTCGGTTATGACAAAAAGTTCTGCGTCTGTCCGAGCAATCTCCATGCCTATGACCTTGTCGTCGTCCAGCGTCGTCATGCCCTTGACTCCCATGGTGTCACGCCCCATGGAGCGCGCCTCTTTCTCCGCCCAGCAAATAGCCTTTCCGTTGGAGGCCACCATGACGACCTTCTCGCCCTCCCTGACCTTGCGTACAGCTATGAGGCTGTCGTCCTCGCGAAGGCTTATGGCAATGAGGCCGTCCCTGCGAGAATTCTTGTAGGCGCTGAGGGCTGTTTTCTTAGTCATGCCGTCACTGGTAGCAAAGAGCAGGAACTCGTTGTCGGGGAAGTCTTTTGTGGCGATGATCGCGGATATCTTCTCGTCTTGTTCCAAAGGAAGGAGGTTCACGATAGCGGAGCCGCGCGCATGGCGGCTTCCCACCGGCAGCTCATGCACCTTGAGGCGGTAGACCTTGCCGCGTGTGGAGAAGAAGAGCATGTAGTCGTGCGTAGAGGCCACAAACAGATGCTCAACAAAGTCCTCGCTCTTGAGGTTGACGCCTTGGAGGCCCTTGCCGCCGCGTTTTTGTTGGCGGTAGGTGGCAACCGGCAGTCGTTTAACGTAGCCGGACGAGGTCACGGTGACCACCATGTCCTCTTCGGCTATGAGGTCTTCAACCTCGAGGTCCTTGGCGTCGTCTGCCAGCTCGGTGCGGCGCTTGTTGGCCAGGCGGTCCTTGATCTCGGTAAGCTCGTCTTTGAGCACCTCGTGTTGCATGAGCTTACTCGCGAGCAGCTCGTTGTAGTAGTTTATCCTCTCGAGGAGCTCGGCGAGCTCAGCAGAGATCTTGTCGTATTCCAGGCCGGTGAGGCGCCTCAGGCGCATCTCGAGGATGGCGTCGGTTTGTGCAACAGAAAGCGCAAAGCGCTCCATGAGGCGGCTACGGGCCTCGCCGTCATCCTTTGAGCTCTTGATGATCTGGATGATCTCGTCGATGTTGTCAAGCGCGATGATGAGCCCTTCGAGGATGTGGGCGCGATCGGTGGCCTTTTTGAGGTCAAACTCGGTGCGACGGACCAATACCTCTTCTTGGTGGGCGATGTAGTGATGCAGCATCTGCATGAGGCTGAGCTGCTTGGGGGTGCCATCAACCAGCGCCAGCATGTTGACCCCAAAGGTGCTTTGCATGCTGGTGAGTTTATAGAGTTTGTTGAGCACCACCTGCGGAATCGAGCCGGTTTTGAGCTCAATGCGGAAACGGGTGCCGTTGCGGTCGCTTTCGTCTTGGCAGAGGCTTATCTCGGAGAGCTTCTTGTCACGCATGAGCTCATTGATCTTCTCTTCAAGCTTAGAGCGGTTGACCATGTAGGGAAACTCAAAGACGATGATGCGCTCGCGACCCGAAGAGGTCTTCTCAAGACGGGCTTTAGCCCGCAGCGTCAAGGAGCCGCGTCCGGTTTCGTAAGCCTCGCGGATGCCGGTCTTGCCCATGATCATAGCGCCGGTAGGAAAGTCCGGGCCAGGCAGTATCTCCATGACTTCGTCAAGCGAGGCTTCCTCGTTATCAAGGAGTAGGCATACGGCGTCTATGACCTCTCCGAGGTTGTGATGGGGGATGTTGGTGGCCATACCCACGGCGATACCGGAAGATCCGTTGACGAGAAGATTGGGAAAACGCGCCGGAAGCACCTTGGGCTCCTGGAGGGACTCGTCATAGTTGGGCTGCCAGTCCACGGTGTCTTTGTCCAAGTCACGCAAGAGCTCCATGGCTGCCTTGTCGAGACGGGCTTCGGTATAACGCATGGCCGCTGCGCGCTCTCCGTCAACTGAGCCGAAGTTGCCATGCCCGTCAACGAGCGGCATCCTGAGCGAGAAGTCCTGCGCCAGGCGCACCATCGTGTCATAGACAGCAACATCACCATGAGGGTGGTACTTACCGATGACTTCACCCACGGTCCAAGCGCTCTTTTTGTGCGGCTTGTTAGGGGTGATGCCGCTTTCGTGCATGGCGTAGAGGATGCGTCGGTGTACAGGCTTGAGGCCATCGCGCACGTCGGGCAGGGCCCGGGCAACGATGACGCTCATGGCGTATTCAAGGAAGCTCTGGCGCATCTCAGTGGCCATCTCAGCCAGCTTGATGGTAGAGCCGCTTAGGTCCAGTTCTTGTGTTCTTGGTGAATCACTTGCCACTATATCTCCTTTTTCGATCGGGGCACCTCTGTCGTCCTGAGCGTAGCCGAAGGACCCAGAAAGTGCATAGACGAGCACAGCAAAAAGTTGTCAATGGGTGAGGTTGTAGTAATGATGTCTAATCTATTGACCACGTTTTGCATAACCTTTCTGTTAACCATCTGGGTCCTTCGGCTGCGAGGCAAAGAACGCCTCTTCGCTCAGGACGACAGAATTGTTTAATTCTTTGCTGCCCACAACAATTCCTGGATCCTATACGTCCAGGTAACGGACGTTTTTGGCGTGTTTTTGGATGAAGTGTTTGCGCGGTTCCACTTTGTCGCCCATAAGGTCGCTCACCACTCTCTCGGCGGCGAGGGCGTCATCGATGGTCACCTGTAAAAGCGTGCGGCTCTTGGGTTCCATGGTGGTCTCCCAGAGCTGGTCGGGATCCATCTCGCCTAGACCTTTATAGCGCTGGATGGTGTATTTGGTGCCGTCCGGCAGCTTCTTGAGCTCGCGCCGTAGCGCCTCGTCCGAATAGATATATTCGTGTTTGCGTCCCACCGAGAGCCGGTAAAGCGGTGGTTGGGCGATGTAGATGTAGCCGCGCTCGATCATCTCTGGCATAAAGCGATAGAAGAAGGTGAGGAGCAAAATGCGGATGTGCGCGCCGTCAACGTCGGCATCAGTCATGATGATGGTCTTGTGGTAGCGCGCCTTGTCTATATCAAAATCCTCGCCTATCCCCGTGCCGATGGCGGTGATGAGCGTATTGATGGCCTCCGACGAGAGCGAGCGGTGGATGTTGACCTTCTCGATGTTCAAGATCTTGCCACGCAGGGGCAGGATAGCCTGGAAGGAGCGCTCACGCGCCTGCTTGGCAGAGCCGCCGGCGCTGTCTCCCTCTACTATATAGAGCTCTGTGAGCTCCGGGTCTTTGAGGGTGCACTGCGCCAGTTTACCCGGCAGCGTCGAGTCCTTTTGCTTGCGCTGGTTCTTCTTGTAGTTGGAGACCGCCTCGCGCACCCTTTTTTCCTCCAGCGCTTTCTTGACGATCTCGCGTGCGGGGTTGGGGTGCTCTTCGAGATACTCGGCCAGGCCCTGCATAACGGCGCTTTGGCTGAGCGAGCGTATCTCGGTATTGCCGAGCTTGGTCTTGGTCTGCCCCTCAAACTGCGGGTTGCGGAGCTTGACCGAGATGATGCAGGTGAGGCCGCTTCGGACGTCCTCCCCTACCATGTTGTCTTCCTTCTCTTTAAGCATGTTCTTGGCGCGGGCATACTTGTTGAGGACCTGGGTGAGGCCGTTGCGGAAGCCCTCCACATGGGTGCCGCCCTCAGTAGTATGGATGTTGTTGGCAAAGGCTAACGTGGTCTCGTAGTGCGTGGTGTTCCACTGCATGGCAAACTCGATCTCGCCCACGTCTACGTGCTCGGCCGAGAAGTAGATGGGTTTAGAAAGGCCGGCCAGCACGTCCTTGCCCTCGTTGATGTATTTGGCAAAGTCGACGATGCCGCCAGCGTACTGGTATTCCTCGTAGAAGGGCCCGGATCCGTCTTCGTTTTTGGCGCGCTCATCGGTGAAGGTGATCTTGAGGTTCTTGTTGAGGAAGGCCATCTCGCGAAGCCGCGCCGTGAGGATGTCCGCGTCGTAATTGGTGGTCTCAAATACCTCTTCGTCAGCCCAGAAGGTTATGGTGGTGCCGGTTTTCTTTGTCTTGCCGATTTGCTCGAGTTTCTTGGTGGTCTTTCCGCGCGAGAACTCCATGGACCAGATGGCGCCGTCACGCATAACCTCGGCCTGCATCTTGGAGGAGAGCGCGTTGACAACACTGACGCCTACACCGTGGAGTCCGCCGGATACCTTGTATCCTTCGCTCCCGAACTTGCCGCCGGCATGCAGGATGGTGAGCACGACTTCGAGGGTGGACATCCTCTTCTTGGGATGCTTGCCAACTGGGATGCCGCGGCCATTATCGAAGACGCTTACCGAGCCGTCAGTTTTTATGGTCACATCTATACGGGTACAATAGCCGGCCATGGCTTCGTCGATGGAGTTATCCACCACCTCGTATACCAGGTGATGCAGCCCGCGCGGGCCGGTTGAACCGATGTACATTCCAGGGCGTTTTCGTACCGGTTCCAAGCCCTCCAGAACGATAATGTCCTCTTCGCCATAACTATCATGGGCGTTTTTTGCATTCTTAATCTCGCTCGCGCTCAAAGAAAACTCCTCTCGTTTAAGGTGCTTTGAAGTTGATTATTTTTGTGTCCTCAACTAGTGCGTTTTTTGCTGTATGTCCCTCTGTTTTCATTGAGGTTTTATTATATCGTATTTGTGCCTTCAAAACCGACAAAATTGTGTCTTTTTAGCCGTGTGTGGCGGCTTCTCAGGCGATTTTTGGCCTGTTTGTGAGTCCAGACCTCTTGTGAGAAACAAAAAGCCTCTCAGTGATGGTTTGTTGGGTGGCCGGGGTGTTAGTTTGGGGGGTTTTTTTGATACTTTTTTAACTATATATAAATTAGATAAACAAGACAGAAAGACCGGGCCGTTTTGTCCAGTTATTTGCGTTTGCGCTGGGCGGATTTTCGGGAGACCAAAAACTTGATATCGGCGATTTCCTTTTTTGTTACCTTTTGCATTTTTAACCGATACAGCTCTTTGTCCATGGTCATCTCTGTGGCATATGCGGCGCTGTCAACATAGACCAGTATGGTGTTGTTCTTCGTTTTGGTGCAGTAGACGACATTGTCGGTATGTAATACGAGGTGAGGGGCGGCAACTTTTTCCCAGTGTGTCATGAGGCCGCGCTTAGGTACCTTCAGTGTGCTCAAATACTCAGCCATCTCGTCCCCCAAAAAGACAGACACCTCTTTTCTCTTAAGCTTCTTCATGGCGCTCACTCGTGTTCTCCAAGCGGGAGTGGCAGTGTCTCGTTGTGCAGCTCCACTATCGTGGCTCTCTTTAAGAAGTCTTCCTCAAAGTAGCCCAGGTTGGTGGTGGTGAGCACCGTTTGGGTTGAGCTTTCTATGAGGTCGATGAAGCTGCCACGTCTTGCTGTGTCAAGCTCGCTCATGACATCGTCGAGCAGCAACAGGGGGCTTCTTCCGCATACCCTGCTGAGTATCTCTATCTCTGCGATCTTGAGCGCAAGAGCCAAAGACCGCTGTTGACCTTGAGAGGCAAAACGGCGGGTGTCAGAGCCGTTAATGGTCAGAATCAAATCATCTTTGTGTGGCCCCACCAGGGAGCGCCCAGCTTGTATCTCCGCTTCGCGGCTTTGTGAAAGCTCCCAGGCAAGATCCTCAAAATTGCTTGAGTAGCTACCCTGGAGCTCTTCTCCTCCGGATATCTTGCTGTATGCGATGGCGGCGGCCTCCAGAAGCTGTTTTGACAAGCCCTGTCGGTGCTTGCTTAAAGAGGTGCCGAGCTTTGCCAGGTTGGTGTTCCAGGATTCTAAAAGATCCAAATCTATCTCTTCTTGTCTGAGGAGGCTGTTTTTGTGGCGGAGTGCACGGTAGTACTCGGCCCTGATGTGGGCAAAGGACTTTGAAAGTCTCCCACCCAGGCTGTCGAGCATATCGCGACGTTGTTCAGGGGGTCCTTTGATGATATGAAGGTCGTCAGGGGTGAACAACACCGTGGGGATAAGGTCAATGAGGTCTTTGGAAGGTCTCTCTTTCTTGTTATAGAAATAGCTGCGGGTATTCTCTTTGAATATGACCTGCTTGGTGTGTATCGTGCTGTCTTCTCTCAGTTCAATAGAGATACTTGCGGGAATCTCTTTATGGTGCCTGTGCGCCAGCTCCTCTATCTTCGGTTTTCTGAAAGACTCGTGCATGGAGAGCAGCTGGAGCGCCTCAATGGTGTTGGTTTTCCCCGCAGCATTGTTGCCCGAGATGATCAGGACCGTTCCTATATCACCTAAAACCAGGTGTTCGTGATTTCGGAAGTTTTTTAATTCAATACGGACTATCTGCATGCTGTTTATTCACTCTTCTGGGTCCTTCGGCTGCGCTCAGGATGACAGGGGGATGAAATCCTTGGTTCTCCTCATTGATAGCTTCTCTATTAACTTATTGTTTACTGTCTGGGTCCTTCGGCTTCGCTCAGGACGACAAGAAATACTACGCCCAAAACGACAAATTATTCGCTCAGGATGACAGGAGAATCAGCGATCGAGTCGTACCGGCATGGTGAGATAGAAATAGTCGTCTTTTCCTATGGATTTGAAGATGCCTGGTTTAATGGAGGTCTGCGCTTCAAACAGCAGTTCTTCTGATCCGGCAACGCTTAAACCGTCGAGAACATATTGATGGTTGAAACCAATCTCTATCTCTTCGCCGTCGATCTGTGCGGGAATACTCTCTCTTGCATCACCAACATCGGGGGTTTGGGCACTGACCTCTATCTGTTGCGTGTCGGCATGTAGGCTTATCTTGATGGGGCTCGCGTTCTTTGCCACGATAGATACCCTCTTGACTGCCGTAAGCAGTAAATTCTTCTCAACCACCACAGACACGTTTTTTTGCGAGGGAATTATCTGTTCAAAATTGGGATAGTTTCCTTCTATCTTCCTGGAAATTACCGTGGTGGATCCAAATTGGAAGATGACTTGGTTCTCACTCTCCCCAATGAGAATACTCTTTGCTCCGGCCGTCAGTCTACAAACCTCTTCAAGGATACTGCCCGGGATTATCGTGGTGATATCCTCGATAGATGGGGCACCGGCCGCAGGAACCAGGGCTTCTTTGGTGATAGCCAAACGGTACGAATCCGTTGCCGCTAGACGAAGCCGGGAATCCTTAACCTCAAAATAGACTCCTGTTAAGACAGCTCGCGAGACATCTCGTGAGACAGCCTTTCCTACCTTGCCTACCATTTCTGTCAGCTGGGATGAAGGAATCTCCAAAGATTTGGAGGGAATGATTTGCGGGAACTGGGGAAAGTCCAAAGGGTTAAGCGTTGCTATATCAAAGCTTGCCCCACCGCAATTGATCTTCAGTCTCTCCCCTTGACTCTCTAGAGCTACAGCTTCATCCGGAAGACTGTTGATGATATCGTTGAATATCCTGCCCGGCACCACAGTTGCCCCTTGGTCTTCGATAAGGGCTTCTTCTATATGCCTGATAGAAATATCAAGATCGGTGGTTTCAAAGATGACTCCATCAGTTGCGGCGCTTATATGTATTCCGCTGAGTACCGGTATGGTGCTATGTGAACTCATAGCCTTTGCTACCATTTTGATACTGAAAGCAAGTTGTTCTTTTCCTATCGTGAACTTCATCGCGCCACTCCCTATTTCTATTGGTTAATAATTAATCTGTAATAATAATAAAGCTTGTTGAAAACCTTGAAAACTTCTCTTTCTCCTGCTTAATAGGCAATTCTATCTGTGTAGTTTCTGTTGTCAATTCTTGTTGTATTCCCCAATAGGAAAAACTGGGGATAAGTTTTCAACAAAACTCGGTCAGGTTTTATCAGTTTGTTCCCTTTCTATCAAGAGGTTTTACCAGGGAGAATTATCGGTATAGTAGGCTATGCAGTCAATAATTCAGCGATTTTATCCACCTCGACCTTTACACTTGCCTCTTCAACCATCTTCTCTTGGATCTTTCTGTCTGCATACATAACAGATGTGTGGTCTTTGTTGAATCCGATACCGATCTCTGGATAAGACATGTCGGTATAACGACGGATGAGATACATGGCTATTTGGCGCGGATGCGAGATATTCTTGGAACGCTTTTCACTGAGTAGTTCTGTGCGGGAGACTTTGAAATAATCCTCCACAGCCTTGACCACCATATCAAAATCGATACGGCGGGTGGTTTTATGGAAGAAGGAATTACCTAAGACGTTTTCCACGTCGCTGTAGGTGATAGCTGTGAGGGGTACATCGCTGGGTCGACAAGAAACATAGACGATCAGGTTACTGATAGCCCCTTCCAGCTCCCTGATATTAGAGCCAGAGAGTTCTAATATCCTCTGTATTGCCTCATCAGTAAAGCTCACCTCGGGAATACTGAGGAAATTACAGTAGTATCTCTTATAGTTCTTAAGGATTGCTGACTTCATCTCATAATTAGGTGGCTGAATATCTGCGGTGATACCTTGAGCAAAACGACTGGTGAAGCGTTCATCGATATTGATTTCCACCGGAGAACGATCTGCGCTCAAAACAATCTGCTTTTTACTCTCAATAAAGATATGTAATATCTCAAAGAGCGCGTTGGTGGTTCCCTCTTTACCTTCAAGGCTTTGGACATCATCTATGAGAAGGACATCGCAGGTATGATATTTATGCTTGAAACTGATAAGACCACGATCTTCGGCCATGGCGTTGGTGAAGTCGTTGATAAACTCGGTGATTGGAGCATACACAACCCGTTTATCGATGAGATAAGTGTTGATGTAGTTTTTTATAGAGAGTAAAAGATGGGTTTTTCCCAAACCGCTTCTTCCATAGATAAAGAGAGGGTTGAAATAAAGACCCGGTGCCTCTGCTACCCGAAGAGATGCTTTATAGGCAAACTCGTTACTGTTGCCCATAACATAATTGGAGAAGTTGAATCGGGAATGAGGCTCTGTACCGGAAGATTTTTGTGACTGGGATTCAGGGGCAAAAACAGAGCTGAGGCCGCTGGTGGGTTTTGTGCTGGTGGGGCTTATATTATCGGGCGAAGATGTGCCCACCGCAGGAAAAGAGCTGGTAGCGCCAGGAGCAACGTTTGGGGAAGGAGAAACTGTAGTAACAGGCATAGCCGTTGAGACGGGAGTACTGGCAGGGACGGAGGCGCCTGCGGGGACAGATGAGACAACGGGGTTGAAGGTGCCTGTTTGACCGATCGAACTATTTATACTGCTGGGGGTGAGAGGCTGGCTAATAGTCTCGTCGACCACTAAGACGATCTCTCTGGGGCTGCCCACCACAGCGGCTACTGCTTCGACAATATAGGGAAGGTAGCGCTCCTCGATCCAGTTCTTTGCCTGATGACGCGTTACAGCAAACTCGATTTTACTGTCATCAAAAGATATTGGCACAAGATAACCGAGCCAGACTTTGGCTAAATCGGATTTTGTCTCATTAACACTCGAAAGCAGGCTAAGCGCCTGATTCCAGACTTCACTTACATCACTGGTATTCAATTGAAGCGTCCTCCCGTGCGGCGTGGTAGAACCTAATCAAGAAGCTCTTGAATTAATGCCTTACCGGCATGTGAAAGAATCCGCTTCTTGTTTTGGGCATACTCCACCATCTCAAGCTGTTCCAGTACCTGAAGGAGCCTTGTTGCAGTGGGCGCGCTGACACCGAGGAGTTTTGCTAAATCAACCGGGCCAAGTTTCCCGTGTTCGCTCAGCAAGAGCAGAGCCTGCTCTTCTCGCTTACTGAGCCTGGTAGAAAGCGGCTGGCTCACAGGGGACGTTGTGGGAGCTGTCTTCTCCGTTGGAGGATCCAGCGTTTTTCTCGCCAAAGAAATGGTTACCACCACTCCATCTTCTGCATTGTCTTCGATGCTCAAAGAGCCATGCGAAACAGAAAGATACTCACGCACAACAGGAAACCCTGAGCCCACACCACGAATATACTCCTTCATCCAGCGAGTTGCAGAGGAAACTCCGGGCTTTAGAACCAGATCCTTTTTGGTGATTCCTGGTCCTTGGTCGGCAAAACGCAAGGTGTTGCCTTCGTCAAGGATTGATACCGTACACTCTGTAAAACCAGCGTGAATGAAATTCTCTGCAATCTCTCTGATGACGGAATAAGGCAGCTGTCCTCCCTGTTGGTGTGACAGTTCATAGACGGCCACCGTGATTTCTTCAATAAAACCCTGTATATCTTGCGGAGGGATGTCAACAAGACGAGGAGCCGAAAGCAGATTGTCGTAAACCGCAATACGCGCCCTCTCCTCTATGACCATACTTTTTTCGTCCATAATGGATACATCACCTTGATTTCATATCCGTGAACACATTTCATAAAAAAGCGCATATTTCAGCCTGTGACACTAAATCTTGCGAATTTCACAAGGTTTTCCACAATAACAGCTTATTTCTGTGGAACGAGCGCTAAAAAACTGATAAAAAACAACCTATAAAGGCCAGTATCCACCTTCCCTGAAATAATGTGGAATGTAGGATACACCATTCGATAAGGCAATTTCAATGCTGTTCCCTCTACAATTTCACATATGTGAAAAAAACTGTGAAATCTTGAAATACGGGGGGCTCCAGCCTGTGGAAAAAAACGGCGTAACTGTTGAAAAACAAGCATTATGTTGTTACGTGATAGCTTTATCCTGCGCATTAACGAGCAAAACACCAAGTAAACAATGATGGAATGACTAAAATCAAAGCAGATTCTCTTTTCAAGGTGCCAGGTTGCTAAACTGCTGGCAAATAGCCATTTTTGTACGCAGTTTAAAACCAACTTCCCTACACTTTGCACACAAAGAATGAGATTGTCAACGGCAAACAGATGTTTCTTTTTGGAGTTTTCCACAAGAGAAACCCGTACTCTTACTTGTTTTTACACATTTTCCACAGGCCCCCCTGTGAGTATTGAGAATTTTTGAAGAATTTTGTTGGATGGTAGAAAGTACACGCTTCTGCACCTTGCACACTTTGCCGGTTGCATTAACGGGCAAAAACAAATAGAATCTCTTGTTCGCAAACATACACAACTTTACGGCAAAAGGAAACATCCTAAGGCCGTTTATGATTTAGGAAAGAGGAACCAACATGAAGCGAACTTATCAGCCAAACAGGCGTAAGCGCGCAAAATGCCACGGCTTTTTCTCCCGCATGTCTACCAAGGGTGGCAGAGCGGTGCTCTCATCGCGCCGTGCCAAGGGACGAAGGCGTCTTACCGTTTCATCACCACGATAGACCCTTTGACGCCTATTGGGGTGCTGGGCGAG
>Ga0123356_10006418_pt1 | contig 11851 bp, 6 predicted proteins | sample TergutEmb28metaG_2_FD_92546 | JGI IMG/M metagenome (GOLD analysis project Ga0123356, IMG submission 92546) | Embiratermes neotenicus P3 segment gut microbial communities from Petit-Saut dam, French Guiana - Emb289 P3 | ecosystem: Host-associated > Arthropoda: Insects > Digestive system > Gut ... | reverse complement strand
TGCAACTTCGAGGACATCGCACTCGTGGCACGCGCGCTGGCAGGCGCGCCGCGCCGGCGCATCCACGTGTTCCTCGCCACCAGCGCCATCCACCGCCAGTACAAGCTCAACATGGCGCAGGAGGAGATCCTGCGGCTGGCCGCCGACGGCGTCGCGCGCGCCCGCGAACTGTGCGAGGACGTGGAGTTCTCCCCCGAGGACGCCTCGCGCACCGAGCTCGAGTTTCTCGCGCAGGTGGTCGAGGTGGCGATCGCCGCCGGCGCCACCACCGTCAATATCCCTGACACCGTCGGCTACACCGTGCCGGATGAGTTTGCGGAGCTGTTCCGCTACCTGCGCAAGAACGTGCGCGGGATCGATGGGGTGCGGCTCTCGGTGCACTGTCACGACGACCTGGGGATGGCGGTGGCCAACAGCCTGACCGCGGTGGTCGCCGGGGCGCGGCAGGTCGAGTGCACCATCAACGGCATCGGCGAGCGCGCCGGCAACTGCTCACTGGAAGAGGTGGTGATGGCACTGAAGACCCGCGCCGCATTCTTCAATGTCACCACCGGCATCAACACCAGCCGCCTGTACCCCACCTCGCGGCTCATCTCGAGCATCACCGGCATGCCGATCCCGCGCAACAAGGCGGTCGTTGGCGAGAACGCCTTCGCGCACGAGAGCGGCATTCATCAGCACGGCATGCTGCGCCATCACTCAACCTACGAGATCCTGCGCCCGGAGGACGTCGGCCTGTCGCGCAGCCACCTGGTGCTCGGCAAGCACAGCGGCCGACACGCGTTCCGCGAGCGCGTGCAGGCACTCGGCTTCGAGCTCGACGAGCCCGAGTTCAACCGTGTGTTCGAGGAATTCAAGGCGCTCGCCGACAAGAAGAAGGAGCTGTTCGACGGTGACATCGAGGCGCTGGTGCTGCGCGCCGAGGACTCCGCCGCCGGCCCCTGGCAGCTGGCGGAGCTCACGACCGAGGCGAAAACCGGTGACGCAGCCCGCGCCAGGGTCATCCTCACGCACAACGACGGCCGCCGTGTCGAGCACACCGCCACCGGTGACGGCCCGGTGGACGCCGCATTCAAGGCAATCGAGGCCGCCACTCGCGTCGCGGTGGTGCTGCGCAAGTTCGAGGTGCACGCGGTCTCCGAGGGCGAGGACGCGCAGGGCGAGGCACGGGTATACGTGGAGTACAATCAGCGCAGTTACCGGGGCGCCAGCGTGAGTACCAATATCGTCGAGTCCGGCGCGCGGGCGTTCCTCGAGGTGATCAACCGCATCGAGCTGGCGCAGGCCGGTACACGCGCCCGCGAGGAACGCGCGGCCGCGACGACCGCCTGAGGAGCCTCCATGCCGATTCCGGCGACGCAGTACATCTGGTTCAACGGCAAGCTGGTGCACTGGGAGAAAGCCACCGTGCACGTGCTGTCGCACGCTCTGCACTATGGCTCCTCGGTGTTCGAGGGTCTGCGCGCCTACGAAACTCCGCGCGGCGTGGCCATCTTCCGTCTGCGCGATCACACCCGCCGCCTGTTCGATTCGGCCAAGATCTATCGCATCCACATGCCGGTCACCGCGGAGCAGCTGAACGACGCCTGCCGGCAGGTGATCGCGGCCAACGGGCTGAAGCGCGGCGCCTACATCCGCCCGATCGTGTGCAAGGGCTACGGCGAGATCGGCGTGAGCCCCAAGAGCGATCCGCCGACCGACGTCGCGGTGGCCGCCTGGGAATGGGGCCGTTATCTCGGCCACGAGAGCGAGGCAGGCGGCGTCGATGTGTGCATCTCATCCTGGAACCGCGTTGCCCCCAACACCCTGCCCGCGCTCGCCAAGGCGGCCGGCAACTATCTGTCCAGTCAGCTCATTGCCAGTGAGGCCAGGCGCCTCGGTTTCGCGGAAGGCATCGGCCTGTCGATCGACGGCAATTTGAGCGAGGGCTCGGGGGAGAACCTGTTCGTGGTCAAGGACGGGGTGCTGCTCACTCCCGCCCTCGCCCATTCGGTGCTCGGCGGCCTCACGCGCGACACGGTGATTCGCCTGGCGCGCGCGCGCGGCATGGAGGTCCGCGAGTGCGCCATTCCGCGCGAGCTGATCTACATCGCCGACGAGGCGTTCTTCACCGGCACCGCGGTCGAGATCACCCCGATCAACAGCGTCGACCGCCTCACGGTGGGCACCGGCACCCCCGGCCCGATCACCGCAGCGCTGCAGAATGCCTTCTACGGCCTCTTCAGCGGGCAGACGAGCGACGAGTGGGGCTGGCTCGATTATGTCGACATGGCCGCGCCGCGCGTTGCCGCGTCCGGCTGATATCCACCGGCTGATGACGCCGACGCCGCAAACGCTGTTCGACAAGGTCTGGCAGGCCCACGTGGTGAGTGCCGAGACCGCGGCGACGCCCGCGGTGCTGTACATCGACCTGCACCTGGTGCACGAAGTCACCTCTCCGCAGGCGTTCGCAGTCCTGCGCGAGCGCGGCCTGCGGGTGCGCCGCCCCGAGCACACGCTCGCGACCATGGACCACTCCACCCCAACGCTTACCGCGCAGGTGTTCGGAGGAGCCCCGATCGCGGTGGATGCTGCCGCGCGCCAGGTCGCCGAGCTCGAGCGCAACTGCGCAGACTTCGGCATCGAGCTGCTGGCGCTGCGTCACGCGCAGCGTGGCATCGTGCATGTCATCGGCCCCGAGCTCGGACTCAGCCAGCCGGGGCAGACCATCGTCTGCGGCGACAGCCATACCAGCACCCACGGCGCACTCGGCGCGCTGGCTTTCGGCGTCGGGACCACCGAAGTCGGCCACGTGCTCGCTACGCAGTGCCTGCTGCAGCGCAAGCCCGGCACGCTCGCCGTCAACATCACCGGGCAGCTGCACGAGGCAGTGACCGCCAAAGACCTGATCCTCGCGGTCATCGGCGAGCTCGGCGTCGACGGGGGCACCGGGCACGTCATCGAGTACCGCGGCGACACCGTGCGTGCCCTCGACATGGAGGCGCGCATGACGGTGTGCAACATGTCGATCGAGGCCGGTGCGCGTGCGGGCATGATCGCCCCCGATGAAACCACCTTCGCGTACCTGAGTGGCCGGCCGCGGGCCCGGCGCGGCGAGGACTGGGACCGCGCTCTCGCGGCGTGGCGCCGCCTGCCGAGCGATGAGGGTGCGCGGTTCGATCGCGAAGTGCACCTCGACGCCGGCACGGTCGAGCCGATGATCACCTATGGCACCAACCCCGGTATGGTCATGCCGATCGGCGGCCACATCCCGGAGCGACCGGGCGACCGGCTGTTGGGCGAGGCGCTCGAGTACATGGGGCTGCATCCGGGGGAGCCGATCAGAGGCCAGCCGGTCAACGTGGTGTTCATCGGCAGCTGCACCAACGCACGGCTGTCGGACCTGCGCAGTGCCGCGCAGCTGCTGCGCGGCCGCCGCATCGCACGCGGCATCACCATGCTGGTGGTGCCCGGCTCGCAGCAGGTGAAGCGCGAGGCGGAAGCGGAGGGTCTCGACCGCATCTTTCTCGAAGCCGGTGCGCAATGGCGCGAATCAGGCTGTTCCATGTGTCTCGGCATGAACGGCGACGTGGTCGGGCGCGGGCAGTACGCGATCAGCACCAGCAACCGCAACTTCGAGGGGCGCCAGGGCCCGGGAGCACGCACGCTGCTCGCCAGCCCGCTCACCGCGGCAGCGAGCGCGGTGCGCGGCCGGGTCACCGACCCCCGCGAGCTGATGTGAGCGGCGAGCGGGTCGCCATGCAGCCTCTCACCACCCTCATCTCGCGCACCGTCGTGCTGCCCGAAGCCAACATCGACACCGACCGCATCATCCCGGCACGCTTCCTCACCACGACCACCCGCGCCGGATTGGGCGCACATCTGTTCGCCGATTGGCGCTACGACGCGCACGGTGCGCCGCGGGCGGATTTCGCGCTCAATCAGCCGCACGCCGCCGGGTGCCGGATCCTGGTCGCCGGCCGCAACTTCGGCTGCGGCTCCTCGCGCGAGCACGCGCCGTGGGCCCTCGTCGATCACGGCTTCCGCGCCGTGATCAGCACCGAAATCGCCGACATCTTCCGCAGCAACTCGCTGAAGAACGGCCTGCTGCCGGTGGTGGTGGACGAGGCTGCTGGCGCCTGGCTCATCGCCCATCCGGGCGTGCAGGTCACGCTCGATGTGGCCGACGCCACGCTCACGCTGCCGACCGGCGCGACGCTCAGCTTTCCGCTGGAGCCGTTCGCGCGCCACTGTCTGCTCGAGGGCGTCGACGAGCTCGGATTTCTGCTCGCACGTTGCGAGGCGATCGAGGCCTTCGAACGGCGTTCATGAAGGCGCGCATCGCAGTGTTGGCCGGCGATGGCATCGGACCCGAGGTCATTGCCGAAGGAGTGCGATGTCTCGAGGCGGTAGCGCGCCTGTTCGGACACCAGTTCGAGCTCGCCGCGCTCCCCTTCGGCGGTGCGGCCATCGACCGCCACGCCGATCCGCTGCCGGCACAGACCCTGCAGGGGTGCCTCGCGGCGGATGCGGTGCTGCTAGGCGCGATCGGGGGCCCGAAGTGGTCGGCACCCGCTGCGCCGCTGCGGCCGGAAAGCGGGCTGCTGCGGCTGCGCAAGGAGCTCGGGACGTACGCGAACCTGCGCCCGGTCAGCGTGCCCGCTGCGCTCGCCGACGCCTCTGCCCTCAGGCCCGGGATCGTCGCGGATGTCGACCTGCTGTTCGTGCGCGAACTCACCGGCGGCATCTACTTCGGCGAGAAACGGCGCGACGCCACGAGCGCCGTCGACGTGTGCACCTACACCGCCGCCGAGGTGGAGCGCGTCGTGCGGGTGGCCGCGCGGCTTGCGCAGGGACGGCGCCGCCGGCTCACCTCCATCGACAAATCAAACGTGCTGGAGACTTCGCGCCTGTGGCGCGAGGTGACTCAGCGGGTGATCGGCCGGGAGTTTCCCGATGTCGAGCTCACGCACATGCTGGTGGACGCGGCGGCGATGCATCTGATCCGGCGGCCGCGGGAGTTCGACGTACTGGTTACCGAGAACATGTTCGGCGACATCCTGACGGATGAGGCGTCCATGCTGGCCGGCTCGCTCGGGCTGCTGCCGTCGGCGTCCTTGGGCGACGGACGCCGCGGCATCTACGAGCCGATTCACGGCTCGGCGCCTGACATCGCCGGACGCGGCGTTGCGAACCCTTACGGCGCGATACTCTCGGTAGCGCTGCTGCTGCGCCACTCGCTGTCGCTGGCCCCCGAAGCCGCCGCCGTGGAGCAGGCAGTGGCGGAGGCGCTCGCGCGTGGCGCGCGCACCGCGGACCTCGTCCCGTCGGGCGGCCGCGCACTCTCGACCAGCGAGGCCGGCGACGCCGTACTCAGCAGGCTCCGGCGGCCCGTCTGAGAAGCGGCGCCGCGAGCGAAGTTCGCGGCCCGCTGCAGCGCACGGGCGAGATCCGCGCGCAGGTCCTCCAGACCCTCGATACCGATGGAGAGGCGGATCAGCCCGTCGACGAGTCCGGCGCGCTGGCGGGCGGCCGCATCCATGGCCGCATGCGTCATGGTTGCCGGGTGGGCGATGAGACTCTCCACCCCGCCCAGGGACTCCGCCAGCGAGAAGCATTGGAGACCGGCGACGAATTCGCGCACCGCATCGTGCCCGCCCTCGAGCTCCAGCGACACGACCGCACCGAAGCCGCGCTGCTGGCGCTTCGCCAGCTCGTGGCCGGGATGGTCCTCGAGGCCCGGGTACCACACGCGCCGGACATTCGGCTGTCCGTGCAGCCACAGAGCGAGCGTCGCGGCGTTGCGGGCGTGATGCTCGAGGCGCGCGTGCAACGTGCGCAGGCCGCGCAGCGTCAGGAAGCTGTCGAACGGCGCGCCGGTGAGGCCCAGGCAATTGGCCCACCACACGAGCTGCTCGTGCAGCGCGGGCTCCCCGGCCACCACGGCTCCGCCGACCACATCACTGTGACCATTCAGGTATTTCGTGGTCGAGTGCACAACCAGATCCGCGCCGAGCGCGAGCGGCTGCTGCCAGGCGGGCGAAAGAAAGGTGTTGTCCACTGCGACGAGCGCTCCGCAGTCATGCGCGAGCTTCGCGACGGCGGCGATGTCGGTGATGCGCAGCAGCGGATTGCTCGGCGTCTCGATCCACACCAGCGCCGCAGGCCGCGACAGTGCCCCACGCACGCCTGCCTCATCGCCGAAGTCGATGAACTCCACCTGCCGTTCGCCGCGGCGGTGCCAGGCGTCGAACAGCCGGTACGTGCCGCCGTAGCAGTCGTGGGGCACGATGATGCGGGCGCCCGCGGGCACGAGGTAGCCTACGACGGTAATCGCTGCCATGCCGCTCGCCGTCACGACCGCGCCGCACCCCTGCTCGAGCTCCGCGAGCGCACCGGCCAGCAGGTCGCGGGTCGGGTTGCCCGAGCGCGTGTAGTCGTACGCACGCTTCTCGCCGAAGGCACGGAAGGCAAACGTTGAGCTGAGGTGCAGGGGTGGCACGACGCAACCGGTCGTGTCGTCGCATTCGATGCCGGCGCGCACCGCCTGGGTCATCGGGGTGGTCGCGCGGTTGGCGGACGCCTCCCAGGGTGTCATCGGCTCAGGGTTCTTGTTCACGGTCTGCTCCGCTTAAGTGTGGCCGGTCTCACCGGACTCCTGCGGAGCGTGTCCGCCCAGGACGGGCAGACTTCGTCACGTCCATCCCCGCCGTCCTTGTGGACGGTCCGGGCCACGCTGACCGCTCATCTGTCGACACCCGGGCGCGGTGTCGCAGGAGTTGGCACCTTTCCAGGGTGGTTAGGCCTGGCGGTTGCCCCGGCGTCTAAGGGCCTATCCCTCAGCCGGTCTCGATGAGTCGGCAACAGTCTAGGGGGCGGCCCGGCGACGCGCAAGCGCCTCCTTACCCCACGCCACCGCACGGCCAGGCTTGCGGGCGAGGCGGGCTCCGCGGGACGCCGTTGCGCTCAGTGCGGTGCGTCTTCAGTGGCGGGCGCTGCGTTCTTCACCGGCGGCGGATCGACGAAGCGCTTGACCCCGATGGCTTCGTAGACCTCCGCCGGGAAATACACCACGCCGTCCTTCATGACGAGGCTGATACGGCGGATGTCGCTGATGTTCTGGGTCGGATCGCCGTCGACGAGAATCATGTCCGCGCGTTTGCGGGGTTCGATGGAGCCGAGGTCGTCCAGGCGTCCGGTGAAGCGCGCCCCGTTCCAGGTCGCGATGCGCAACGCCTCCGCCGCGGGGATGCCCGCGCGCACATACAGCTCGAGCTCACGATGCAGCGTGAAGCCGGCGATGTCATCCGTGCCCGCTTCCAGCGGCACTCCGGCGCGATACAGCAGGCCGACGAACTGCACCATCTTGTCGTAGGAGGCGCGATAGGTGGCGACATTCCTGGCGGTGACGTTCATGGAGTTCTCGAGCCAGCCGCGCCGCACGGCGACCGGCACGTGATCGGCGACCGCGGCGTAGCTCGGGTCCAGCTCTCCCTGCATCTGCGTGAAGTTGCCCTCGAAGGCGGTGAGCGTCGTGTCGAGCACGGTGTGGTGCTCTTTCATCAGGTTGACGAGCTCGGTGACCTTCGACGAGGACAGATCGAGCGCATGGGCGTTCTCAGCAAGGAGATAGAAGCGCGCCAGGGTACGCGTGTCGTCCTTCGGGCCCACGAAGAACACCAGCATCAGCTGATTGATGTGCTGGATCTCGTCGTAACCGGCACGGATCGCCTCCGCGGAGGTCATGAAGGCCGGGACGTGGCCGCTGACCCGCATGCCGCGCTGGTGTGCCAGCGCCGCCGTCTCCGCCACCCACTCGGGATGGAAGGAGTTGTAGATCTTGATCTGGTGATAGCCGTGCTGCGCATACCACTCCACGGCATCCTTTGCGCCCTGAAGATCCTTCACGCGAAAACCGCCGCTCGCGGAGTACGGGCTGTCGCCCTCGATGAAGCCGCACGGAATGATGCGCGACCCGACGATATCGCCCGCATCCACCTGGGTGATGATCTGCTGCAGTCGCGTGTTGTCATTGCCCATGTCGCGGCTGGTGGTCACCCCACCGGCGATCTGCAGCAGCAGGTTCCAGGTGGACTCGTGCGCGTGCATGTCGAACAGCGCGGGCATCAGGACGTGGCCGCCGCCGTCGACGACCATGGCTGCATCGCGCGGCGTGGATCCGGCCGGGTACAGCGCGGCGATGTGCCCGCGGTAGACGTACACGTCCTGCGCGGGCAGCAGCCGCGCGTGCTCGGAATCGAACACCCGCACGTTCTGGATCACTATCGTACCGGCTGCGGTGTGGGCGAGACGCACGGCGAGCCCATGCAGCCAGTCACGCTCGGCCTGTGTCTGCAGGCGGTCGAGCTCCGGGGCTTGTGCTTCCCACCCCTGTTCGATGACGTGCATGTAGCCAGGCAGGATGAAGGCGAAGAGCTTCCGGTCCGCGTCCGCGGTCAGCCAGATGAACACCGGCTGCAGGGCGATTCCCGTGATGGCGTAGAGAGACAGCGGCTGGGTGCGCCCGCCTGCCTGCTGCCGGGCATCCAGCACCCTGCTGATGGTGAGCTCCCCGCCGGGCAGCGCCGCGATCTTGCCTTGCGGTTGTCGCAGCGCCGCGCGCGCAACCATGGCGATGGTTTCGAAGCTGCCGTCGTTGGCCACATAGACGGCCGGCGCCGAGACCGCCACGCTGCCGTGATCGGCCAGCGAGCGCCACTGCGCGCGGCCTTCCTTCAGGGCGAAGTGCTCATCGATCGGAGCGCCGAAGGTCGACTGGCCGGTCACGTTGACCGCTATCACGGTGCCATCGGGCGCTACTTTGGCGTTTTCCCTGATGTCCGGGCCGCGGCCGTTGTCGCGGAAGCTCATGTCCACGTCGACCCGGCCGTCGGCACGTACGGTCGTCACCTGTGATCCGGACGGACGACCCTGAATGAGGATGCTGTAACGCGTGGCGCTGTCGGCGAGCGCCGTCGTCGCCACCAACACGGCAGCTGCCGCGATGAGTGTTCGCATGCATTCCCTCCCCGTCTGACGGGTACGGTAGCACGGCAGGCGCTCACTGCGGCGCTGCAGGCCCTGCGGTGTTGCCGTCCCGGCTCTGGCAGGCCGTGGCCGGCGATCGGTGCCGGCTCAGTGCGGCGCGAGAGCGTGCGCGCGCCGATCGGCCTCGGCGGCTTGGAGATTGTCGCCGCGTGCACGCAGCGAGTCGGCGATGAGGCGCCACGCGGAGGATTGCGTCGCCGGATCCCCGGCAGCGAGCGCCAGCGCTTTGCGGCCCATGGCGGCCGCCTGCGCCGCGTTGTTCTCCGACAGTCGCACGCGACCCAGCTCGATCCACACCAATGGATTGTCGGGCTCGATGCGCAGCGCGCGCTCGAGCGTCGCTCCCGCCTGCCCATTGTCGCCGTGCAACGCCTGCTGGTGCGCCTGGGCGACCAGCGCGCTCGCCGCCGGACCCAGGTGAAACTGACGCGGCGCCGGCGTCGCCGGACGCTCGGGCGGCGCAGGTGGCACGGGAGTCGGCGGCCTCGGCTGCGGTGTGCCCGAAGATGGTGCGCCGACCGGTCCCGGCGGTAGCGGCCTTTCCTCGGGGCCACGCGTCGCGCAGGCGCACAGGCTTGCGGTGACGATCATGACCAGCAGCAGGGCGCGCGGATGCATGTCTCGCATCATACCGCGGGGGTCACACGCTCCCCGTGCGACCCGCGCGTTGCGGGCATCAATGCCGCAGGCTCTTCAGCCACTGCTCCGCACTGTTGAGCACGCTGTTAGGATTTTCCGGGAAGCCGCAACCCGGTCGCACCGGCAACGCGGCATTTCCGGGCACGACGACTGCGACGATGTCCTGAGCACATCCCGCGACTGCGCGCAGCCCCGTGGGGTACTCGATGTGCACCTCGGCCAGCGATTCGGGCATGGGCGCGCTCCAGGAGCTGGTGCCCAGGCCCGCCATGATGTGCGCCCACACCGGTAGTGCACCCGCGGAGCCGGTGAGGCCCGTCGACTCATAGTTGTCGTAGCCTATCCACACCACCACCAGATGACTGCCGGAGAAGCCTGCAAACCAGCTGTCGCGAAACTCCGAAGAAGTGCCCGACTTGCCCGCCACCACCAGATCCGGCGGCAGCAGCGCACGCGCCGCGCGCCCGGTGCCGTGGTCCATGACGTGGACCAGCATGCGATCGAGCTGGTACATCACCTCGGGCGTGGCGACCTGGCTCACCTCGAGCGGAAAGGCCTTGAGCGGCTTGCCATCGCTGCTGATCACCGCACGCACCGCGCGCAGGGGATTGCGAAAACCGCCATTCGCCAGGCCATTGAACAGCTGCGCGGCTTCGAGCGGGGTGAGATCGACGGCGCCGAGCAGCATTGCCGGCACCTGCGCCGGGGGCTGCGGCAGCCCAAAGCGCTGCAGGGTCTGCGCGATCTTCGGCAGGCCGACGTCCAGTCCGACGCCCACCGTGGCGAGATTGAGCGACTCGGCGAGCGCGCGCACCACCGGCACCGGCCCGTAGACGTGGCGGGTGAAGTTCTCGGGTTGCCAGTGCTTGCCGTTCACGAGCTTCACGTCGACGGGCGCATCCTGCACCACGGTGGCCGCGTTATAGCGGCCGCTCTCGAGCGCCGTCAGATAGATGAATGGCTTGACGAGCGATCCCATCGGGCGGTGCGCATCCAGCGCCCGGTTGAAACCGTCGTAGCCCACGTCCCGACCGCCGACGATGGCGATTACATCGCCACTTTGCGGCGAGGTGATCACGACCGCGCCTTCGAGTGCGGCATCGCGATGCCTGTGCAGGCGGTCGAGGCGTGCGAGCTCGTGCTCGAGCGCCCGCTCGGCCTGGTCCTGGGCGCGCGGATCGAGACTGGTGTAGATGCGCAGGCCGGCTTCCGTCAGATCCTGGTCGCGGTAGTCGCGCCGCAGCGTGCGGCGCACGAAGTCGAGGTACGCCGGATAGTAAGCGCCTGCGGGGCGCCGGGTGACACCGAGCGGGCGGTGTGCGGCGGCGCCGGCGTCGTCGGCCTTCACCACCCCCTGCGCGGCCATTTCCTTGAGGACGAGATTGCGGCGGGCGAGCGCACGCTCGGGGTGGCGGCGCGGATCGTAGTAGGACGGACCGCGCACCATCGCCACCAGCAGAGCCACCTCCGACAGGTCGAGCTCCGCGAGCGGCTTGCCGAAGTAGAACTGACTCGCAAGCCCGAAGCCGTGGATGGCGCGATCGCCGTCCTGGCCGAGGAAGATCTCGTTGATGTAGGCGTTCATGAGATCGGCCTTGGTGAAGTGCGCATCGAGCGCCATCGCCATGAGCGCCTCGCGCAGCTTGCGCGACAGCGTCTGGCGGGAGCTGAGGAAGTAGCTGCGCACCAGCTGCTGGGTGAGCGTGCTGCCGCCCTGCTCGATCTGCCGCGCACGCAGGTTGACCCACGCGGCGCGCAGCATCGCGACCGGATCGATGCCATGATGGCTGTCGAACTTGCGATCCTCGACGGCCTTCAGCGCCGCCGGCAACAGCGGCGGCACCTCATCGGGGCTCACCACGATGCGGTCCTCGCCGTGAATCGGGAAGATGCTGCCAATCAGCAGCGGCTCGAGTCGCAACACCGGCACTTCCTGACCGGCGCCGTCGCGCAGGCTCTGAATGCCCTTGTCCCCCGCGGTGGTGATGGTAAGGAGCTGCGCGTGGCGCGTCTCGTCCGCAAAGCGCGCCGGCCGCAGCGCCACGTCGAGGCGCTCGCCCTGCAGGCGGTAGGTGCCGGGACGGTCTGGCGCTTCGGCGCGGCGGTAGTGCAGGCGTTGCAGCTCGTGCTCGAGCTCCGCGAGCGACAGCGGCAGCCCTGCGTACAGCTCGAGCGGCGCAGCGTA
>Ga0123356_10006417_pt1 | contig 11852 bp, 12 predicted proteins | sample TergutEmb28metaG_2_FD_92546 | JGI IMG/M metagenome (GOLD analysis project Ga0123356, IMG submission 92546) | Embiratermes neotenicus P3 segment gut microbial communities from Petit-Saut dam, French Guiana - Emb289 P3 | ecosystem: Host-associated > Arthropoda: Insects > Digestive system > Gut ... | reverse complement strand
GGCCGTAAGCTCCCATCCCGCAACGGACAGAAGCCTTCCGAAAGTATTGGCGGTCGGCGACTTCCGCCCATGCTCGTAGGCCGAGAGCGTTGGCCGTGATGTCCCTGCACGGCTAGCCATCTGGTCCTGGGTCAGGCCCGCATGAAGCCGGACGTGCTCAAGCAGTTCGCCTGGTTCCATAATTCATCCAACGTATCCGATGAGATAACGTATCCAATCAGATACTACACTGCGTGAGGCTGATTCACCAGAAGCTGCGGGCAGGACGCTACTTCACGTCAGCGCGGGCTTCCCTGACGCTGGCGCTCTTGTCTTCGTGCAGACCCTGGTAACGCGGGTTGACGGAGTCGGCCAACGGGGTCCACTCGGACCGCGGTGGCATGGGATCGACGGTGGGCGTTGGCACTGTGGTCTGCGTGGCTAGGCGGCGAGGCCTGCCAGGAGGCGCCGCGGGCCGGAGAGCCCGGAAGCGCGCCTGCCCATGCCCGCCCACGGGTCGGCGGAGCTGGCGAGCCGGTCCGCAGCCGTGCGGATCGTGAACTGCCGCGGGCTGAGCTCGCCGCGTTCTATTTCCTCCCAGTGCAGCGGCATCGCGACCGGAGCGCCGGGACGTGCCCGCACCGCGTAGGGCGCGATCACCGTCTGGGCGTACGAATTGCGCATCACGTCGAGGTAGATCCGCTGCCCGCGCTGGTCCTTCCGCTGCTCGGTGGTGAGCCGCTCCGGCGCACGGCTGACCAGCAGGCTGGCCGCCTCGCGGGCGAAGTCGCGCACTGCGAAGAAGTCATCGCCCGGGCGCAGCGGGACGTGGACGTGCAGCCCCTTGCCGCCGGTGGTTTTGACGTACGTGGTCAGTCTCAGCTCACCTTCCAGCAGCTCACGCAGGTCAAGAGCATGTCGGCAGGCATTCCTGAATCCGTCGGAGTCCGGCGGGTCAAAGTCGAATACCAGCTGGTCGGGCTGGTCGAGCGTGGCGAGGCGGCTGAGGAACACATGCGGTTCGATACACGCCTGGTTAGCCAGGTAGACCAGCGTCGCCGGCTTGTCGCAGACTACCTGGCAGACCGCCCCGTCCCGCTTGCTCACCTCGGCCCGGCTCACCCAGTCGGGAAAGTGCCGGGAGACGTTCTTCTGCACGATGCCCTGCCCGGTGATGCCGTCCGGATACCGGCCCATCACCAGCGGGCGGTCCCGCAGGTACGGAACGATCCGCGGTGCCATCTCCCGGTAGTAGCCGACAAGGTCGCCTTTGGTGATCCCGTCTTCGGGAAAGAACGGCTTGTCCAGGTGCGAGAGCTCGACGGTGATGCGGCCGAACCGCTCGCTGGCCTTGTCCGCCACCAGGGACCTCCTGCGGTGTCGCGCGGCGATCTTCTACCCCGGGTTCGGCTACCCGGCCAATGGCTCTCAAACAGCACCTGCCCCTGTCATGCCATGCCGGACCCTGGGTAGGCGGCGGGAAATGCCACCGGAATGACGAAGGATGCGGGGTGCCTTCGGGCGCTTCGCTCGCCCCGGAAGGAATCCAACGTGCCAATCGCCCCGATCCCGGCGGTCACGCTGACCCCCGTCGCGTACTTCCCGGAGAAGTACTTCCTCGAGAACCTGGCGGTTCGCGCCGACGGCTCAGTCCTGGTCACCGCGCTGTCGCACAAGGAACTGTGGTGCGTCCCCGGCCCCGAGCCAAGCGAAGACGTCGCGCCTGTCCTGGTGCACACCTTCGAGCACCCCGTCTCCGGCATCGCCGAAACCGGGCCCGACGTCTTCATCGTCAGCCTGACCGAGGGCTACACCACGCACGAATCGCATCTGGCCAGGATCGACTTCAACGGGTGGGCGCCCGGTGAACCCGTGTCGCCGGAGATCATCTTTACCTTCGATGACCGGGTACGGGCGCTCAACGGCAGCTGCCCGTTCAGCCAGCGAACCCTGGCGGTCGCCGACTGCTTCGCCGGGCTCATCTGGCACGTCGACCTGGACGACCGCGCCCGCGCCCGGGTCTGGCTGGCACACGACACCATGGCGTGGGACCCGGACAGCGAGGTGACGCCACCTCCGCAGCCCGGCGTCAACGGCGTCCGCTACGGACCGCGGACCGGGTACCTGTACTACACCTCGACCGCGCAGCAGGTCTTCATGCGCGTCCCGGTCGATCCCGCCACCCTCGACCCGGCCGGCGACCCCCAGTTCGTCGCTGCCATCGACAACGCCGACGACTTCTGCATCGACGAGGACGCCGGTTTCGCCTATGTCACCAGGCACCGCGCGAACACCCTGGACCGGGTCCCGCTCGCCCCCAGGCACGGCAGCGAGGTCCGGCACATCGCCGGTGACCCGTTCGATCCGGTGCTCGCCGGACCGTCAGGCGCGGCCTGGCGCCGCCGTCCTGGCGACCAGGGCCGGGTGGCCTACGTGACCACCGACGGCGGCAGCACGGCGCCGCCCGACGGCGTAGTCAGAAAGGCCTCGCTGCTGCGCGCCGAGCTGCACTAATGCGAGACCGTGGTCAGCTGTTCTTGACGAAATCGGTGACCAGCCGGTTGAACTCGTCAGTGTGCTCGATCATCGCCCAGTGACCGCAGCGGTTGATGAGCACCATCCGGGAGTTCTTGACACTGGCGGTCAGCAGCAGCGAGTTCTCGTAGGACACGACGCGGTCGTCGCGGCCGTGGATGAACAGCGAGGGTGCGGTGATGTTCGCCAGGTCTTCCGGAGTCGCCCAGACCGGGATCGGCATCCGAGGCAGGCCGGCCACGTAGTTGGCTAGGTGCTCGGGATATGCCTGCGCGGCGGCGGAGCGAGCCTTGGACAACTCGGGGGTGGCGAACCTGGCCTTGTCGAAGACCATGATCTCGGTCAGCTTGCGCATCGTGTCCGGGCTGGGATCGACGTAGGCGGCGATCAGCGCCTTCAGGCCTTCAGACGGGCCGTCCGCGGCGCTGAACAACCTGGGCGTCAGGTTAACCGGCGCACCCATGGTGATCAGATGCGACACCCGGTCCGGGTGCTGCGCGGCAAGCCGGATCGAGGTCTGCCCGCCCATCGAGTTGCCGACGAACGCGGCCCTCTCGATGCCCAGGGCGTCCATGAACGCCAGGGCGGCTGCCACGTGGTCGATGGTGTCGACGGTGACCGGGTCGGACTCGCCCCAGCCGGGCATGTCCAGCGCGTAGACGTGGAAGTGCGCGCTAAGCGGCTCGATGGACCCGGAGAAGTTGGTCCAGCCGGTGGAGCCGGGGCCGCTGCCGTGCAGCAGGATGACCGGATGGCCGGCGCCCGCCTCGAAGTAGCGGATCTTCCAGTCCTTGGCCTGGACGGTACGGGCGGCGGCTGCCTGGGTGAGCGCCATGATGATCGTGTTCCCTCCGCTGCCTTCGTCGATGCCTTCGCGCGTCACGCCTCGCCGAGCAGCTCGGCGACCAGCTGCGGCGGGCGGTGACCCCAGGAGCTGAGCTTGTCCAGGTGCTGCACCTGCCAGGTGGCCTCGTCGATGATCAGGCCGCCCCAGCCGTACTCGACGTTGAAGCCCGAGGGGGTGCGGACGTAGAAGCTGAACATCTTGTCGTTCGGGTGCATGCCGAGGGTCATCTCGAACGGCTGCTTGGCGTCCATGCACCGGTCGTAGGCGAGGCCGACGTCGCGGATGTCGGACACCTCCACCATGACGTGGTGGCTCTTCTTCGGGAACGGCATGTTCGCGAAGGCTACGGTGTGATGGCGGCCGTTGCAGTGCAGGAACACCACGCTTGCGACGAAGCCGGGGGCCATCTGCTCGTCGATGTAGTCACTGATCTCGAAGCCGAGCACGTCGGTGTAGAAGGCGAGGACAGTGTCGCGGTCGGCGCCGTGCTCCATCAGGACCTGGTGGCCCGCGCCGCCGGCACCGGTGACGAACGACCCGAGCAGCTGCTTGGACTCGAACGGGGTGTCGGCATCGGCCAGCCCGGTGACCAGCTCGATGCGGTTGCCGAGCGGGTCCTGCGTCTGCACGATCCGGTTCACCCTGCGAGCTGCGGCGAGTGCGGCGTCGCCTTCTGTCACCGGGGCGCCGGCGGCGCGCAGCTGCGCGACCAGGGCGTCCAGGTCGGCGTCAGTTGCCACCTCGTAGCCGGAGACGACCACGTCGTCCGCTGCGCTGCCAGCTGGGCCCTGGACGCAGATCCAGCGGTGCGCCTTCTCATCGACCCGGAACGAGACCGAGTCGCCGGTCCGGCTCGCGAGCTGCAGGGCAAGCAGGTCTACGGCGAAGTGCTCCCAGTCGTCAAGGCTGGACACCTCGAAGACGAGGTAGCCAAGTTCCTTCACCCGTGCCATGGTGATGCTCCTTCTGTTCTTAAGCAGGGACGGCCTGTTCTCAGGCAGGGACGGCGAGACCGGAGGTGTCGGCCGCCGCGACGAACTTGTCGGGGCGGACGGCGATAGCCCTGGCACCGTATTTGCGCAGCCACGGGCCGAGCACCTCGTCCAGGTCGACGAGGTCGGTGTCGGACTCGGTGAACGCGTTCTGCGGGCGGACCGCGATGTAGCTGGCGCCGAGGGCATCCCAGGCGGCCTTCTCCTGCTCGGTGAGCAGGTCGGTGGGGTCGACGTTGTCGCCGAGCAGCACGAAGCGGTCGCCGATGAGGTCATCGAGGCGAGCCATCCGGCCGACGCTGTCGCCGACGATGGGCTGCGGGACCATCCGGCCGACGATGCTGTCATCGCCGACCGGGCCGCGTAGCCAGCCAGCGGCAAGCACCGGCGGCGCGATCAGCGGCGGCTCCGGCGGATTGGCCGGGTCCGGCGGCGGCGCGTTGAGGGCGGCCTGCTCCTCCTCGGTCAGCTCCTGCTTGATGACGCGGCCGAGCTGCACGGCGAGCTGAGTGTAGAACTCAGCGTTCGGACGGCGCTCGGCCTCGTAGCTGTCAAGCCAGGCCTCGGGCAGCTCGCCCTTGATGACCCGGGAGAGCTTCCAGCCCAGGTTGTGCGCGTCCCGCATACCGGTCTGCATTCCAGCCCCGGCCCACGGCGGCATCAAGTGCGCGGCGTCGCCGGCCAGGAAGACACGGCCGGCCCGCCAGCCGGAGGCCATCCGGGTGTGGTGCCGGTAGAAGGCGTACTGGTGGATGTCCACGTCGGCATCGGTGAAGCCCATCGCCTTCAGCAGCGGCCAGACCTGCGCGTTCGACGGGTAGTCGGCGGGGCTCTCCGTCGGCTTGAGCGGGATCTCCCAGCGGTGATTTCCGGCTGACAGCGCGATGTCCACGACCGGGCGTTCCCGGTCCGTCCAGAAGGTGAGGAAGTTGCGGTCCGGCCACCAGCGCTTCGCCTGGCAGTCGATGACGATCCACAGCACGTCGAGGGTGTCACCGCTCATCGTGATGCCGAGCCGGGCACGTGTGGTGCTCGAGCCGCCGTCAGCGGCGACCGCGTAGCGCGCGCGGATCGCGGTCGTCTCACCGGTCCCGGGGTCCGAGGTGGTGACGGTGACACCGTCGGCGTCCTGGTCGATGTCCGTGACCTCGGCGCCATAGCGCACCTGGACCCGCTCGCGGTACTCGGCGGCGCACTCGCGCAGACCGGCCTCGAAGGTCGGCTGGTAGATGTTGAAGAACCGCGGCTTGATACCGAGCGTCGACGGCGGGTGCTCCACGCGCATGATCTCGTGGCCGTCGTAGGTGACCCAGCGCAGCGCCCGCTGCGGCTCGATCAGCTTGGTGATCCGCTCGTCAATGCCCAGATCCTGCAGGATGCGCATGGTCCAGTCGTTGATCGTGACGGCGCGGGCCCGCGGGTAGATGTCCCTGTCCCGCTCGACCGCGATCACGGAGGCGCCGCCGCGTGCCAGCGTGAGGGCAGCGGTGACGCCGGTCGGGCCATAGCCGATGATCGCGACGTCGGCGTCGTAGGGCTTGGTCATGGGCGAGTCTCCGGGTGCTTAGGTAAGCTAAGTTTTGGACCGGTCGTTCGGTCCGAACATGACGATGGTCACACAGTACCCGAAGCTCCTGGGAGGTAATTCTGTTGTCCGGAATTATGTTGCCTGTGCCTGCCGGGGCGGGTACCGAAGGTGGCTGGCGACCAGGTTGGAGACAGTGACCACTAACAACAGGCGGGGACTGCGGTCCCGCGAGGAGATCCTCGATGCCGCCTCGCGAATCATGGCCGAGCGAGGCTACGCCGCCACGACGCTGTCGGTGCTCGGTGCCGAGACCGGGCTGCCCAAGAGCGCCATCTACCACCACTTCGTGTCCAAGAGCGGCCTGCTGACCGCGGTGATGGAGCGCGGCTGGGACGGGTTCTATGCCGCGATGCGCTCCGTCCAGGCGGAGCCGCCGAATGGCGGGACCCCGCGCGAGCGGCTGGAGTGGTACCTGCAGCGAACCGGCGAGGCCATCATGTCCCACCAGGACTTCCTGCGGCTGCACCTGATCCTGGTGCTCAGCGCGGAGGCCGACGACGCGGCCGTCTCCGGCAAGATCGACCAGGTGCGCGCGCAGGGACGCGAGCACATGCGCTGGATGATCGCCTCCTCGTTCGCCGCGGAAGGGTCCGAGATCGCCGAGCAGGTGGCCACGGAACTGGACTATTTCGGCATCGCCGGGTTCGACGGCGCGTTCATCGCGCTGCAAGCCGACTCTGCCCGCTCGATGCCGGCCGCGATGAGGAGTCTCGCCGAGGCCGTGGCCTCGCTGGGCGAGGCGCGCGTGAGCGCGCTGCGCGTCAGTTCCTAACCCGCGAACTTTAATCCGTTGCACGGGGAAGTTCCTGTCATACGCTGGACGCACCAAACGCGAGGAGTCTGCCGTGGCGGAGCTGCAACTCGAAGGCGCCGAACTGGTGCTTCACCTATCGGGCGCGGAGAAGGCGGAGGCGGTTCACGGCGACCTTCGCGTGCCACTGTCGGCGCTTCGCGGCGTCGAGGTGCTCGATGACGCCCACGGCTGGACCGGGATCGGGGTCGGGTTCAAGGTCGGGATGCGCGTCCCCGGCGTCGCCACTGTGGCGACAGTCCACGGCCATGGCGAGAAGATGTTCATCGCAGTCCACGGCAATACGCCCCGCGGCGTGCGGGTGCGCTTGGAGGGCGCCCAGTGGGACGAGTGGATCGTCGGCTGCGCAGATCCCGAAGCCGTCGCCGCCACCCTGGCGTCAGCTGGCTGAGCCGTCGCTGCAGTGCAGTTGAGACGAGACACCCCACGGCTATTTCCCGACGCGGACGTGCAGGTGACCGTCGTCTGGGAAATCCGGCGGCAGTGGCGGGAGCACCGCAGACAGCGTGAAGCCTGCCTTCTCAGCGACTCGGCAGGACGCGTGATTGCCGACGGAGTGGATCAGTTCCAGCCGTCGCAGCGGCGGGTTCCGGATTGTGCTGAACGCCCACGCGCACACCGCCTGCAGCGCCCTGGGCGCCACGCCACGCCCGCGGGCGGGCGCCGCGACCCAGTAGCCCACCTCGGCCATGGCGGTTCCGGCGTCGGGCCGTCGCAGGCTGACGCCGCCCACTAGGCGCTCGGCTTCGCCCCCGGCAGCCGTCTCCAGGACCGCGAAACTGAAGCGCTTTCCTGCTTTCGCGTCCGACTGGCAGGACTCGATGACAGTGCCCGCCTGTTCCGCGGTCTCGATGGGGTGCAGGAGCCAGCGCCGCATCTGCGGATCACGGTGCGCCTCGACCATGGCGGGGATGTCCTGCTCCACCCAGGGGCGCAGCAGGAGGCCAGACGCCATTGCTGTCCGCTCGACCACCAGCGGGAAGGCCATTGGCAGAGCATAAGCGACGGAACACCGGAGCAAAATTGGATTGACGGGGGAACGGTTCAGCCACACGATCGTCGCCATGACGAGCCGCATATCGCACACGACGGTTGACGCCATTGACGCACACGCGCAGTCGGTCTGGTGGTCCAAGGTGCTGGACTTTATTGAAGATCCCGACGACCCGAACGAGCCTGGCCACGAGTTGTGCCCGATCATGTCCCGGGACCGTAGCCAGGTCCTGCTGTTCATCGCCGTCCCTGACGGCGAGAAGAAGCTGAAGAACCGCCTGCACTTCGACCTGCGCCCGATCGATGGCACGCGCGAACAGGAGGTGGAACGGCTGCTCGCGCTGGGCGCGACGCAGGTGGCTGACTTCCGACGGCCCGGCGGCAGAGGCTGGATCACGCTGACTGACCCCGAAGGCAACGAATTCTGCGTCCTCCCCCCGGATCAGGCCACCTCAAACCCCATCTCCTGAGGGCGGTTGACACGGCACGAGGCCTGAGTGTCGCTAGGCGCCCGAACATACTTCGATTTCAACGCGACCAGGATCCGCTGCCCGGAACGGCTAACAGCAACCGTGACCGCAACACCAGCTGCGATCCAGAACGACGTGCGCCGTCGCGCGAGCCTGTCGCTTAATCGTGAACGGTCCCGCGGTTGCCCGCACCGGGCAGCGGTTCCGGCGCGCGGGGTATAAACCCTCCGGGAAGCTGGAGGAGACCATCCGATGAGCACCGAGAATGCGGGCGATGGCACGGCCGCGGGTCAGCGGCGCATGCCCGCTGAATGGGAGCGCCACAAGCGCGCCTGGATGGCCTGGCCGACGCGCGGCTACACGCTGGGCGCGACCGCCGCAGAGGCGAAGGAGGCCCGCGTCGCCTGGGCCAGCGTCGCGAACGCCGTCGCCGGGTACGAGCCCCTCTCGATGCTCGTCACCCCCGATGAGATGGCGGAGGCCCGCCGTCGGCTGAGCGGCGACGTCGAACTGATTGAGGCCGACTTCGACGACGCGTGGTACCGCGACACCGGGCCGACCTTCGTCCTGGACAATGGCGTGCTCGCCGGAGTGGACTGGGTGTTCAACGGGTGGGGGCAGCAGGACTGGGCGCAGTGGGAGCTCGACGCGCGCGCCGCGCTGGTCGCCCTCGAGGCGTCCGGCGCGCGCCGGATCGCTTCCCCCATGGTCAACGAGGGCGGCGCGATCCACACTGACGGGCTCGGCACCGTTCTGGCCACCAGGAGCGTTCAGCTTGACCCGCTCCGCAACCCTGGCTGGACGGCGGAGCAGGTTGCAGCCGAGCTTGCGCGCACCCTCGGCGCGCGCCAGGTGATCTGGTTCGAGCGTGGCCTGCACCGGGACGCGCAGCGGTTCGGCACCAAGGGCCATGTCGACATTCTCGCCACGTTCTGCGCCCCCGGCCGGGTGCTGTTCCACGACCAGCGCGACGGCGCGCATCCCGATGCCGCAGTCAGTGCCGAGCTGCGCGCCGTCCTTGAGTCGTCGGCCGACGCGGGCGGCAAGCCGCTGGAGCTGGTGCCGCTGCCGGCGCCGGCCACCCTGCGGGACGCCGAAGGTTTCGTCGACTACAGCTACGTGAACCACTTCGTCGTCAACGGCGCGGTCATCGCCTGCGCCTTCGATGATCCGCACGACCAGCGCGCGGCGGGGATCCTGGCCGACGCCTACCCCGGCCGCGTCATCGTACCGGTCGACGCCCGCCCGATCTTCGCGCGCGGCGGCGGGATTCACTGCATCACCCAGCAGGAGCCCGCCGGCTAAGGCCCGCCAGCCTCGGCTACCTGCGTCGGGATCGCTCAGGAACCACGAAACTGTCGCGGACTAGGCGGTGAAAAGCGCGGGGTTCGCCCGGATGAGTGCCACCCGCACGTCGTCGTGCTCGCCGACCAGGTCGTCGAGCTCATCGAGCCGCGACTCGCCCAGGTCGCGCTTGCCGATGTCGATGCGATCCCGGCTCCGATTGCGCCTTTCCTCCGCAGAGAAGGCGACCGGGACGATGCGCTCCTCGATGACGTGCCGCTGGTCATCGAGGCCGAGCTCGGTGTATCCGTCAAGTACGAGCGGAAGGAACCACGGCCTGTCCGCAAAGTTGAGGAAGTACTGCCGCAGCCCGCCGTTGCCCACCTCCCATTCGAACATCCGTGTCGCGTAGTACGCCCGGACCAGCGGGTGCAGGGCCTCGATGTCGTCACGGCTATCCGTCCCGCCCCGGTCGATCAGCCTGAGCCACACGTGATCGTCGAGCTCGGAATCGGGAAGCCCGGCGATCATCGCGGCCGTGACGGGCGTCTTGCCCATCTCACTAATGCTCTGCAAGAACTGCTCGAAGGCCCCCATGGCCGACGGATCAGGAGTCACTTCACGATTCTTGCCCATGCCCCGGACTCTGGGAAGGACAACAGTTTGCCGGTACGCCCAAGAGCCCGGTCAGAGCCGCGGTGTGCGGGGCGGTTCGGTGCGGCGGCGGCTGGTCGCCTCGATCGCCGCGGCCAGCCGCAGCAGCCGGGTGTCGTCGTAGCCGCGGCCGGCGATGGTGAGGCCGACCGGCATGCCGATGTCGGCCATCGTGCCCTGCGGCACGGTGACGGTCGGGATGCCCAGGTGCCGGATCGCCAGGTTGCCGTTGGCGACCCACACGCCGTTGCGCCACCCGAGGTCGGCGGAGGCCGGGTTGACGTCCATGTCGGCGGGGCCGACGTCGGCCACGGCCGGGAAGACGACGGCGTCGAGGCGGAGGTCGTCCATCCACTCCTCCAGGTCGGTGCGGCGGGTCGCCTCCAGTCCGGCCAGTCCTTCGGCCAGCGCCGGGATGTCGGTCACGGCGGCGTAGCGGTGACGGCGTACCTGGTCCGGGTAGCTGGCGATGTCGTCATCGAATCCCGTGTAGCGGTCGGGCAGTGCGCCGTCGGGCTGGGGGAAGATGCGCGCGCCGTCGACCGCGGCGAGCGTGCTGAGTTCCGGGTCGCCGTTGGCCCGCAGGAAGTCGTCCCACGCCCAGGCAGACAGGTCATTGATCTCGCGGCGCAGGAACTCTGCGGAGACCAGGCCGCGGCTGCCGATGGTCGGTGCCCCCGGCCGGTCGCCCTCGTAGTTGCTGACCACCGGGAAGCCGGTCTCGACCACAACCGCGCCGCACGCCTCCAGGTCCTTGCGCATCGCTTCCCACAGTGCGAGGACCGACGGGCGCGGCTCGATCCGCAGCCCGGTGGGGCCGCCGATCCCCGGCCGCTCGGCGGTCCCCGCCGCTTCGTCGGTGCCGAGGTACATCCTCGGCACGCCGAGGCGGCGGCCGTTCAGGACCGCGCGGGCGGCCGCTTCGCCTGCCGGGGCGAGCGCGGGATACGATGCCGGGCGCACCTCGCTTGCCGGCGGCAGCCGCAGCCACGGCTGAACGCGCCAGAAGTCGCCGCGGACGTCGTCGTCATCGGCGACGATCACGTCGAGGACCTGGAGCAGGTCGGTCATCGTGCGGGTGTGCGGCACCACGACGTCCATGGTCGGGACAAGCGGCCAGTTACCGCGCACTGAGATCACACCGCGAGACGGGGTGTAGGCGCACAACGCGTTGTTGGATGCCGGCGCCCGCCCGCTGGACCAGGTCTCCTCCCCCAGGCCGAAGGCCGCGAAGCTCGCGGCGGTCGCCGTGCCGGAGCCGTTGGATGACCCGGAGGCGAACGCGGCGGTAAGAAAGGCTCCGTTGTAGGGGCTTTCGGCACGCCCGTAGACGCCGCGCTGCATGCCGCCGTTGGCCATCGGGGGCATGTTGGTCAGGCCGAGGCAGATCGCCCCGGCGGCTCGCAGCCGCCCGATGGTGAACGCGTCGTGCTGCGCGACCAGGCTGGCGAACGCCGGGCTGCCGGCCGCCGCGGTCAGGCCCCGGACGAGGTAGCTGTCCTTGGCGGTGTAAGGAATGCCGTCGAGCGGCCCGAGTGCCGCGCCGCGCGCCCGACGCTGGTCGCTGGCACGCGCGTCGTCGAGCGCCGCGGGGTTGTCCACCACGACGGCGTTCAGTTCCGGGCCGCCGCGGTCGTACGCGGCGATCCGCGCCAGGTAAGCCTCAACAAGCCCGGCGCTGGTCGCCTCTCCCGACGCG
>Ga0123356_10006416_pt1 | contig 11853 bp, 7 predicted proteins | sample TergutEmb28metaG_2_FD_92546 | JGI IMG/M metagenome (GOLD analysis project Ga0123356, IMG submission 92546) | Embiratermes neotenicus P3 segment gut microbial communities from Petit-Saut dam, French Guiana - Emb289 P3 | ecosystem: Host-associated > Arthropoda: Insects > Digestive system > Gut ... | reverse complement strand
TGAAAACGTCGCTTCACGTGTCAGGGTATCACTGGGGCATTCGGAAGCTGACTACGATACGGCATTGCAGGCATTCGAAGCAGGTGCAACTCAGGCGACACATCTGTTCAATGCAATGTCCTCGCTTTCTCATCGCTCCCCCGGCATTATCGGTGCGACGATGGATGTGGGGACTTTTGCCGAAGTTATTTCCGACGGTATTCACCTGCATCCGGCTGCCGTAAGGGCGGCATTCAGGCTGATGCCCGACAGGATATGCCTGGTAAGCGATTCACTCCGCAGTGCGGGGCTTGAAGACGGCAAGTACGAATCAGGCGGTCAGCCCGTGTTTGTGGAGGGAGGCGTGGCATCACTTCCGGACGGTACACTTGCCGGTTCAAACATATCTCTGATGAATGCGCTGACATATGCGGTATCATTTGGCATACCTCTGGAAATGGCGATAACGGCAGCTACTGTCAATCCAGCCACATCAGCCGGGATCGCGGCCGGCGTGATCGCGGAAGGGTATGCAGCGGATATGGTTCTTCTTGCAGAAGATTTTAGTATAAAGCACGTATTTATTGATGGAGAGGAAGTATTATGAAAATAATCAAAACAACGACACAGGTCGAATTGGGCCGGGCCAGCGCAGAGATCTTCCGCAAGGAAATAATTGATAAGCCCGATTTTACTATGGGGCTTGCCACCGGCACATCGCCTATTACGCTCTATGATGAACTGGCAAATTTGTGCGAAGCCGGTAAGCTGGATTTTTCACATGTAGGGTCATACAATCTGGATGAATACGTAGGGCTCGGCGGGGATGACCCGCAGAGCTACCGCTGGTTTATGGATCACTATCTATTCAGTCGTATCAATATAAATCGAGCCAATACGCATGTCCCGAATGGCTGCGCCGAAGATCTTGAGGCGGAATGTGCACGCTATGACAAACTGATAGAAGACTTTGGCTTTGCAGATCTGCAGCTTTTGGGCATCGGAGTGAACGGACATGTCGCTTTCAACGAGCCGTCGCATATGTTTTCGAGGAATACATCTATCATTGAACTATCTGAGAGCACCTGTGTGAGCAACAGCCGGCTTTTTGAAGAACTGGAAGATGTACCGCGCCATGCCATCTCCATGTCCATACGCCATATCATGGGCGCAAAAAAGATTCTTCTGATAGGTAATGCCTCGAAGCGCGATATCATCGACGAGGCGATCAACGGCGACATCACACCACAGATACCGGCTTCCTGCCTCCAGATGCATCCGGACGTGACCATCATCACTTCAGACGAATAGTGGAGCCGATCGGCAGCATATTACAAAGCAATAGAACTACTAAAAAACCCCCTGAAGCAACTTTGCATCAGGGGGTTTCTGGTGGAGACAGCTGGACTCGAACCAGCGGCCTCCTGCTTGTCGAGCAGGCGATCTAACCAGCTGAGCTATGCCTCCGTGCCAGAGTTCCATTATGCCTGAATATATAATTCCATGTCAAGCAAAATACCGTGTGATATAATCACAGCATGGATAACAGAGATCTTGAAGCGAAGACGATAGGGTTCAGGCGCAGACTGCACAGGATCCCGGAACTCGACAGGAAACTACCAAAGACGAAGGCATTCATTCAGGCCTACCTGAATACCCTGTCTTGTGAAATTGAGGACGTCGGCATGGAGCCGGATGAAAGCCCCGGCTTTGTTGCATTTTTCAGAGGAGGGAAGGCAAAACCGATATCGCCTGCGATAGCTTTTCGTACTGATATGGACGCCCTGCCCATCACTGAGAAAAACGACATCGACTATAAGAGCGAGCATGAAGGGTATATGCACGCCTGCGGCCATGACGGACATATGGCGATAATGCTCGGTTTTGCCACGCTAGTAGAGGAAAAGCTACCAGAGCTCGATAAAAATGTCCTCTTGGTCTTTCAGGCAGCGGAGGAAACTACAGGCGGTTCTGCTGATATCGTAAACGCGGGTATATTGAAAAAGTACAGGGTATCCAGCATATATGGCATTCACCTGTGGCCCGGGTGCGCAAAATCGACCGTGACCAGCCGTCCAGGTGATTTCATGGCGTCCACTACGGTTTTGGAAGTAGAGGTTGAGGGGCGTGAGGCCCATGTAGGCTCGTACAGATCCGGTATTGATGCCTTGGAAGCTGCTTGCAACTTTCTGGTGAAGATATATGCGATGGAGAAAAAGGCTTTTCCTGCAAAGGTGAAAAGACTCCTGAGGATGGGCATCTTGAATTCGGGCACCGCATTTAATGTGGTACCGGGCCGGGCCACCATCAAAGGTACGCTCAGGGCATTTGACAATGCCGTCGTAGAACAGCTACTCGGTTCGATGAGGGAGATAGCGGCAGAAATATCACAAAAAACCGGAGCGAATATCAACATCAACAACTCGCCACCATATCCCGCCTTGATCAATCCCTCCGAAATTTTTGAAGAGACGAGGGAGATCATTTGCTCAGCAGGGATCGATTTTGAGATAATGCACGAGCCGCTTATGCAGTCAGAGGATTTCTCCAACTATCAGCGTGCGGTTCCGGGGGTGTTCTTACATCTCGGGACAGGCATGGACATACCGCTTCACAGCAATAATTACCAGATGGATGAAGATGTGCTGTTTACGGGCATAAAGGTATATGCGGCCCTGCTCGGAATAGAAGTGTAGGGCGCGATACGATGGATCCCAAAGAGTGTAAACAGCTCGCAGAGAGTCTTTTCCCCGGAACTCCGGAAATAGATCATGAAATAGAATATCCAAAGAGGGATCTGCCCCCGGGCGCTGCAGTGACTCGCCTCGGTCCGAGTCCGACAGGATTTATACACATCGGCAACCTCTATACAGCATTCATGAACCAGAAGATCGCAAATGAAACAGGTGGAGTATTCATACTCCGTATCGAAGATACAGACAGTAAGCGCGAGGTCGCAGGCGCGGCCGGCGCTTTGATAAGATCCCTGCAGTGGTTTGGCGTAAACTTCGATGAAGGCGTCTGCCTCGAAGCCGGTACGGACAAGCTGTGCGAAAGCGGCAAATACGGGCCATACAAGCAGAGCGACAGAAAGGCTATCTATCACGACTATGCCAGGCGGCTTGTGGAGTCGGGTCTTGCATACCCCTGTTTTCTCACAGAGGATGAGATAGGTGAAATACGCAGCAGGCAGGAGGCACAAAAGCTCACACCGGGGATCTACGGACAATGGGCGAAGTATCGCGACTGTCCGGCTGACACATATATGGAGCTATTGAGAGCGGGAAGGCCATGGGCGCTTCGCTTCAGGGCCGGGCAGGAAGACAGGGAAATAAAAGTGTGTGACGGCATCAGAGGGGATCTGATAATGCCCGGTAACAAGATGGATTTCATCCTGCTCAAGTCTGACGGAATGCCCACATATCATTTTGCACATGTTATAGACGATCATCTCATGCGGACCACTCATGTGATACGTGGCGAGGAATGGATTTCGTCGCTGCCCGTCCACGTGGATATTTTCCAGGCGCTCGGTTTTGATATACCTCTGTACTGCCACTCGACCGTACTGATGAAAATCAACAACGGTAAGAAGCGAAAGCTCTCAAAGCGCAGCGATCCTGAGATCTCGCTGGACTATTACAAGGAAGAGGGTTACCACCCGAAGGCCATACTCGAGTATCTCCTAACTGTCATAAACTCAAATTTCGAGGAATGGAGACAGGCGCATCCCGATGCATCCATCGATGACTTTGAAATGACCACGGACAAGATGAGCGTTTCCGGTATTTTGTTTGATCTGGACAAGCTGAACGATATCAGTAAGGATATACTCGTCAGAATGCCTGCCGGTGAGCTTGCTGATTTTCTGATCGATTGGGCAAAGCTGTATGATAGTGATGCCTACGGTCTTCTCTCCGCCGACAGGGAACTTCTGTCACGTATTCTTGATATCGGCAGAGATGGTGATAAACCGCGCAAGGATCTCTCACACGGACTTCAGATGTGGGATTTTATAAAGTATTTCTACCGTGAGCATTACGAGCGTACCGGGCCCTGGCCGGAAAATGTGCCGGAAGCGGACGTGCCGGCGCTCATTGGCGGCTATCTGGATACCTACGACCACGATGCAGACAGGGAGCAGTGGTTTGATAAGATCAGGGAGCTTTCCGAAGCAAATGGCTATGCTGCAAGGCCCAAGGATTTCAAAAAGAACCCGGAGATGTACAAGGGGCATGTCGGGGATGTGAGCACGGTGATAAGACTGGCTGTCGTCGGCAGAGCGACTTCCCCGGATCTTTACGAGATTCAGCAGATACTGGGCGAGAATGAAGTGCGCAGCCGGCTAAATTCCGCACTTTTCTGAAGCGATCATACGCTATACAATATTTTTCCGTAACTCGGAAGCGGCCAGTAGTCCTCAGCGACTATCGATTCAAGTGAGTCAACAGAAGCCCTGAGCTTTTCCTGAGCAGGCACGATCACGTCCCTGTAATGTTTTGCTATTGTCAGGGCATCTGCATCAGGTATCACAGCGATGGCGTTTTCAAGCAGCACGACGTTGTCATTCAATTCACCTGCAAGTGTGGTGAGTTTTCTGTAAAGGTCGGCTATCAGCCCTTCGTCCTGTTTGATTCCAAGCGATGCAGCGAGATCTGCCGCATTATTATGGGACTTCGCAACGTCGGTGGTATACCGGATCACAGCAGGTATCACGCCCTTATGGACGATCTCGAGCATGGAGTTCATTTCGATTTGCAGGATGGTACTGTAATTTTCGAGTAGCAGCTCGCATCGTGACTGCGTTTCGACGGGTGACAGAACGCCATGCCTGTCGAACAGTTCGATATTCTCTTGATTCACAAAATACGGCAGGGCATCAACGGTGGATCTCAGATTTAACAGACCGCGCCGCTCTGCTTCCTTATCCCATTCGGACGAGTAGCCGTTTCCGTTAAAGATGATCCTTTCATGCTCGATAATCGTTTCTTTGATAAGCGAGGCTAGCTCGCTGTTGAAGTCGCTTGCGCGTTCCAGCCTGTCTGCAAACTCCTGCAGTACATCGGCAACGATCGTATTGAGGATGAAGCAGGGACCGGACACGGAGAGCGCGGAGCCGACCATGCGGAATTCAAATTTATTACCAGTAAATGCAAAAGGCGACGTCCGGTTGCGGTCGGTGTTGTCCTTCGGGATGGCAGGAAGGGCGTCCACGCCGATATTCATCTTTATGCGCTCCTTGCCCTTGACGGCCTCGCCCGCTTTTATCGCATCCAGTATTTCTGTAAGCTCATCGCCGAGAAAGATAGAAACGATCGTCGGCGGCGCTTCCGCCTTGCCCAGCCGGTGGTCATTCGAAGCCGTGGCAACGGAGAGGGTCATGAGGTCCTGGTGTAGGTCGATGGCCCTGATCACGGCGACAAGGAACAGCAGGAAGCGCGCGTTCATCGCCGGCGTCTTGCCGGGATAGAGCAGGTTTTCACCAGAGTATGTGCTGAGCGACCAGTTAAGATGCTTGCCGCTTCCGTTCACGCCGGCAAAGGGTTTCTCATTTGTCAGCGCAACAAGGCCGTGATGTGGCGCCACTGTCTTTATGGTTTCCATGATAAGTTGATTGTGATCGGCGGCAGCGTTTGCACTCTCGTATATGGCCGTGACTTCGTGCTGCGCAGGCGCAACTTCATTGTGCCTTGTCTTGCTCGCTATCCCCAGCGACCACAGGTGCTCATCCAGGTCCTGCATGAATCCGGCGATGCGCGGTTTGATGACTCCGAAGAAGTGGTCGTCAAGATCCTGTCCCTTCGGCGGAGGGCAGCCAAACAGTGTGCGCCCTGAAAAAACGAGATCGGGCCTGGCATTATACATGGATTCATCTATCAGGAAATATTCCTGCTCTGCTCCCACATTGACAAGTACATCTGCATCTTCTTTTTCTCCAAACAGGCGGAGTATACGGCTACCCTGCTTGCTGAGCGCCTGCATCGAACGCAGGAGCGGAGTCTTCTTGTCGAGCGCCTCGCCTGTGTACGAGCAGAAGGCCGTAGGTATATAGAGAACATTGCCCTTAACGAATGCAAAAGAGGTTGGATCCCATGTGGTATAGCCCCGTGCCTCGTATGTCTCACGGATTCCGCCGGATGGGAAGCTGGACGCATCGGGCTCGCCCTTGATAAGCTCCTTGCCGGAAAACTCGAGGGTCAACTCGCGACCTTCTTTGAAGTCGAGGAAGGCCTCATGCTTCTCTGCGGTGACTCCGGTCATCGGCTGGAACCAGTGGGTAAAATGCGTCGCGCCTTTCTCGAGCGCCCAGTCGCGCATGGCATGGGCAATCACATCTGCGTGTTTTGCGTCCACATTGGTTCGTGTCTGTATGCTTTGAATAAGCGAATCATATACATCATCAGGAAGCCTTTTTTTCATGGCCTCCGGTGAGAAAACATTTTCAGCATAGTTGCTAAGTAAGTCGTACATCACATCTCCCTGTCTATACGTCGAGTTCGTGAATGAATAATCCACTCAATAATTTCGGTTCAAACCACGTGGATTTAGGAGGCATTATTTCTCCGGCATCGGCGATGGCGATCAGCTCCTCCATGCGGGTTGGGTACAGGGCAAATGCCGCTGCCATATCCCTTTTTACCCGCTTTTCGAGTTCTTCGATACCGCGAATACCGCCCACGAAGTCTATCCGTTTATCCAGTCTGAGGTCTTTTATACCGAGCACGGGATCAAGCAGCTTGTCCTGCAAAATGGATACGTCGAGACAGGCGACTGGATCGTCATCGGGTATGGCTCCTGTATAATTAAGCCTGTACCAGTAGACATCACCGTCGCCGACTGCAAGGCACAGACCAAATTCGTGGCTTTTCACTGGCCGCACCGGGGAACTTTCCTCAGTGACTGTCCACTCCGTACCAAGTCCCTGAAGAAATCCTTCAGTAGATATACCGCCCAGATCACTGACTATGCGGTTGTAATCCAATATCCGGAGTTGGCCTTCCGGAAAGACCACAGCAAGAAAGCGTTCGTACTCTTCGCTGCCGTCATGTCCGGGGTTTTTATCCCGACGCATCGCTGATACCCGGGCTGCCGAAGCGCAGCGATGGTGACCATCGGCGATATAAAGTGAATCCATCTCAGCAAATATCTGAGTTATTACATCTATGGTATCAGGATCATCAACTATCCATGCTTCGTGTCTGACGCCGCCGGGTCCGTCAAATCCATATAAGGCTTCGTGCGATCTTGCCCATCCATCGGTCAGGGCTTCAAGCCTCGGCGCGCTCCTGTGAGCAAGAAAAATAGGGCCGGTATTCGCATCCAGTGCATCGATATGACGCACCCTGTCTTCTTCCTTGTCCGCTCTTGTGAGCTCATGCTTCTTAATGAGTCCATTCCTGTAATCCTCTGCCGACGGGCAGCAGACTATTCCGGTCTGGGACCGGCCGCCCATAGTCAGGCGGTAGAGGTAGTAGCACGGCATCTCATCCTGAATAAATGTACCGTCTGCCTTACGCGCCTTGTATAGTTCTGATGCAGTTAGATATACCGAGTCATCATGCGGGTCTACATCTTCGGGTAGATTTATTTCCGCCCTGTCAATCCGCAAAAATGAAACGGGGTTGTCCTTCACCATTTCGCGGGCCTCAGCTGTATTCATTACATCGTAGGGCAGGGCTGCCACCTGTTCTGCGAGCTCCGGTCTCGGGCGTATCGCCCTGAATGGAAATACCTTTAACATTATTTCAAATCACCTTTCCGTCTTTTCTATCACAACCGACAAAAACCCTCCGCAGGCCATGCCGTCTTCCTGTGCCGTATCCTTTGTATCTATGTCGGCGATCTCAAAGCCACCCTCGCGTATAACACTGCGCGAGCGGTCGATCACATCACCTTCAGCACATCCTCCGCCTATTGTGCCGGAAGACTGCCCTTCATAGCGCAAGGCCATTTTTGCGCCCGTTTCCCTCGGAACAGAGCCCGATGTCGATAGTATGGTTATCATAGCGTCAGCATTTTCACCGTTTTCGGCGAGCCATTCGGCTATCTCCACATTACATGTAATGCCGGACTCTACACCCTTGCCCTTACGCCTCACTTCGATAATCTCCGACAGTATCGAGATCGCGATCTCTGCCGGGGTCACAGCCCCGATCCGCAGGCCGATGGGAGAGTGCACTTCATCCAACGTACTCTGTGGATGGCCTTTGTCTGCAAGCTCCTTCATGACTATCGCAACCCGCCGCATTGATCCTATCATACCTGCATACGCAGGGAATATTCCATTTAGAACTGCTTCGAGACATTCGGCATCGTGCGTGTGTCCCCTCGTAACGATCACAATATAGTCTGTGGGCCTGATTTTGAGCCTCTCTATCGCCAGTGAAAAGTCCTCGCATATCACCTGGTCTGCTTCGGGGAAGCGGTCGTTATTTGCGAATGCGGGTCTGTCGTCGCAGACAAGGATATAAAAGTCTACGAGCTTTGCCATTTTGGCAAGCGCCAGAGCTATATGACCGCCGCCTAGTATTATCATGCGCGGCTTCGGCGAATACTTCTCGATCACGGACAGCCCGCCACTATCGGGCGCGCGGCTGACCGGACCGTCGTGCAACCACAGTTCACCTGTAAGTACATCGTTCATCTTTGTCCAGGCGCCTTGATCGTCTTCTGTGATGAGTTCCTTGTGAATCGCCCCGCCGTGTCCCCTGATGTTCGTATCTGCAGCATAGTCATATCTTGATCGGACAGCAGCGCGCCATCCATCATCGAGTTTTTCAATAAGAGCCGTGTATAATTCCTGTGTGTTCATTCCTTTGCCTTCATATCATTATTTAAACTATTCTAAAGTATATCATGTATCATGTATAATGATTTCGAGTGAAATAGTGAAGGGGGAAGTGTTATGAAACTTCAATTTTGCGGAGCGGCCGAGGGTGTTACTGGCAGCTGCCATCTAGTTACGGCAAAGCCCGGCTCCGGTCCGGTAAAAATATTGCTCGACTGCGGACAGTTTCAGGGCGGACGTTCTGTTGAGGCCCAAAATTACGAGGACTTTCCCTTCGATCCGGCCGGGATAGACTTTGTCATATTGTCACACGCTCACATCGACCATTGCGGTCGTCTGCCGTTACTGATAAAGCGCGGGTTCACAGGTGAGGTTTTCTGCACAGATGCCACAGCAGACCTTCTCGAGGTCATGCTCCTCGATGCAGCTCATATTCAGGAAAAGGAAGCCGAATGGCAAAACCGAAAGGCGGAAAGAGCAGGCCTGGCAACAGCTGAGCCGCTTTATACCCCCCGGGATGCCCAGGAAGCACTTAAACATGTAGTGCCAGTACTTTACGACAGTCTCATGGAACCTGTGGAAGGTGTACGTTTTGTCTTCAACGATGCCGGTCATATTTTAGGCTCGGCGATAACAGAGCTTTGGATCGAGGATGAGGGGGATTATTCCAAGCTCGTCTTTACCGGCGATCTCGGATATGACGATTTGCCTATGCTCCGGGACCCCGTCAGGATAAAAAAAGCGGATTTCGTGATAATGGAGAGCACATACGGCGGCAGAAAGCATGACGCTCATACGAACAGTGTTAACAAGCTTGCGGAGATAATCATCAAGACTACGGAAAAAGGCGGCACGGTCGTAATACCTTCTTTTGCCGTAGGCCGTACGCAGGAGCTGATATATCAACTGAATGGTTTTTATGAACGCGATCCTGATATCAAGAAAAAGCTTAGTGACATCAAAGTATATATCGACAGTCCGATGGCGATAGCTGCGACAGAGAATTTCAGAAAGAATGCACAGGTATTCGATGACGAATACAGAAACAGGCTTCTCTCAGGTGATGATCCCCTGGACTTCCCGAATTTGTTCTATTCACAGACAACGGAGGAATCTCAGGAGATAAATAATGACAGGTCACCAAAGGTGATAATCTCTGCAAGCGGCATGTGCGAGGCAGGGAGGATCAGGCACCATCTGAAGCATCACCTGTGGAGAAGAGACGACGCGATCATCTTTGTCGGATATCAGGCTGAAGGCACTCTTGGGCGTGAGCTCATAGACGGGCTTGATCTTGTAAGACTTTTTGGAGAGGAAGTCCAGGTCAAAGCAAAAATTTACAACCTGGAGGGATTCTCGGCACATGCCGATCACGACGGACTGATGGATTGGGCGCATGGTCTGAGGCAGAAGCCGGCTGCGTATTTCCTTGTTCACGGCGAACTGGCTTCCAAGCAGGCCTTGGCGGATTCGATAGAAAAGGAATTGGGTGTGGAGGCGACGGTAGTCACCGGTATATCGGAATTCGAACTCTCCAAGAGTGAAGTGACGTCACTTACACAGACGATGGATGACATCGTGGATGAGGATGATATCAACATCATGAAGAGCCGCATCTATGGGATCCGTTCATCGCTCGAATCCATTTTGCTTCAGGCAGAACTCGCGGCATCAAGCGAAGAAAGCAAGGAGAAAATCGCCGAAATCAACAACAGGCTACTGGCTCTGGATAAGGATACGGTGGGGCTGGCCTCGTCTGTTGCAAAGCTGAAATAGGGCAATAATTTATTAGAATTTTGTTAATTGTTTTACTTTGTCATAGCAATAACAATGCTGTTTTTACTGCTGTATAATAAAAGGCAGCGTGTCACTATGAATACGAAAAACAAGGCATAAGCCTTGATGATCGTTTGCACGCTCAATAGATCGAGGGACCATGTCACTACTTACCGATATATCAACAGATGTTCAGCAAGTTGCCGAAGCTATTCAGGTCGCGGTGGGTGTTGAAGTCGAGATAGTCGATGAAAAACTGACTGTTGTTGGCGGCACAGCATTTTTCAGGAATAATATCGGACGCAAAGAGGAAGCGGGAATGCTTTCCGGAAGCGCGCTATATGCTACCATTCTCAGAAGCGGAAGGACAGAGCGGATAGAAGACGCACAGGGCAATGAGAATTACGGCATGTCATTAGCGGGCAAGGAAAACTCAGGCGAGTTAGCCGAGATATGCACACCGATAGTAATAGAAGGAAGAAACATAGGTATAATCGGTCTGGTGGCCCTTGACGAAAAGCAGAAGAATATATTGCTGGATAAGAAGAGGGACATGACATTGTTCGTGGAAAAGATGGCCGATCTGCTGGCAGCAAAAGCAGACCTCAAGGCCATGTTTGTAGAGCGGGAAAGCCAGCTTGCAGAGATGGAAGCAGCTTTCGAAAGCGCCCATGAAGGAATTATCGGCTTCGATAGAAACGGTTATATAAATCATTTCAACGCCAGAGCAGCGTTTTTGCTCGGCGCTACCAAGGACGAATTACGCGGTAGCCACATCACCCGACACATGCCGGGTGCGAACGCCTTGAGCGTTCTCAAATCCGGAAAGAGCTATACTGAGCGCGAGGAAGTTTATAAGAGCTACAGGGGCACTCAGCATTATATAGTGTCGGCGACGGCCTGGTATCGCGAAGGCGAGATCGATGGCGTCGTTATATCGTTCCGCGACCTTGAAGAGGCACAGAAGCTTGCTTACAGCATGAATACACGCTCACTAAAATACACATTCGATGATATTATCGGGAGCAGCGCCCAGATTGAAAAGCTTAAATCCCAGGCGCTTGCGATCGCACGCGGGGGCAGCACCGTCATGATCACAGGCGAGAGTGGAACGGGCAAGGAAATGTTTGCCCGGGCCATCCATTATTCGGGTCCTCGTGCAGCGGCGCCGTTTATAACTGTCAACTGCGGGGCCATACCGGACAATCTTCTCGAGAGCGAATTATTCGGGTATGAAAAAGGCGCATTCACCGGGGCGGGAAACAAGGGTAAACCCGGCAAATTCGAGCTTGCGGACGGCGGAACGATAT
>Ga0123356_10006415_pt1 | contig 11853 bp, 8 predicted proteins | sample TergutEmb28metaG_2_FD_92546 | JGI IMG/M metagenome (GOLD analysis project Ga0123356, IMG submission 92546) | Embiratermes neotenicus P3 segment gut microbial communities from Petit-Saut dam, French Guiana - Emb289 P3 | ecosystem: Host-associated > Arthropoda: Insects > Digestive system > Gut ... | reverse complement strand
TGCTCGCCGGCCGGGTCGATCTGACAGCCGTTGCAGATGTCAATGCCACGCGGCTGCTGGTCATGCCGATCATTGTGCTGACGGTCGGTGTTCAGGCCTTGCTGATCCCGACGGCGACCCTCTGGCATGCCGAGGCGGGGCTGTCGAGCCTGATGCGCCGCTTGCTCGCTTTCCTTCTTGGCATGAGCCTGATCGCTCTCGCCTACCTGGCTGTGATCTGGTTATGTCGCGACTGGTTGATCGGCACGGTGCTTCACAAGCACATCGTCGGTCGGGACGAGCTGTTGATCCTCTGGTCGGCGCTGGCCCTCATCGCGCTGGTGCGTGATGTGCTCGCATGCGCACTATACGCGCGCGGACGTATGAAGTCCCTGGCAGGGCAGACCGCCGTGAGTGCAGTCGCCGCCTTGCTGTTGATGTGGTTCGGAATCCACTGGTGGGGCGCCGTCGCCGTATTGATTGGACAGATCGCAGGAGAGCTGATCAACCTTGCAGGCATCGGGCTGCATCTGCGCGACGCCTATCTCCGCCCCCGGTTGTACTCCGCGACGTGAGCGCCGCACTCGCCTCGACTGATGCAAATCGGCGCAGCCGAACCGCCGGGCCCGCATGGAGGTAGAGCAAGCGGGACTCACCGAACAGCGGTAGTTGCTGCGCTCCGCCTGCGTCCCAGCTCGGATGCATACCTCCCCCCCCTGCTCAGCGCGAGCCTACGTGATCCACGATCATGGCTCGACTTTCATGTCAGCGAGCTGCTCCCCCATGGACTCCTGAGACTCCGTTGCCGGGGGGGCCGCCGTAGTCTCACCGACGAGCGTGGCTGCAGGCACCGTCATGGACGCTCGTAGGTGTGCAGCGAGGCGCACAGCCAAGGCCACGATCGTGAGCGTCGGATTCGCCTGGCTGGAAGTGGGAAATACCGCGCTGCCGGCGATATAGAGGTTCCTGAGCCCGTGCACGCAGCAATCGCCATCGACCACGCCGGTACGGGGACTGCTGCCCATTCGCGCAGTCCCTAGATGGTGACCCCCGTACGCGCCATAGCGCGCGACTTCGACCTCGATAGAATCGGGGTCGTACTCAAGCTTGCCGATCCCGGTGGTGTCGACAGCGGCTGCAAACAGCTTCACAGCCTCGCTCACGGTGCGCACATCGAACGCCGTGTAGCGCCAATCCACGTTCAGGCGTGGTAGCCCGAACATGTCGGTATCTCGCGTGAGGCACACGCGGCTCGTGGCGCTCGGCTGCTGCTCGGCGTGAAAGTCGAGGCTGTAGTGTCCGGTGGAGGAACGTACGACGATCGAAGGGAACTTGCGTGCCGCGAGGAAACGGTCCCGTAGCAGGTGATGGCCGAACTCGATGACCTCGCCCGGTGCGCGGACCACGTTGCCGACGTGGCTCATCCACGTGCCGAGGCCCATGGGCTCCAGGCGTTTGCCGTACTCGTACGAGATCAGGCCCTTGGCGAGCTGCAGGGCGGAAAGCACGGCGGTGCGATGCGCAGGATCGGTGATACGTGGGTGATGCAGGCGAGCGACAAAGTTGCCCAGGCCCAGCCGCCGCTGGGTCTGGGGCGTCAAGGCAATGCGTCGCCGGCAATAGATACCCTCGTCGGAGACCTCGTAGCCATGCCAGATCGCGCTGGCAGGCGCGGTGAGCTTGAGCGTACCGACAGTTCCAGCGACGTGGCACATGTAATAGCGGCCCACGAGGTCATGCTGATTGCCGATACCCTGGTGCCAGACATCGCTGTTGGCGAGGAGGAGTCGGGGCACCTCGAGGCCACCGGTTGCAAGCACGAAACGATCTGCTTGCACAGTGAACGACTTGCCGCCGATCGTACGCACCAGCATCGACTGGACTGCCGCGCGATCCGGATGAAAGCGCAACCGTGTCACGTTCGCGTGCAGCAGGACACGGACGTTGGAAGAATCTTGCAAGCGCCTCGCGTAGCGGACGCCGAAATCGGTCGGACAGCTGAATCGCTCAAGCGAGTCAGTCGTGAAATGATCACTGCTGAAGCCAGCGATCATTGCTCGCAGCGGTCGCTTGAATGCCTGTGCGGCCCGGTATTCGAAGGCCCCCGCCTCGCACAGCTCGTTGGCTCGAGGGTAGAAAGGGCGTAGGGCCTCGGGGCCGATCGGCCAGCCCGAGAGAGGCATGTAGTCGCGCACCTCGAAATCGATGTCATCAAGCGGCACGCAGCGTCCACCCCAGATGGTCGTCGTGCCGCCAAACTGCCGCTGTCGGTAGCGATGCAGCGGGCTGTGCAGGCGCTCATCCGCCACCCCTCCCTCGTAGAGCCGCTGCGTCTTGCGCTCCGCCTTCAGCCCGCCGGCCTCAAGGAGCAGCACGGACAAGCCGCTGCCCGCAAGCTCGAGCGCAAGCGTGATGCCAGCTGCGCCGGAGCCGGCAATGCAGACGTCCGCCGAGAGGGCGTGGCCGTCAGGCAGGTCGCAAACGTCCTCGATCATACTTCCTCATACATGATCGCTCGCGGGAGCGGTCCCTGCAGGTACGCTAGCCGAGACGGAGCAGTTGTCACCGTTGCATTGCAAATGTTACTCAGGGACTTAGCGTTGTCCGTGCAGACAGCTCTTCCCGGCTTCTAGAAACTTACGACCCATTATAACCTGAACGCACAGGCGTCTTCGTGAATTCCATCATCCCACGGCGGCCGCGATTCGCTGCGATCGTGTCGGCCGACAACGAGGCGCGCGGTCCACGCCGTCTCAACTGGAGCTTGTAGCGACTTCCCTGCCGCAATAGTGCTACTGGATAGCTTCGCAAATCCTCAAGAGGTTGGCAGCTGAGCGGGGCGGTGGCGCTGGGCTTCCTTCGCCCGAGGCTTGGCTAGAAGCAACATCCTTCGAGTCCAGACGCCTCAAGCCTGACTTGCTGGGTGCTATCCCTAGAGGAAGTTTGGAGCAACCTCTTGTCCCAAAGTGATTGCGACTCGGATGGCGCTTGAGCTATCAACTCACCCGATTTTTTGCTTGTTCGGTACGCACGCGACGTCGATGAACATAACGTGACTTGTAGCGGTAGCGAGGAGCTCTGGTCGTGAGAGTTCTTCATCCAGATGCCAAGACCCTGCTGGGCTTTCGGGGAGCGGCCCGCGGAGTCGTATGTGGACAACTGTGAGCTTCAGCTCCCCCAGCTTGGGCCGCCAGCCAAGGGCGGCACGACGTCGTGCAGGCCCCCCCGGATGCACCGACCTGCAGAGCGACACGACAGGCGGCTACGACCCACGAGCCAGCGGTAGGCCTGAGGACCGGGAAGGCACACTGCGAGGGCTGCGCCGGGCGTGCGATTCACTTACGCCTTGACCGGCAGTGGCGCCGGTCGCGTTCACGGCAGCGCGCGCCCGAGCGGTCATGCGACCCTTGGTGCCCGCTGACGGCGGGTGCAGGAGCCAGTAAAGTCATCGCTTCCCCGGCAATTGGGGCGAGGCGCGATGAGCAGCAAGGCAGAAGATTTCGAACGCTGGGTGCGGACTTCCTTCGTTCAGATGAACACCGAGCTGGAGGATCTCTATTTCGCTCAGGACGACCGTACCCGCGTGCTTGGTCGCGGCGATACCGTCAAGGCGACGCTGAGGGACGAGGGCCGCGTGCTCGTCGCGGCATTGCTCGCAGAGGGCAACACCGGAGAGGGCTTCGACAGCGCGTTCGGAGTCCTCGGCAACGTGGGGATGTACCTTGCTGCCTTGCGTCGGCACGAGCTGACGAATCCCGCACGCGAGACGAAGTCTCCGTTCCCCGAGGCTTCCTCACTCGCCCTGCACGTCGGAGCCTCGCTCGGCGTGGCGCCGAGATTCGCCACCAGCCACCTGGCCACCCACAACAGGGCACGCGCCGGAGTGCGCAAGAGCTTCACCTCGCTGCCGGATGAGCTCCTGTTCATCGACGAGAACACGCGCGGGATCCTCTCGCTACAGCGCGCAGCCGATGCGCTCGAGAGCATCGTCCATCTGGGAGTCTCGAATCCGGTGGCCGATATCATGTTCGATGCCGCCAAGCGCGCCCTCCACGACGTGATCCGGTTCAACGAGCGGCTGACGCAGCGGCTCGACGTGGAGCGATTCTTCTACTCGGTGCGACCGTACTACAAGCCGTACCGTGTCGGGCACCAGGAGTACCGGGGAGCCAATGCCGGTGATTTCTCGGGCATCAACGAGATCGATCTGCTGCTTGGGCTGTGCCGGGCCAACGACCCCTACTATGCGCAGCTGCTGGTGGACAAGATGCTCTTTATGTTGCCGGGGGACCAGGCACGGTTGCGGGAGTGCATGACGCACAAGAGCCTGCTCGATGAGCTCCTTGAGCTTCTCGACGAGCATCGTGACGCCGACTGGTTCCAGCAGAACGCGTGTGCCTACCTTCAGGTCTGCGATCTGTTCGCTCGCTATGCGACTCAGCACCACGACAGCCTCGTCAGGAGATTCATCGAGGAGCCCGCAACGCGTCTCGCTCCCGGCAGCCTGCAGGACATCACCGCCAGCGGGCCACCGCTGCCCGTGCTACTTCGCTCGCTCGAAGTACTCCGTGATATGCGCATCGCCGCCAGCCGCCACGACGTCGCCACTCGATTCGGGGACCTGAGCAGACTTCGCGCTATCATCCCCTGTTACCGCGGACCGGCATCAACGCCGGCGGCTGGTGCTCCTTAGGCGATCGATATGGCGCGGCTGCATCGGCCGGCTGTGGCTGCCGCCGTGTCTGCCTCCTGCGCCTGACCTTGCAACGCCAGCTAGCCTTTACTTTCCCTCCAAAGATCCCGTAGCGCTGAGGTAAAGTGCCTGACCCGGTCGTGCGAGCTGCCAAGGTCCGACCGCCCGGGCTCGCCAGGCACCTTCCCTTGCGCTGCAAAACTCGAGGAACAGAACATGTACGACATGAAGAACCTGCAAAAGCTGCACACTCTGGAGGCCAAGGCACCCGAGGCGTGGAAAGCCTTTGCCGCATTTGACAAGGCGGCCCTCGCAGACGGTGTGATACCCAAGAAGTACAAGGAGCTGATCGCCCTGGCAGTCGCGTTGACAACGCAGTGCCCCTATTGCCTCGAGATTCACCGCCAGGCAGCGGTCAAGGCAGGAGCGAGTGAGGAGGAGCTAGCCGAGGCGACCCTCGTCGCGGCGGCGCTGCGCGCCGGAGCGGCCGTGACCCACGGCACTCACCTGCTCAAGGACTGACACCTCGGGTCTTCGTCTAGGCCCATCTCGCTAGACGCGCAGCCCAGCGTCTGGGGGGATGGGCCAGCGCGCGGGGCGACTCTAGAGGTGCCTCCGGGGTCCCGCACCCGATGTTCCCGTATTTGCATGGCGCGAATCGTTTTGGTTGGCGGACCGACCACGGCGGCATGGTCATCGCGGCGACCGGCGCTTGCGCCGCTCCCCGCTACTGCTGCATCGTGAGCGTCCTACACAAGGATAACTGACTGGAGCGCGCGATCCGCCCCTGCCTGCGGCGTGGCCGGCGGCGTGCAGGCGCTTTGTGGCCGCTCCTGTTTCGGGTACCGTAGTCTGCAGGCATCCGGTGCCTGGCTTACCAGGATGAGCGTATGACCCGTTTCTTCACGCCGCTCGGCGTTGTGTCCATCACACTTGCGCTGCTCCTGCAAGTGGAGCCATCCAGCGCCGCCGGTGCAGACGATGCAGCTGCCAAGGCAGCTCAGCCGGTTTCCGGAGCTCAGCGTATCACCTCGGTCGAGGGCATCACTGAGTATCGACTCCGCAACGGCCTGGACGTACTGCTCTTCCCGGACGCTTCCAAGCCGACCATCACGGTCAATATCACCTACCTCGTGGGCTCCCGGCAGGAGAACTACGGGGAAACGGGGATGGCGCATCTCCTCGAGCACCTGATGTTCAAGGGCACCCCGCGGCACCCAAATGTCCCCGCGGAGATGACCGCGCACGGCGCCCGCGCCAACGGAAGCACGGACTACGATCGGACCAACTACTTCGAGACCTTCACGGCCACCGATGTGAATCTGCGCTGGGCGCTCGACCTGGAATCCGACCGAATGGTCCACTCCTTCATTCGCAAGCAGGATCTGGACAGCGAGATGACCGTCGTGCGCAACGAGTACGAGGCGGGCGAGAACAATCCGACAGGCGTGCTCATCGAACGGATCTTCTCCACGGCGTACTTGTCGCACGCCTACGGGCATCCAGTGATCGGCGTGCGCTCGGACATCGAGAACGTGCCCATCGCAAGGCTTCAGGCCTACTACCATCTTTACTATCAGCCGGACAATGCCGTGCTGCTGGTGTCCGGCCACATCAATCCTGCCCGGACGCTGGCCCTGATCGAGGAGCGCTTCGGAGTCATCCCCAGGCCTGCACGCCCATTGCCCGTCTTCTACACAACGGAGCCCACGCAGGATGGCGAGCGCGAGGTGGAGCTGCGGCGCGTAGGTGACACGCAGGTGGTGGCTGCTGGATATCACATCCCGGCCGCCGCACACCCCGACTTCGCTGCCATCGACCTGCTCGCCACGATCCTGTCGCAGGCGCCCGCGGGCCGCCTGTACAAGGCACTGGTGGAGAGCGGCAAGGCCGCCGGCGTGTTCGCCGACGTTGCGGGGATGCGCGATCCCGGCCTGCTCATTTTCGCGGCGAGGCTCCCCACCACGGCCTCCATCGATGCCGCTCGCACTGCGCTCCTGTCGGCGGTGGAGCACCTCAGCGAAAGCCCGCCCAGCGCGGAGGAAGTCGAGCGGGCCCGCGCGCAGCTGCTCAAGCAGCTCGACCGGCAGCTCGACGAGTCCGATCAGTTCGGGGTCGAGCTGTCGGAATGGATCGCAGTCGGCGACTGGCGGCTCTTCTTTCTGCATCGTGACCGCTTGCGCACCGCAACACTTGGCGATGTCCAACGCGTCGCGCGTGCCTATCTGCAGTCCTCGAACCGCACCGTCGGCGTGTTCCTGCCCACGCCGAGCCCGGCCCGGGCATCCATTCCTGCAGCACCCGACGTGCTGGCGATGCTCAAGGACTACCACGGTGAGCCGGCGCGCGCGGCCGGCGAGGCCTTCGATGCGAGCCCTGCCAACATCGAGGCGCGCACCACCCGCAAGACCCTCGCGGGCGGCCTGAAGCTCGCACTGCTGCCGAAGAAGACCCGTGGTGCGGTGGTCGTGGCAACGATGCGGCTCCACTTCGGCACCGAGGAAGGCCTCAAGGGTCTCGACGAGGTGGGCTCGCTGTCTGGACAGATGCTGATGCGAGGCACCGCACGACACACACGGCAGCAGCTTCAGGACGAGTTCAATCGCCTGAGGGCAAACGTGGCCATTGGCGGCGGTTCAGAAAGCGCGTTCGTGCGCATCGAGACGACCCGCGAGCACCTGGCCGAGGTGATCACGCTCGCTGCCGAGGTCCTGCGGCAGCCCGCGTTTCCAGCCGACGAGCTGGACATCCTGAAGCGCTCCATCCTGACCAACCTCACCCAGCAGCGCACGGAGCCGCAGGCTCTCGCAGGTATCTCGCTGGAACGCCACCTGGACCCGTACCCCCGCGAGGATGTGCGCTACACGCCGACGCTCGATGAGCGAATTGCGAGCGTGGGCGGCACGACACTGGCCCAGATCAAGGATTTCTACAAGCATTTCTATGGCGGGGAGCACGGGGAGCTCGGCATCGTCGGCGACGTCGATCCCGCACAGATCGAGCCATTGCTCGCGAAGCTGTTCGATGACTGGAAGACCCCGTCAGCCTATGCGCGCATACCCCAGCAGTTCCACGATGCGAGCGCGCAAAGCGAGGCGATCCGGACACCTGACAAGGCCAATGCCTATTTCCTGGCCGCTGAGAATCTACAGATACGGGATGACGATCCGGACTACCCTGCCCTGGTGCTTGGCAACTATCTGCTGGGCGGCGGCTTCATCAGCTCGCGTCTTGCCGTGAGGGTGCGACAGAAAGAGGGGCTCTCCTACTCGATCGGCAGCCAGCTATCCGCGTCGCCGATTGATCGTGTGGGTCGCTTCTCGATCCAGGCCATCTGTGCACCGCAAAACATCGCCAAGGTCGAGACCGCTGTCCGCGAGGAGCTACAGCGCGCCTTGCGGGATGGGTTCACCGCTGCGGAGCTGAACGCCGCCCGAGCCGGCTGGCTGCAGTCGCGGCAAGTGAGCCGCGCTCAGGACGGCGGGCTGAGCCAGAGGCTGGCTAACCTGGAGTATCTCGGCAGGACATTCTCCTGGGATGCTGCGCTTGAAGAGCAGGTGCGCGCCTTGACTCCAGAGGCGGTTACGACAGCGCTGCGCAAGTACATCGATCCGTCGCGGCTCAGCATCATCACGGCCGGTGACCTTGCCGCCGCACCGAGCGGCGCTCACGATTGAGCGCCGGAGCTTAGAAGCTGGATGTACCACTCGGCTGGTTACCGGTCTCGAGGGATCACCCGCCCCTGGTGCTGCTCATGCACACACAGAGGCCTCGGCCTCAATCAAGCTTACCCATCACGCTCCCACGCCACCGCGTCGACCTCGTAAGGCGCTCGCGCGTAGCCGACCTCCGCAATCTGATGGAGGTAGCTGGTGAGGAACGCTGCGATCGAGCCTGCCTCCTCGTACTGATGGACGTGCCGGCACTCATGCGAGAGCAGCCGCGCGCATTCCTGCGCAGTCACGACATAAATGGCGTGGCCGAGCGTCAGCCCCGAGACGTGGGGTCCAAGCAATCCTGTATACATTGCCGCGCGCCTCAAGCTGGGCTCCTCCGGTACTGGAATTGCCGCGACGCGTTGCACCCGGATCAGCTCCGGCCGGGTGACACCCACCGCCCGCGCGAGAGCGACGCCGCGGCGGTCAAGCGCCCGACCGGCACGCAATACCTCCGCCGAGCGCTCCTGGGCCCAGGCAATCGCCAGCGGAATCAGCTGCGGCAACACGGCCGCAAGATCATAGGTCATGGGCCACCTCTGAGGCTGTGGGCTCCTCCTGACACCGGAGGCGCCCCGATCTTTCGCGCGCGGCGCCCACCCAGAGGATGACGGGTACACGACGCGCATGTGGCTTGGGACGATCAGCACTTCAGCCGCCGCGCGACATTCTCGCCATGCCGTCTGGTGTCTAGACGCATGACCGCAACAGCACATCCACAGTGTCGCGGGTCTGTTCGATCACGCGGTCGGCGGAGCCGGGTTCAGCCCGTAATGATGAGCCCGATCACCTTGTACGGAGTGAAGTATATACAGGCTCAGGTCCACCTTGTAGAGGAGGCGCCGAAGTACAGGGAGGCTCGCTGGGACTGCCCACGTTGATCCGTCGAACAGGAGCCCCATCACGAAATGTACTCGTTGAGTTGTCATCGGCTCAAGCGCGTCTCGCGGCGAGGGCGGTGAGCCTCTACCTGCTGAAAGGTGCCGAGACGGCGCACGATGGCCAGCTTCACGAGTATGTACGGGTTCTTTGTCCACCACAGGCGCGAGCTTGCGGGAAGCCATGCCAGGTCTTCCAGTGTTGCCCGCAGGACGGCCACCTCAAGCAAGCCGTTCATGCTTTCCGGAATGATCGGCCGCAGCAGCTGCTCGACAACCACCGTTATGCGCTCGAGGATTGCGCAAAGCCCCACTGTGGCTGCACGGTGGCAGATCGCACTGCAACACCCCGATTTGAGTGCCTGCATAGGACCGTGCCAGGACCGCTTGCAACCTCGAAGCTTCTGCAAGCCGCGCCCTCTGTCCGTTTGATGCGCCATGACCCCGCACGAGCAATATCGGACGCTGGCTGTCAATACAGCCGTGGAGCCAAGCCATCCACACTAAGTCAAATATGCGTGGCCCGAGAGAGCAGGCCTCGGTCACGGCCTGCTCATCGACATCTACTGGACACCAGGTTGGCAGGCATCGCGGCCGTTTTCCGGGTATTCGGCCATGATTGCTGCGTCTCGTTCCCAAGCACGGAGCTCCGGATCTCCCTAGTTGGGGAACAGTGCGACGATGTCCGCGCGACGCACAAAGCTCATGGCCATCGCAACTGCAACATCGCTGTCTCCAACTTGGAGGCCGGGAGCTCGAGGCCTCTTTGACACCTTGAGGCATCGACCCGGAAGGCACATGAATGCTCGCCCCGATGGCTGTGGACCCAGTCATGCGCGCAAGCCCGGCAGCTCGCGGTGCCGGGCGATTTGCACAGCGGTGATTGAACGGCGCACCCGTTGCGGTATAGTCAGGCCGGCGGCGTCGCCCGCAAAGGACAGGATTGAACGGCGAGCTGGGTACGCAGAAGGGACGAGCCTGCGCATCTTGATGTCCCTTCGATCAGGCAGGCCACGCACGCCACACCGGCCCAAGGGCGTACACAGACGAATCAACTCGCAGTGAGCGTACCTCGAGCCTAGGTCCTCAAGCAGCCGAGCACGGTAAACGCGTAGCGAACGAAGCGAGGACGCCAATGAAGACCAAGCTGAGATTGAAGAAGCGCAATGTGCTTGTCGTCATTGTTCTTTATCTGGGGCTCGCCACTCTAGCATGGAGTCATGGCGGAGCCGGTCTGCTCCTGCTTCTCTTGCTTTACGGTGCCGCATGCCTCGCCGGCGCGAAGGCCATGGTCGATGGCGCCGAGGCCCGTCGCTGGAAAGGCGGCGCCGTGGAATTTGCAAAGTCCGAGGCCCTCTCGGCCCTTGGCAAGCCGTGTGCGAGCTTTCACTACGTGTTTGCCAGCAAGCAGGACCTGACGCTACCGCTGTTGGCGCGCATGCAGAGCGAGCTGCGTAGCAAGCTCGGTTGTTCCGATCTGAGGGAGACCTCCTTCAGGGACATAGACCAAGACCTGCCGCGGCCCGAAACCCGGGAATTCCGGCTGGCAGCCGCGCCCGATTCTGCTCGCCACACGCGCTTCCATTTCCTGTGCTCTGTGACCCGGACGCTGAACGTGCAAGGTATACGCTGGTGGGTGCTAGTTCTGGGTGAGCGAGACCCCAACAGGGTGCTCTTCTGGTACGCCTTCTCGCCTGCGACCGTGCCGTTCGTCGGACTTGCGTACCTGCAGCGCCAATTCGAGCCGTTGCACTGCTTGACCTCCGTCGACAATGGCTTCTTCAACTCCCTTGATGTGCTCGCGCGAACGAGAGAGATTGAGTTCGTCGCCTACGAGAGCCTCATGGACACCCTGGATGCGTTTGGCATCGACACGAGTGACCTACTCGCGCAGCGTGCCAACATCCTCAACGTCAATGTGAACGGCGGCGCCAGCGCGACTCTCGGCTCACTCGTGCAAGGCGCGCTCAACAGGATATCAGGGACAGCGGCGGGAGTAGGGGCTACCGTGGCACGACAGCGCTGATTGGAGCGGCTCCGTTCCATGGGCGGCGCTGCGGGCGTGAAGCAGCTAGCGCTCGCAAGTGGTAATCGTGCTCGCGATTACCTTGTTTCGAACTGCCGGCCGCGAAGCAGAGAAACGCCGCGGGTGAGACCATGAACGCGCAGCGCTGGCAACGGCTCATGGCTGACCTTCGCGTTCCTGACGAGCTGCCAACATACGCGGCCCTGGAGACCGCCTATGGCGAGTTGCACCGCCACTACCATACCGCACGGCATATCGATCACTGTCTGGCAGAGCTCGACCTCGCCTGCAACCTCGCCGCCCAGCCGGCGGAAGTCGAGGCAGCGCTCTGGTTTCACGACGCCATCTACAAGCCCTCCAGCTCGGGCAACGAGCAGGCCAGCGCGGACTGGGCCGAGCGCTTCCTGCGCGGTCATTCGATCGATCCCGAGCGCATCGGTAGGATCTGCGCTCACATTCTCGCCACCCGTCACGCAGCGCCACCGACATCGCCCGACTCACAGTTGGTGGTCGACATTGACCTGGCAATCCTCGGCACAGACCGCGACACCTACGAGGAAT
>Ga0123356_10006414_pt1 | contig 11855 bp, 9 predicted proteins | sample TergutEmb28metaG_2_FD_92546 | JGI IMG/M metagenome (GOLD analysis project Ga0123356, IMG submission 92546) | Embiratermes neotenicus P3 segment gut microbial communities from Petit-Saut dam, French Guiana - Emb289 P3 | ecosystem: Host-associated > Arthropoda: Insects > Digestive system > Gut ... | reverse complement strand
ATTGCGCCTCCCAATCCAAGAGTGGCTTCTACCATAATCGGCGCCATGCAGTTTGGCAGAATGTGCTTTGTAATAATCCGGAAGTCATTGCCGCCAATAGCGCGCGCCGCCTCAATAAACTCTCTTTCACGTACAGTTAAGACCGCCGCCCTGGTTTGACGCGCAAATCCGGGAATAGAACCAATTCCGACGGCAATCATAGTGTTAGTCAATCCCGGTCCCAAAGCAGAGGCAATTGCAATCGCCAGCAATATATTGGGTACAGCGATCAGAATATCGATGAACCTCATCAGGATATTGTCCAGCTTACCGCCGTAGTATCCGGAAATAGAACCGATGATAACGCCCATTGTCAGCGCTACGCCCACACAGGTAAACCCTATGCGAAGCGAAGTTCTTGTTCCGTAAATAATCCTGGCAAGCATATCACGCCCAAGGTTATCCGTACCTAATGGATGCTGCCAGCTGGGAGTCTGAAAAGTTCTGTCCAGGTTTTGGGCGTCCAGTCCTTCCGAGGCAATTACGTCCGCAAAAATAGCAGTTAGTATCAAAATAAGCATGATAATAAGACCCAGCATGGCAGCCTTGTTCTTGCGAAAACGCTTCCATATTTCTACCCACTGGCCCTGTTTTTTCTGTCTTATGGCGGCGGCAGTTCCTTTTGTTTTCATCTATATTGCCCCCTGATTCTGGGGTCTACAAAACCGTATAAAATATCCACGATTAGATTGACAATACTGATACCAAGGGCGATCATCAAAACGCCGCCCTGGACAATGGGAAAATCCCTTGCCCGGATGGATAACACCATATAATTGCCGATGCCCGGTATTGCAAAAACCGTTTCTGTTAAAATCGCGCCGCCTAAAAGAGCGCCGAACGAAAGGCCGACAACGGTGATTACAGGAATAAGGGCATTCTTAAGGGCATGCTTCATAATAACCGTCGATTCTTTTTGCCCCTTGGCCCTTGCCGTTCTGATATAATCCTGCCGGATAACTTCCAGCATCGAAGAACGGGTAAAACGCATAAACACACCCATACTGGAAAGCCCGATTGTTAAAGAGGGCATAATCCAATGGAGCGGAGTTGTAAACCCCGAGACCGGCAGCCAGCCGAGGTTTACCGAAAACAAGAGGATTAGCATTAATCCCAGCCAAAAGTTTGGCACTGATAATATAACAAGCCCCAATACTGAGGCGACATTGTCAAATATTTTATGATGCTTGACCGCGCAGAGTATCCCCAACGGAATACCCGTTAAAACAGCAAGCACGATACACAGAGTTGCAAGCCGGACTGTGTTAGGCAAGCGGTCGGTTAGTTCAGTGAATACAGGGCGCTTTGTAGAAATAGACGTACCAAGATCCAGTCTTATCACTTTACCGACATAGCTCGCGAACTGAACCAAAAACGGATCATCCAAACCCATTTCCTGACGCAATGCGGCAATGTCTTCAGGCCTTGCACGTTCACCCAATAACAATGAAGCAGGGTCGCCCGGTGTTATGTATAACAGGGTAAATATAATAAACATCACGCCAATAAATACAGGTATCATCATCAAAATACGGCGCAAAATATATTTATGCATTCAATCTTTCCTTAATGTGCCGAAACATCGGGTTGTGTTCCGGCTGCAATGCAGCCCAAACACAACCCAAATAAGCACTTCTCTTACAATGGTTTATTCAAACCAAATTGTCCAAAGCGGATGGTGACCGGCGGGGTGCAGTTCGAAACCGCGAAGGTTATTGCGCGCTGCAGTCAGGTCTTCACCTGCCCACTGGAAAATCCACGGGGCATCATCGCGAATGATCTGCTGAGCTTCAAAATAGAGCTGTTCACGTCTCTGAAGGTTGGTTTCCTTTCTGGCATCATCAAGCAGGCGGTCAACAACCGGATTGCTGTAGAATGAACGGTTGCCGGGCGCGCCGAAGTTGTCAGTGTGGAATGTTGCGTGCAGGCCGTAATCCGGATCTCCGGTTACGGTTACCCAACCGAGCATGTACATGTCCTGATCGCCTCTGGCGGTCATTTCAAGATATGCTCCCCATTCAATAATCCTGACGTCTACGTTAATGCCAACCTGCCTGAGCATGTTTGCAAGGATTTCGCCGGAGTCAATACGCTGGGGGTTATCATTGGTGGAGAAGGTTGTATTGAAGCCGTTGGGATATCCTGCTTCGGCCAAAAGCTGCCTTGCCCTTGCCTGGTTGTACTCGAAACGCTGAAGTCTGTCTGCTGCAGAAGCCCAGACTTTGCTGTTAATGGGTCCGGTGCCGGGGGCGCCTGTGCCCATGTATACGGTTCTGACCATTGCATCAAGATCGAGAGCGTGGGCTACTGCCTGGCGTACTCTGACATCGTTGAAAGGCGCTTTCCGTGTATTAAAGCCGATATAGTTTGTTGAAAGGTTCATTGCGCGAATCATCTGAATACCAGGGAGGCTGTTAACGCGTGAAACGTCAGCTGCCATAAGATCGAGAACCAGATCTACGCCGCCGGTTTCCAGTTCAAGAAGCCTGGTTGCGGTATCGGTGATAATACGGATTGTGATGTCTTTGATACGGGGGGCTGTGCCATGGTAGCTGTCCCAGCGGGTAAGCTCTATGCGGTCGCCCTGTACCCAGTTTACGAATCTCATTGGGCCTGTGCCGATGGGGTTATGGCCGTGTCTGTCGCCAAGTTCTGTAACAGCTCTCTGGCTGACAATTGATGTTGCGGTATGACCCAGGTGGTTAAGGATCGGTGCGAAGGGATACGGAAGTGAGACGAGAACTTCGTAATCGTTGACAACAGTAACACTTTCGATCATGCCGGTAATATGACCGATATGCGGTGAAACTGCGGCTCTGTCAAGTGTAAACTTGACATCCGAAGCTTTGAACTCATCGCCGTTATGGAATCTTACGCCCCTCTTGAGGAAAAGTCTCAGCTGGGTTGGATTCCCTGCTGCGTCATTCTCAAAGACCCATCTTTCAGCAAGGCTGGGCTGGGGAGCCATATCGGCGTCCATGTTGATCAGGGTATCATAAATCTGTTTCATTACCCTGGAAGAAGCATTGTCATTTGTCATGGACGGGTCAAGAGACGGTCCCTGGCTCATCATCGCTATGATCAAGGTGTCCTTTTCTGCGCCGGCGGTAGCCTGGCTGCTTCCTCCTCCGCAGCCGCTAAGCACCAAAGCGACTGCAACTAAACAAGCTAACAGCACTAAGTGTTTTCTTTTCACTAAATTTTTCCTCCTACTAATGAAAATAAGGTACTATTTTATATAATATTAAGGTTATCTTGTCAATCTGCCTGCGATCCTTATACATGGACGTTATAGCCTCACAAGACCAGGAAAACAGTATCAGATTAATTAGTAATTGCGCGGGAAACTTCGTTGCAAGATGCGCGGGAAACTTCGTTGCGGTTTTAGTGCTGTAATGCAGTTATTAAATTATATAACCGTCGGTAATGCCATCGGTAATACCGACAGTTATATACATCTCTTTAGCGTCTGCCTTGATTCCGGCTATTTCCGTTTCCCCTGCCAGGATTAAAGTTTCTTTGATTCGGACCAAAACTCCTGCGGTCGGGGGTAAAACTTCTGCGGTCAGGAAAGGAGTTTCTGCGATCCGGAGTAAAACTTCTGTGTTCAGGAACAAAGCCTCTGCGTTCAGGAACAATGTTTCTCTGTTCAGGAACAAAGCCTCTGCGTTCAGGAACAATGTTTCTCTGTTCAGGGACAAAACCTCTGCGTTCAGGCGTTATGTTCCTTCGTTCCGGAGTTAAAAAGTTGTTTCTCAGTTCAGACAGAAAACCAGGAACATTTATATTGAAATCGTATGATTTATCGTTTAGTGTGAGCTTTCTGGGATGAACAATATTCCGGAAAACATAACCTTCAACAGAAACGTTGGTTCCTTCTTTCAGATCATTAATAAAACCGATATAACGATTCAACAAGGGAACATAGTAGACAGAATCACCGCTTTGTACTGCGACAATACCTCTTTCCAATTTCAAAACCCCCTCAATGGTCTGAGAACTGTCAACACCCTGCCGGATACTCCTGTCCTGGGGAAAAACCGCACCGGTAACAACAAGAGAAATTAACAGGAAAATAATAAATCTTTTCACACAAACCTCCATGTATTATGTTTCATAATCTATAACCAGTAAGGAATAATTGTGTTACAATATTATTTAAGATGATAAAAGTATTTTATTATAACTATCCAGTCTGCAAACTTGGGATTGCCGAAGAAAACGGAGCCATTTGCCGGGTATTTTTTTACAAGGAGAAAAATCCCGGTAACTTTGTTTACGAACAAACCCCTCTGATAAAAAATGCGGCAAAACAGCTTCATGAGTATTTCAGTAAAAAACGAAAGGTTTTTGATCTGCCTCTGGATCTCCGCGGAACGGATTTTCAAATCTCTGTCTGGAAAGCGCTTCAGAACATCCCCTATGGCAAAACCTGCAGTTACGGAGAATTAGCAGCAATAACAGGAAACCCAAAAGCAAGCCGGGCAGTTGGCATGGCAAATAACCGTAACCCGATTGTGATCATTGTACCCTGCCACAGGGTAATAGGACAGGACAGCAGCCTGACCGGTTACGGCGGCGGACTTGAACTTAAGCGGCAGTTACTGGAACTGGAAAAATAACCTACGTGTGCTGCGCTGCCAGCGCTATCAGGGAAATCAGCAGAGCTAACGCCAGCGTAACAATGTATATGACAAGCGCCCAGGTAAAACCCATACTAAGCACAAGCCAGATACCCAGCGTATTAAAAACAGAGCGATACAGGAAAACAAAACCGTTAAAAACTACAGGCAGAATCGGGAGCATCAGGATAAAAAGATATCTCGGTTTCGTCATGGCGCGGTAACGCCAGCCTACAATTATTATGAAAATCGCCATTGGCAGGAAAAACAAAGCTGAGCCAATCCGGTTTAAAATTTCCGCCTGGAATATTTGCGGAACGTATCCATAAGAAGAAAGTTTTCCGGAAGCTGTAAAAAGTTCATCAATCTGAAGATTGGACAATCCGTGCCGTACATGCGAAAGAAGCAAAATATCTTCAAAACTGATATTAAGAATTATTCCGCCTTCGGTTCTTCTGCCCAAAAGCCATTCGCTGTCATAGCTGTTATCTTTATCAAAACGATCCAGAGCATGTGTCATTATTAAAACCTGCTGCTTTTCATTTAATGTAAACGGCAAAAGTTTCGCATACTGCGATCTCACATACGCTAAGAGACGGGAATCTTCATTAAACTCCATATACTCAAGGCCAATTCCAAAGGCGATATCTGCAGATGTCGAAAGGCTGGAAAAACGCAGCACTGCCCTTCCGCTGTCTCCCGGCAGCGAAAACACCGCGCCTGTCAGAATTTCTCCGGGAGATATTTCCATCTCATCAAGGAAAAAGGCATACTCTCTGGTGCCGCGTTCACTTGCCGCAAAGAAATTCGCAGCATCGGGATCATCCGGCGTCTGTGCAAGCAACTCCTGAAAAATATAAAATGCGCGTATCCACTCACCGGAGTTCATTGCCTGATACCCGGAAACTTTTAAGTTGTGCAGTTCAAGAAGACGGGCTTCCCTTTGATTCGGCGCAAGGGAAGAGATCATGTTCCACGCTTCACTTGCAAGGCGGGCAGCATTGGCCGCTTCAGGACCGCCGGGTACAGCAAGGCGTACTCCAAGAGTGGCCAGCCAGTGAGCATCAAAATAGCGCTTTTCGTTATAAGCTGTCATGCTCATGACAATAGCCTGTGTTGCATCTACAGGACCTCCCGACAATGTGGAGATTTCCGCACTGCGCCAGTCTCTTGTTAATGCCGCCCGGGCAAGAGTCCTTTCTTCACTTTCGATGGAGTACAACGCTCCAAGATTAATATCGATTTCGACTCTGAGAGAAGACAACTGAGGGCTGTTAGGCCAAATGCTGTCACAAATGCCTAAAAACCGGGAAGCCTCCAGCCATTCTCCGGAAATTACACGTTCCTCTGCCTGTTCTCTTGCAAGCTGATACAACTCTCCTTTATAGCTTAAATTTTCTTCATAGTTTTTTACCACAGGGAGGGCCAGAAAGAAAATTACACCGTAAACAACTGCGGCACAGATAGCCGTTACAACAGAAACAATCAGGCGTTTGAAGAACATTTCGGAAAAACTATTGAAATGTTCTTCATAGGAAGCCAGGCCAAAAGGAATAACAAGAGCGGAAAGAGCCAGTGCCGGGAACAGATTAAAAAACGCCAGTAAACCGTGTATCAGCCTCCAATCGCGTGTAAAAATCAGAAGCGGCGGCGGCGAAGGCGGAAGAATAAAACGGAATAACATAATGATTACGGCAGAAACCAATATATAGATAACGAAAATAGACTGAGGGGTGCGTAGTTTATTAATGTTAATCATCATCTTCACTCCGCTTCCTGGCAGCAAAAACCAATACAGAATAAAGATGAATCAGCGCACCCAAACCAAGGAAGATAAAGGGAACTACAAGCGCATTTGAATTTAAGCTTCCGGCCGCAGGGATCATGCTTCCAAGAAAAGAACCAAGTACTTCTCTCATTTCCCGGGAATTTAAAAATGTTTCAAAGGCAAGAATGCCCCGGAAAGCAAGAATACCTATAAAAAGATTTGCAAGCGGCCATACGCTGATTTTAATGGCAAAACCCAATGAGCATAACAGGAATATCAATGAACCGGCATAGATCAGGAAAGGGATATATCCTGCCGCAAAATTTTGCTGCAGTACTTCGGCATTAAGCCTGATATCAATAAAAAGACTTTTTAAAAACCAGGGCGTATCATCAGAAAACGGAACAGGCGGAAGATCAAAACCAGCCCCGGCGGTTTCATAAAAAAGCAGTGACTGGTCAGGTATGGAAACAACCCTGGGGCCATATGGGTTAGCAGTTCCTTCCAGCAGAACGACAGTGGTTTCGTTCCTGTTTAAAGCATTGGAAAGAAGAAGTCCTTTGTCTCCCAGTTGTATGCCGGTACTCTGCGCCGGCGGTACCGATTTCCAGTTGTCAAGAAGAAAGGAGAAGCCAAAACAAAAAGACACCGACAGGATCATTATGCAAATAACAGTCATCAATGCAAAATATTTTCTTCTTGCGGCATAATTCAGGGAAAAAAGTATAGAAGAGAACAGCGCAAATGATAAAGCCCATTGAGCTGCGGATATAATCATAGTTAAGAATGTTTCAGGTCTGGCCGGTAAATTTTTCGCCCAGTCAACACGTAAGGACAGAAACCTGAAGCCCGCTGCCGCCAGGAAAATAATAAGGAAACTGAGACTGAAAAGAAGCGACAGCTTGGCAATATTCCTCACAATTATACATTATCACGGCAGGAAGACCCGTGCAAGAGTACTTGTGCCACGCTTTTAGCGCGTTATAAGCGCGCTAAAAGCGAAGTTCCCGGCATTTTACTCATTTTAAACTTGTTGAGAAAAGTAATATTTTTAGGCATAATGGTGTATGAGTATAAAGATTGCGGTCCTTGGGGCCGGCGCATGGGGAACGGCAATTGCGAAAGTAATTGCCGACAAGGAAAAAGAAGTAACTCTCTGGAGTTATGAAGAAGAAGTAAAGAATGACATAAACCAGAAACGGCAAAATGTCAGGTATTTACCGGACATCGAACTGCCTGCAACAATTAAAGCTACTTCCGATATTGCAGAGGCAGCCGAGGGAAAACAGTTCCTGATTTACGCGGCTCCCTCAATGTTCCTGATGGATACATTAAAAGATTCCATTACCGTGAATTCCATCCGGGAAGGGAAAACCGTCATTGCTGTTTTAACAAAAGGATTCCTGCCGTCCGAAAAAGGCCCGCGCATGATCGTAGAAACAATGGAAGATTATCTTCCCGGGTTTTACCGGCAATCCGTGGTGTATGTATCAGGGCCAAGCCACGCAGAAGAAGTTTCCTGCGGCAAGATAACAGGACTGATCGCCGCATGTGTGAGCCCAAAAAATTCAATCCGTATCAGGAACCTGCTCAGAAGCTCAAACCTTTTTGTATACTCTTCTTTTGATGTCCGCGGAGTACAGGTAGCGGCAGCAGCAAAAAACGTGATCGCCATTGCGTTTGGAATGCTTGATGCCATAAAGTCAATAGGAGGAACCAGCGTGTTCGGCGATGGGACAGAGTCCCTGCTGCTGGCAGCCGGTTTAAATGAAATTCAAATACTCGGTAAAGCGCTGGGAGCCACTCATTCCGAAACATTTACTTCCATAGCGGGAATCGGCGATCTGGATGTTACGTGCCGTTCGGTACTTGGCAGGAACAGGCGTTTTGGAAGGGACATTATCGAAAAAAATATTCTGGAACCATATAAAAACATTGATGATATTTTGGCGCATATTAACGATATAGGTTATCTGCCGGAAGGCGTAGCAGCGGCTAAACATATCATGGTTCTGGCGGAAAGACACAAATTAAAAATGCCCGTATCCACAGGGTTAAGCCTGATTCTGAACAAGGAACTGGATCCTTACGAATTTGTAAGGAACATCATTAATGGATTGAGGTAACAATGCTGGAAAAACTAACCGGAAAAATAACTGACGCGTTTCGTTTCGTAACCGGAAAATCCGCAATTTCTGAAAAAAATATCGAGGATGCGGTAGAAGCAATAAAGATGGCTCTCCTTGAAGCTGACGTAAACCTTCGTGTTGTGCGCCGGTTCGTTAATTCCACAATAGAAGAAGCCAAAGGCGCAAAAGTACTTCGCGCTGTTGATCCCGGACAGCAGTTTATTAAAATTGTTCATGACAAACTTGTTTCTTTCCTGGGTGAGGCAGATCCCGCAAGCCGCGCCTTAAAGCTGCGGGGTCCTGACGTAATTTCCACGGTACTGATGCTTGGATTGCAGGGCTCCGGAAAAACAACAAGCGCGGCAAAACTGGCTCTCCGCCTGAAAAAAGAAGGACGCAAACCGTTACTGGTAGCGTGCGATCTTGTGCGCCCCGCCGCAATGGAACAGCTCGCTGTTCTTGGCGGCCAGATTGGCATTCCGGTTCACAGGGAAGACGGTGCAAAAGACAGCGTCAAAGTTTATAACAACGCAATCTCCTGGGCCAGAAAAAATCTGATAGACACGGTAATCATCGACACCACAGGCCGCCTGCAGATTGATGAACCGATGATGGAGGAACTCTCCCGTTTAAAAGACGCGTCAAAACCCGATGAAATGCTGCTTGTCGCAGACTCAATGACAGGCCAGAGTGCAGCAGATATCGCAAAAACATTTGACGAAAAAATCGGCTTAACGGGAGTAGTCCTGACCAAGTTTGATTCCGACACGCGCGGCGGCGCCGCTCTCTCGCTTAAAACAGTAACAGGCAAAGCGCTCAAGTTTGTCGGTACAGGCGAAAAACCCGAAGACTTTGAACCATTTCACCCCGACCGCATTGCCGGACGAATTCTGGGAATGGGTGATGTAGTCAGCCTTGTAGAAAAAGCGCAGGAAGTAATTGATCAGAAAGAAGCTCTTGAACTCCAGAAGAAAATGGAAAAAGAGAACTTTACCATGGAGGACTGGCTCAGCCAGCTTCGCGCTGTAAAGAAGATGGGTTCTCTTCAGTCTATGCTGGAAATGATCCCCGGAATGCAGGGACAGATAAGCGAGGAAGACATCAACAAGGCAGAAATGAAACAACAGGAAGCGATACTCAGCTCCATGACAAAAAAAGAACGGGCTAACCACCTGATCATAGGACCGCCGCGCCGCAGCCGGATTGCGCGGGGTTCGGGTACATCCGTTGCAGAAGTAGCCCGCCTGATTAAAAAATTCGAAAAAATGCGCGGCATGATGAAGAAGATGGCGAAAGGCGCGAAAGGCGGAATGCAAATGCCCTCCGGGATGCAGCTGCCGCCCGGGATGAAATTTTAGTTTTTATTGACAGTTTTTCCTATTAAGCGAATAACTTATTGTCTTTTGTCCATGCGACAATTTCGTCAATTTTTCCAAACACGAGTCCTGTCACTGTGTCGGCGCAGCCGTAGTAAATTGCAACTTTGCCCGTGTCTTTATCCACAAGCGCCGCAACAGGGAATGTTACATTCGGCACATCGCCTGCAAGTTCGTAAATCTCACGCGGGTTAACAATATAGGGCCTTGCGCGTGCGATCACTTTCCAGGGCTTGTCCAAATCCATCAGCGCTGTGCTGAAGGAATACACGAAACCATTACAGCTTGTAAGCACTCCGTGGTAGAACAAAAGCCAACCCTCGGTGGTTTCGATTGGACATGGGCCAGCGCCAACCTTCGTGCTCTGCCAGCCCTCGGACGGTGACATCACATGACGGTGTTTCCCCCAGTACATGAAGTCAGGGCTTTCCGAATACCAGATATCGCCAAACGGAGTATGCCCCGAATCGCTGGGACGGCTGTACATGGCAAAATTACTGCCAATCTTCCGCGGAAACAGAGCTCCGTTGCGATTGTACGGCATCATCGGGTTTTCCATCTGGTAAAACTTTTTAAAATCATGAGTGTATGCCATTCCAAGACACGGCCCGCAATAACCGTTGCACCAGATAATGTAATACCGGTCTTCTATAAAAATTACCCGCGGATCGTATTTGTACTCAGAATCGGGAAGCTCCGGATCGGTTTTTATAAATCGAATCGGCTCATCTTCTATTTCCCAGTTGATGCCGTCCCTGCTGCGCCCTGCATGAATGTCCATATGCCGCGCTGTATCATCGCAGCGGAATACTCCCGCAAATTCTCCGTTAAAGGGAACAACCGCGCTGTTAAAAATACTGTTGGAATGTACCGTGAGGTTCCTTGGAATGATGGGGTTTTTCGTATAACGCCACATCAGTTCCTTTTTTGGATCGCTGGCTGCAGGCCTGTCTTCCCAGGGGATATTGGGTAAACTGCTGCCATTTATTATAATACTGCTCATATTCACTCCTGTTATATATAAATTATAGTATCCCTGCTGAATGCGGTTGTCAATGTTTTCAGTTTAACTATCAATAGTAAGAACTTATACCATCCCATCGCCGCTGGATTGCGGTTACTGTTTCCTGCGCTGTCCGGTTATTTTCAAAAAAGAACCGTACTTCTTCCAGAAAAATTTTTTCGTATTTCCCGGCATCGGGTTTTGCGGAAAAATTTTCGACAACTTCTGATGATACAAAAATATCATGCGCTTTTGAATAAAAAGGATCGTCCCTTACAAAATCACCAGGTATAATATCAGAAACCACGCCGGGGACAGCCTTGAGTGTTTCACAGATTAAAGAGCTTTGTCCGGCAAGGAACAAAAGAAACTGCCACGCTTCATCAGGATATCCACAGTTTGCGCCAATGCCTGCATAAATACCGGAAAGGCTTATGTTGTACAGCCCTGCCAAATCGGAACCTGGAATAGTCGTAATACCAAACGCGTTATCTCCCATCTGTTCCCTTAGAAACGGAATTGATCCGGAGGACGCAATCATCATGGCGATTCGTCCCCTTGCAAACTCATTAAGCCGCTGTTCCCCTGTAGTAAGGAAAATTTCCGGCGCAAGCACTCCTTCGCTGTAAAGGCTGCCGAGAAAAGACAAGTCTCTGGATATGGTTCTGCTGTTAAGAACAGGGCGGCTTCCTTCAGACCAGAAGTCGCCGCCGGCCGCCCATATCCACGAAAAAATATCTCTGGACAGAGCCTGCCTGTCATCAGAACCCAAACTCATCGCCGCTCCCGATGTGGATGCATAGTATGGAATGCTGCTGTCTGAAACGGCTTTTGCATAATTAAGGAATTCTTCCCTTGTTTTTGGAGGGCGGTCAAACCCTGCGTCCGTAAGGATATTGATATTGTAAAAAAGCATAT
>Ga0123356_10006413_pt1 | contig 11857 bp, 9 predicted proteins | sample TergutEmb28metaG_2_FD_92546 | JGI IMG/M metagenome (GOLD analysis project Ga0123356, IMG submission 92546) | Embiratermes neotenicus P3 segment gut microbial communities from Petit-Saut dam, French Guiana - Emb289 P3 | ecosystem: Host-associated > Arthropoda: Insects > Digestive system > Gut ... | reverse complement strand
CAAAATCAAACGAGATAACAGCAGCGTTATTTTTGATGTCAAGTTGTCGCGGATTCCCGTACCAATCATTAAGATTAATCTGGAACATATCCGAACTGTCACTGGAAAGATTAGTTTTCAACACAATGGCATTGTCCGTTTTTGCGGTATTCAGTTTCTGCAAGTTCTCGTCTCCATCGACCGAAATTCCGTGTCCGTAAAAATACGAAGAACCGACAGCAAGATTGACATCTGTTGTAATCGGCGGGTCATTTTCGTCCGGAGGAGGGTCGTCATCCAAAACAGGATGTCTTTTTTTGCAGCCATTCAAAGACATGAGTCCAAAAACACAAACAACAATCAAAACATAAGAAATAATTTTTTTCATCTGTCTTTTATTATACATCAATTAATTTGGAAATCGCAATAATTTCGGAATTGGGTTTTCAGAAATTAGAAAAACCAAATAAACCCGGCTTTATTTATTTGACACCGTATATATATGTACAATATAATTTGTCGAATAACAGAAAGGGAGGAAAGCATGAAGAGAAGACTTCTAATACTACTGGCAATTGTCGTACTGGTACTTCCAGTTATGGTATTTGCGGCTTGCGGCAAGAAAGGCGATGGTGAAGATGTCGATTTGCCAAAAACCTTGTCAAGCATTGTTTTGAACGACCCTGAAGCAATCAGACAAGATTACAAAGTCGGTCAAACATTTCAAATAGACGGTTTGCAAATCAAGCTTACTTATTCGGATGGCTCGTTTGAACTTAAAGATGTTGAACGCTCTTGGATAACCGGGGGTTTAGACAGCAACGGAGTCCTGATAGTGAGCGGCACCCAATCCTTTACAATCACGTACGAAGGAAAAGCAACAATCTTTGGCTTGACTGTTGAGGTTGCTGATACCATGGCACCTCTTTTAGGCATCACCATTACGCAGAATCCAACAAAGATGACGTATGCTGCCGGACAACTGTTCAATACAACAGGAATGACTGTGAGGGCGGATTATTCTGACGGCACGTCTGCTGTGGTCACCGGGTGGAACTGGGACAAAAAAGCAGCACTTGCCGTCGGTAACACAATAACTGTTTCATATCAACACTTCGGCGTCGAAAAAACGGCAATCGTGCAAATCGAAGTCAAAAGCATCGAGAATTATCTCAAGGATTTCATCAATGGTTTAATTGCCGAAGTTCCAACAGAAGGCGCGCAGGTGTGGTGGGACACGGTTGTGACCCAAGGGGCGAATCGTTTTTACACATCGCTTAGATCGCCAGTTTCAGGCGGCGGAGCAAACATGAGTGATGCACAAGTGCTGGCACTTCTAGAAACGTTTGACGAAATCAGGTACTTCAACACCGCCATTATCGAAAATCCGTTTGATGTGGTCAATTTGTTCTTGGACATCGCGGGAACAAGCATTCCTCACACGGCAATCAGCAACTTCCTATGGTTCTTGGTAGCTGTGAATGTCGACATACTTGAGACTGCGGAACAAACAGGTGCACTTCCGATTGGTTCCAAAGGATACTACGATGAAATCTATGCTCTTGGCAGACTTGAATTCGTAAAAGCGTTCAATGCATTGCTTGAACTTGCGCACCTTTTCCCAAGCATCAGCGGCGTGATTAATAAAATCGGAGCAATCAGCGAGAATCCATCGCTTGCCGAGTTCAGGGATATCGTGATGCCGCTTCGCGCGGACACGATTTCCGCTGCTGTTACACTTACTCCGGAAGTTATGAGCGCATTTACGTCACTGGCAAAAGTTTTCATCCCGCTTGCAACAAACGACGCGGGTGAACAACAACTTGCTGAAAATTTAGTTAAAGAGTTTAACGATTTTTACCCAGTAATCAGAAATGCATGGCTTGCAGCGCTTAACGCCGCTGGCAGTACAATGGTAGATCGAATTCACGCACATCTGGTCAGCATTGACTGGGCTCTTTATGACGAAATCGAAGAGCGTGATGGGTATTATGGTGTTTGCATCTATGTGCGCGATAACCGTATGTGTGATTGCGACTGGAACGAAGGAGAATCGTGCATACAGTGGTTTGAAGTCACATACACAACACGCCAAATAAAAGAAGAGTCGGTTAAGTTCTTCCAAGGAATTACAAATGAAATCATCGATGCGGTGCTTGCAGCGAACCTTGGCACCTGCGACTATGCGGTAACGTACAAAGCAATTTTAAGGCTTGGCAGATTTTTCAATAATGTAAATGCAATAACCACAGGCAATGAAGACCTAAGCAAAAAATCACTTGGCGAGGTTCAAACAATAGTGGCAGGCCTCAGAAACGAGGCACTTGCTGCTCTGGATGCAATTCAACTGGACACCGTGAACGCTGTAAGCCGATTGATCAAAAATTTTGTTCCATACTTCATGCAAGAAAGCGAGTACGGACTTGTATTCGATTTGATGGATGAAATTCTGGACCCAAGCATATTTTCGGCAGATAAAACGGCGTGGATTGCAGTGATAACAAGGGTCGACAACGCTATGGTTGCAAAACTCTACGATCACTTCGTTACCAACGCTTCTGCAAACACAACAATTGCATATGTCCAAGCCGAATACAGACTTATCCAGGAAATTGTCGATGATTTAGTTGATGCAGCCCTTGGTGCGACTTACGTCCCCGGTGACTACGTTACAACACTCAAGGTCTTCCTTGGACTTGCAAAATCATACTCACGCATCGGAACGACGTTATCAATCCTTAATGCTGAAATATTTGATGGCAGCGAGTGGGTCGTGCACGAGCCCACCGAACAAGAATGGAAGGATGCTGTTTGGCTGATAAGAAACGAATTAATCAACGTACTGACAGCTTTTGACATCGAAACGCTGGAATCTGTGATTAACCTTGCAAGAAATTATCTGCGCGTCTTTGGCGAAGTCGAAATGATTGATGGATTGATTGAACTTTTCCTCGAGAACAAAGATATTTATACGACAGTACACAAGGCATTGCTTGCCGGGGTTAATGCAGTAACTCGTCCAATGCTTGATGAGATTTACGACAACATCCAAGAACAAAACAACGTAGAGCCCGTGCCTGTTGTTTATCCCGAGCACATCAAAATTCGCTTGATTGAAGACGTTGATTACATTGTCAGACCAAATGGATATTTCAATGATTGCGACTCTGAAGGCGACAACAGCAAATGCGGTTGCGACTGGAGTCTGGGACAATGGTGCAATCAGTGGTTTGATTTGCCCGGATTTCGATACCTTGTTGAAGTAGAGATATATGATTGGTGGAACTATATGGAAGGTGACAAATTCTATATCGCTGTTCGCAGTTATGGAAACTTTGACTTTGACGAAGTTCATTTGGATGGCAGTTGGTATGTCGTGATTGAATATGGCATTGGCGAAATCGTTATAATAAGTTGGCATGACTACCATCACTACGGTTCAGACTATGAAGTGTACAACCCGCTGTTCCTGATGCTTGAAGTCGTTACCCCGGCACATATGAACACGATTCTCACAGCCATGATTGACAGCATAAAAAACGACAACAACGATTTTGCAAAAACGTTTGCTGCGTTCCTTAGGCTTGGTCAAATCGGGCTGAATGTTGAAGGAATCGTGCAAGAAATCATTAGTATCGAAGGCGAGCCGACACTTGCAGACATAAAGAGAATCGTTAAAGCGTCGCAGGAAGAATTACTTGCCGTTCTTAACCTCCTTGACGGGCCAACAGTAAAAGCAATGACCGATTTAATGGGACGCTTCATGCCTTACTTCTTGGGCGAAAGCAAAGAAGCGGAAATCGCAGGTTACTTGAACAAAGTCAACGAATACTACCCGATGCTTAACAAAATGCTTCTTGCGATGGTAAATGCTGTTGACCCGGACGCTCCGGATGCAAGCAACATTGTCACAATTGTATATAACAATTTGGATGCATTTACAGGCGAAGATGATGTGTCCGACGATTTCATTATTGCACTAGCCAAAGTTGTAAATGCAGGCCTTACAGCAACCGGTGGAGCAAATAACGAAAAAGCATTCGATATCGCGACTTATGTACTGAATACAGTCGGTATCGGAATCCCGGACGAAATATTTGATGGCAGGGATTTGGAAACCTTCATCAATAACCTTTATGACGATGTTGGGCTGATTGCGATGTTGCCTTACGGCACAATACTTGACCACGACGACAACTTGCTTGTAATGCTGGTAAAGGCAATGTTCACGATTTACGAAGTGGAAACCATTGCGGCTTGAACGGAACAGATTTGGAAGTAAAATGAGCCTAGCGAATAACTGGGCTTGTTTATTTTTAAGGGGAATGATGGCAATCGTAATATGTAAGGATATTGTGAAAACATTCATTGGGCAGGACAAGCCGGTCCTTGACGGCGTTTCACTTTCGCTTGACGAGGGCTGCTTTGTATCGATTATGGGTCGAAGCGGAAGTGGAAAGTCAACATTACTCCGGGTAATATGCGGTCTGATTCCCGCCGATTCAGGAACGATTGAAGTTCTCGGCCACCAAGTAAACAAGATGACCGTAAGGCAGCAGTCAAAATTCCGTTCCACCATGATAGGCATTGTTTTTCAAGACAATAATCTAATCGATGAATTCAACATAGAAGATAACATCCTAACACCGCTGTTCATAGCCGGAAAAAAAGTTGATAAAGCCTATTATGAACGGTTGCTGGAATTGACTGAACTTGGAGGGATGCAAAAGAAGATGCCGAATCAACTAAGCGGCGGGCAACGACAAAAAGTGTCTATTGTTCGTGCGCTTATAGCAAAGCCGAAAATTCTTTTCGCAGACGAGCCGACCGGAAGCTTGGACAGCAACAGCGAATTGCAAATAATGGATTTGTTCAAAACTTTGAACAAGGAATTCAGCGTATCAATCCTTCAAGTTACGCACTCCGAAATATGTGCCAAAGCAGGCAGACAGATAATTCGAATCAACGATGGGAAGGTCGAAATAAAATGACCTCAAGATACTTTTGGGCGAGATTCAGGAAATGCAAAACGCTTACCTTGCTTGGTTCGATGGCGTTGTTTTTCGTGATGCTTGTACTTACCGTTGCCGCCGCCATGCCCGTAATAGTAAACGATGCACTGCGGAAGTACAGCACTCAGCTAAGCGGAGATGCCGACATAATGGTTGTCAATATGAGTGACAAAGGGTCGTTTGACATGGGCGCACTAAGGGAAACGGACATTCCGGACTTCTCTGAATATATAACGGGATTCTTTATGATGATTGCCGAGATAGAGTTTGATTCACAAAAGGAATTCTGCACGTTTTTCGCAGCGGACTTCAAGCAACAACAGGAATACAATCCAATAATATCGGACAACTTGCCGGATCCTGATTACTTCTCGGAGTCAGATATAATAATTGGCGAGAATTATGCGAGGGAAATGGGTATAAAGGTCGGAGATCGGATAAATTTGACGGTTTTTGGCGGAACACGCTTTGAGGTCACGAAAGAGTTTTGCGTGGCGGGAATTGCCGAGAACAAAGGGCTGTTCATTGCCGGCAATGCAATTTTTGTTCCTGCGACTCAGGGAAGCAGGTCGCTTTGGATATGGTTGGAACAGCCATTCGCAAGCGATACAGTAACCCATGCCTTTATAAAAGCGAAAGATAAAGCACACCTCTCCAGGATTCAAGAAATCCTTGATGGTGAATTTGTTCACCTGAATGCCGGAGAGGCTGTTGATACGAATTTTATAACAAGGGAAGTGCAGGGAACCATGATGCCTATTTACTTCGTATCAGTTCTCGTTACGATTTTTTGTGCATTCACCCTTGTGGTTTTGCTGCGTTTGATTTTTGCACGTGATAAAAAGAACTATGCACTTATGCGAATGCTTGGGATTCGGAGCGGACAAATTATTGCCATAAATGCTATGACAGCCTTGGTAATCTGCTTGCTGGGCGTGGCAGGCGTAGTGCTGGTGTTGAATTTTGCGCAAGGATTCATGAGAAGCCTTTCATTTATCCTGGGCGACACAAAAATAAACGCATTGTCGTACATCATTGGCATTGGTGGCGGCGTTGCAATCAGTTTGCTTTGCACTTTTCTTGGATCTTTAGAACCAAGACCCAAACCAGTAAAACAAAAAACTTGCAAAGGTCGGACACGCGTTATTGCCACAATTTCACTTGCAATTTTTTCATGCGTTCTGATTTCAATAGCACTTGTCCACCAAGGAATTTCGTGGCTCAGCTTCATTTGCGGTCTGATCGGGCTGGCTGTTTTTATTGCAATGATACCAAAGGTGTTTTTGCACGTTGCCGACTTGACTTACAGGATAAAACCAAGTGCATTAACCCTGAAATACAAGACGCTTTCCCGGTCGAAAGATTGGCAACGCTTCATCGTATTTATAACAATCGGAACAGTCGTGATTCTTATGCTTGGCTTGAACATGATTAACTTGCGAAACAATATGGCAAGTTCAATCGGAGATTTTTTCGGCAATAACCAACAAGCGTTATCTTTGGGAAATTACATCATAAGCATTTTTGCGGATTACATTTGGATATTTGATTTGCTTTGCATAGGGTTGGTGACGCTTGTTGCGATAACTGTTTTTTGTGTAAACGTACTAAGGAAATTTGCAAGCATCGAGGAGGCTCGCCGCCTTGTCCCGCTGGGCCTTACACGATTAAAGAATTTGAAGTACAATACGTTCGGAGTATTTTGTTCGTTCCTTCCGATTCTGGTAATTGCGCCGTTCCTTTTGTTTGTAATATGCAGTTTGACCGTGCCTGTATCTAGTATTTTGGGCGCAAAACTGCTGATAGATTTCGGACTGGCGGAAATTATATGGGTCAACGTGGTTTGTTTTGCCTACATAATAATTTCAGATTTTTCAGGAGACTTTTTCTGTAAACTGTAATATAATTACTTATGATGAATAAAAAATTAAGTACACATGAGGCGAGGTTTGAAGATTTCGTTTTGGCACCGCTGCACAAATTTGACAATGAGTGGGCGGTATTAACTGCGGGGGATAAAAGCAAGTTTAACTCGATGACAATAAGTTGGGCGTCTTTAGGAACAATTTGGAATAAGCCCGTTGCCACAGTTTACGTCAGACCTATTCGCTACACGTACGAATTTATGGAAAATAACGACTTTTTTACGATCAGTTTTTTCGGTAAAGACAGAAGAAAAGATTTGGAAATACTGGGCAGCAAGTCCGGCAGGAACACAGACAAGATTTCGCTGACCCGCCTTACGCCAAGGTTCTTGGAAAATGCCGTTTCTTTCAAAGAGGCCGAAATAACCATCGTATGCAAGAAGATGTTCTCCCAGGACTTGGGACCAGCCAACAATCTACCGCAACCCGTAATTGAACGGTTTTACAAAAACGACCCGGTGCACCGAATGTATATCGGCGAGGTTGTGGAGATTATAAGAAAATAGCAGGAGGACCAAATGAAAAAAATAATCGGAATCATGGGTCCAAGCAAGGTGACCGAGGCGGACGTGAAGAACGCTTATGAAATAGGCAAGTACTGCGCGGCAAAAGGTTGGGTTGTGTTGACCGGCGGCAGGAACTGTGGTGTTATGAACGCGGGACTGCAGGGTGCGAAGGACGCGGGCGGGCTGACAGTCGGCGTCTTGTTTGACAATAATGAAAAGAATTCGGAATATATCGATATTGCAATCCGTCCAAATATCGGTGAGGCAAGAAACCTTATCAACGCAAATTCCAGCGACATACTGGTAGCATGCGGTATCAGCGCGGGTACATCAACAGAGGTCGGTTTTGCTGTTCAATCCGGGAAAAAAGTAATCTTGGTCGGCTTGTATGATGAGGCGAACGCGTTTTACCGAAAAATGGGCAAGGAGCAGGTTTTTATTGCTGAAGGCTATAAAGAGGCGTGCGAAATTGTTGACTTGCATAGCAACTGACACATATAATTAACGTATGAAGATTACGGTTTTTGCAGACAGCGGCTGGGATTATACCTATGTTTGTGAGGCGGATGGGGAATTTCCGCGGCAGGCTACTTTTTCGTCTCCGGGATTTAAAGGCGCGAACCAAGCTGTGGCGGCGTCAAGGGCGGGTGCGGATGTTTCTGTGATCAGTCTGGTCGGCGATGATGATATCGGCAGAAAAGTTATTTCGAATTTCAAATCGCAAAAAGTAAATGCAGATAAAGTGATTACGGTAAAGGGGCGCACCACGGACAAGTTCATCATTTGGATAGATTCAAATGGCGACAACAAAATCACCGGCGAGCCAGAACTTTATGCGCTGTATACCGAAGAACTTGTCGGTGAGCATTCTGAACTTTTAAAGGGCTCGAGATTTGTTATCACGAACGCTTGTTTGCCGACAAAGTTCTTGAAATATTTGGTTGATTTGTGTGCAGTCTTGGGTATTGACGTTATCTTTACGCCTTGTTATGACTCAGCCAGACTTCCTTTGGGAAAAGACGAACTGGAAATGCTGAGGAAAATTAAATATATTACCGCAAACGAAAAAGAGTCATTACGCATAACAAACTGCAGCACGATTGAGGAGGCCGTCAGGAAACTTCCGAACTTGATTGCGACCAAGGGCGCGGGCGGCGTGTATTTTATGGACGGCGGCAAGGTGGTTCATCTTCCCGCTGTGCCCGTAGAGAAGGTTGTTGACACGAGCGGTGCCGGTGATACGTTCTGCGGGTTTTTCGCGGCAAGTTTGGCGGCAGGGAATGATTTGGTTACATCGGTAAAGCGGGGATTGGTTGCTGCTTCTTTGAAAATACAAAAGCGCGGGGCGCAAATCAGTATGCCGACTGGAGATGAGGTAACTTTGCTTGCATCCTTGACAAAGATATAGTAAGTTAACGTGATGGAAAAACACACAGAGGAAGAAAAGGGCGGCGGTGCGGCGCGGCGGCATGTTGCAGGCGCATTATTTGGTTTGATTGCGCTCGGCTTTCTTGCGGGCACGCTTGTATTGTTCGGCGGAGAGGCAGAGAACGCTGCCGGATGGGTTCTTGCGTACGTTTTTCCCGCCATTATGGCACCTATTGCGTATGGCTATTTGCTGGCTTGTTTATTTTTTTTGATGCGTACACGCCGTTCCGGTCGTGTTACCCGCGCCGCTATTACGTCGGACGGAGCAGTTGTTTCACTTGACGGCTTGCACAAGGAGAAAGTCTTTGCCGCTGGTCAGAAATATTATTGGGCGTATCTTTTGGGTGCGTTCGCCGCATTTATCGCCGGGGTGTTTATGGCGGCAGGAGGAGTAAGCACGATTATTCTGCAAAGTGCATTTGACGCCAGAACCGAAGGGACGGTTATCGAGTCGACCTTCGTCGACGACCTTTCGGCGCATTGTACGACAGTCGAATACTTTGTAAATGAGCAACGCTACACATACAAAAGTCAAACAAAATCGGAAATTTTTAAAGTCACCGCCGGCATCGAAGGCGACGAGTTTATCGGCAAAATGACAATTTATTTCAATTCAAAGGACCCTTGGAATGCATCGCACACGAAAAGCGTTGATACTGAAACATTTTTGCTTCTTGTCTGCGGAGGTTTGTTTATTCTTACAAGCATCGGCGCGTCGATTGTGGGCGTGAGGTTGAAAAAAGCCGGGGGAGTTTGAAAAACTTGATAGCGCCTATTGCAATTTCAACTGCTTTGTGATATCCTTTGCAAGGAGGATTACAGTATGACAGAGAATATATTATGCAGAAAGTTTCTGGAAACGTTGAAGTATGTTTTGGACACTGACATTGTTATGGACAGAAAATTTCAGGATGCACTGGCAATTATTTTATTGACCCAGGCGAAAATTAAACCGGAACAACTTGATTTTGCAATCGAGCTTGCTATTGCCGAAGCCGATAACAAGCCAATACTAATTTCCGACGGAAAAAAATCCGTAACTGTAGACACGAAAAAACGAAGGGTAGACCTTAAATGCCCTACCAGTGCAAAAAGTTACTGCGCAACACCTTTTAACATAACCTTTATAGGTTCGGGCAACGGGCAGGAAGTCCGGATTCTTAATCACTGCACAGTATATAACGAGGCCGGTCATCAGATTGTGTGCGACATTCCAGAAACCTTCACAAAGCAAAACGGCGCGGTGACGTCTGAAAAACATGAAAAATCGCTGTTTTTTAACGATGAGCCGCCTAAAAACCCGCCGCCTATGCTGACGGGTATTGTCAACCAGACCATTGAAAAGGGTTCTTCGGCCGCAAACTCGATGGTGCGGATGATTGCGGCTTCCGGGTGGAAAGGGACCGAGTATATTGCCGTCGCACAATCATTAATTCGTAAGGGCGACTGTAAAAAGATTTTCCAAGGCGGACTTGAAATGGAAATAAAGATGACTACCGATGATTCTTTGTTGATACGCATAAATAAAGACGGTGGTAGGCTTGTGGAGATTACTTCAATAGGCATAACAAGCCAGAGGGTCTCCGGCGTGACTATGGAGTGTCACATCGAAACCGGCGATCATGTAACGCGTACGCGGAAAGGTTATTCGACCGAAGCCATCGTGCCTTATGTCCTATACACGAAAGATGAAATCGTCATTCCGAAACCCAAAATCGCAATCCAGCATACAGACCCCATAGACCCCATCAAGCAGTTCTAAACAATCAAAAAACCGCCGATTCCGACGGTTTTTCATCGTGCTTGCTTAAAGTTACGCTACAAGAAAGCAATCCCTGACTTGGATATTGCCTTTGGTGTCAACAAACACGTTGTACGGGCCCACTTCATAGATGCCTTTGGCGTTGTTGTCGATCAGAATTGTTACTTCAAAAACTTCGGTGGTTTTGTCAAAGTACGATTCCGTGACCGTTATTGAAAGTTCGTTTTGATTGCCGACAAGTTTCACAACGTACGAGGACACTTCGACCGTTTTGATCGTGCTGTCGATTGTTTCCATCAAGATTTTGGCAAGTTTCAGGTGACCTGCGTCGGTCGGATGAATGAAGTCGAACTGGAAAAGGCTTCTGATTGTCTGACCGGTATGAACATCGGCTGCGTTAATCATCATTTCGTTGTAGGCGTCCGAAAGAACCATTGTGCCCGGATAGTTTGCTGCACATTCCGTCCAAACCTCGCTGTTTAGGCGGGTGATGATTGTTTCCCCTGCAAGGTCCAATCCAAGGTGGTCAGATGTCCCGAACACAATGTTGAAAATCAGGATGCGCTCCAAGGCGTTGGCCGCATAAAACGCAGGAGTGTAGTTTTCGAATACTGTTACAAGCGCGTCTGGGTTCAGCTGGTAAATCAGTTCCAAAATCCTTTCAATGTTGCCGCGCATGTATTCAAGAACCAAATCGGCTTTTTCGGTGGTGCCGGCTTTGCATTCTGCTATGACATCGCTCATAAAACGGCTGCTGCCGAAGATTGTGTTGATGTCACGAAGGTCATTCCCGCCGATTGTGATGTTAACTATATCGGCAACTGCAACGTCTGCCCGTGTGGCTTCGTGGTTTTCCAGACGGTCTATTACGTTTATGGTTTGCGCTCCGTCAACCGCACGATTGCGTACGTCATAGCCTTTGGTGTCACGCAAAACTTTGGCGTAACCGAAAACGTTGGTCTGGTTTTGAACTTGACTTGCGTTGTAGCCCGATGTCCCGTAACCTGTTCCGATCGAGTCGCCAAGGATAACAAGGATTGCCGGTGACTGGTCTTGCACATAAGCATACGCACGCATGTTGCCTGCCATTGGCAGAATTAACGCCAAGACAGCAGCAACTGCAATTGTCATGATGACTGGTAGTTTCTTTTTCATAATATTTCCCCTTTAAATTTTCTTTTTTTTGTTTTTTGGGCAAGCAAATAAATTCTGGTGCCCCACCTCCCTTAAAAATAGTTTGATAAT
>Ga0123356_10006412_pt1 | contig 11857 bp, 13 predicted proteins | sample TergutEmb28metaG_2_FD_92546 | JGI IMG/M metagenome (GOLD analysis project Ga0123356, IMG submission 92546) | Embiratermes neotenicus P3 segment gut microbial communities from Petit-Saut dam, French Guiana - Emb289 P3 | ecosystem: Host-associated > Arthropoda: Insects > Digestive system > Gut ... | reverse complement strand
CGCGTAAACTGTCGATGTTCACGGGAGGGCCCCCTCGTAAAAATAATAAATGGCGCAGCGCGGGAACACTACACCGTATGTATATGCCGAAACAGTAAATATATCTATACTATACACAATATATAGTAGCTAGTCAATAAGAAAATGAAAAATAATGCGGGTGCGAAAAAATTTAAATTTTCTAATTTTTGCGCATAGTTTGAAAGAGCAATCATAGTTAATCTGGTTCAATTCCAAGAACCCATAAAGGAACAGCCGGCGTACTTCTTCCTTGCCGATATAGATTGAATATCTCTCCTTCATAATTTGCTGGCCCACTGTCCATGTTTTTAAGCATTTTATCAGTCGGTATGATTTCAACGCCAACTTTAATATCTCCTGATGTAAAAAAGGCCATATGTTTAACAAAAAAGTCATATGCGACGAAAGAATACTTTCCAAATTGTACTTCTATGGCCACTTCGTTTTTCATAAAATCTGTTTCATTTCTACGATTATAAGGAGTTAATTGATGTGATTCGATTATCATCTTCGCTTGCTCGGGTTGTAAACCCATTATTTCACGCGCCACATGTTCTTCAGGCGTGGCAAAGTATTTATACAGTTTTCTATTCCACCCATATTTTCTGAATTGCTCTTTAAACTGTTGGTTAATAATTTTCTGACTATATACTTCAGCGTATGGCTGTCCGTTTTTCACAGCCCTGTTGTTTTTAGCTTTTTCATTTGATTTTTTCCACACATCCCCATTTACACTCGCAATTACATCAATGATTTCATGTAATTCAGTTGGACGCTGTACTTGCATAAATTCTTTTCCATTCAAATGAGAATATTCATAAACTATTTTCATTTATAGGCACTCCTTTCGTTTTGCGCCCATTCTATGGGAATTTGTGTGATTTTCTCTTTCCCTGTAGGCTCATAAACAGGTTTTCCGATAGGTCTTGTTTGCAAAGTGCCATTTAGGAGTTTGTGAATTCTATCTGTGCCAATTTCAATGTAATCATTGTCCCTATCAACCCCAAAACCTTTCCGTCCATGCTTAGCTGCCGCTATCAGTGAAGAAGCGACTCCAGCATAAGGGTCATATACGATATCATTTTCATTCGTCATGGCCAGGACACAGCGCTCAACCAGTTCCACCGGGTATTGACATGGGTGTTTTGTTTTTTCTATGTGATTGGATTTTACGTTTGGGATATCCCACATCCCAATATCAAAATCTGTTTCAAGCTGTCCCCAAAAATCGGAAGGATTTTTCCCCAGAGGGTTACCTGATAGCGCCCCTATTTTGTCGCCTTTAAAATGGCGCTTGTTAGGGTATTTCGCAGGAACGCGGACATCATCAAGATTGAACACATAATCATCAGATTTTGTGAACCATAATAAAGACTCATATCTACCCGAAAATCTTTTACTGGCATGAAGTCCATGTCCAAAATACCAGATAATTCGGTTGCGTAGTTTTAGTCCAGCTTCCTTGAAAATTGGGTAATAGTAAATATCTAAGGGAAACACCTCACCTTTGTCAACAAAGTTCCCGACTTGCCAACAAATACTACCGTGGGGATTGAGAACCCTCACAAGTTCATTTATCAGATCAGCTTGGGTATCTAAGTACTCTTGTATTGATACTCTTGTTTCATAGGATTTCCCGATATTGTATGGCGGCGATGTTATAATAAGCTGAATAGAATCAGTTTGAAGCTTTTTTGTAAATTCTACAGAATCATTACATTCTAAAACTATATCGGCATTATCCGCATATTGGTTTAAAAAAACCATACTGCTTTCCTGATTATCCTCAATATTGAATAATGTATCTGACATATAATATCTCCTTTCACGGGCGAGGCTGAGCAGTCAAAATGGATAGCACATACTTACAAAAAGCGGGTGATTCCTTACCTCACTTTCACTTACTTTCAAAAAAAGTATACCACAAAGCAGCGCCTACTTCAACGAAAAAAAAGCAAACGCCTCGGGCCAATGCTTCGGGCCGGTTTGGCTTTATCGGATTTCCTAATCCACTCACAACTCACAACTCAAAACTTAACACTCGGGCTGCGCAGCAGCCCGTATCCTGCTTTCCCCCGCATAAATATTAAATCTCCCGCCTCTGGCAAAGCCCAGCAGTGTTAGGTTGATTTTTCTGGCGATTTCCACGGCCATGCTTGTGGGCGCGGAGGTGGAAATAATAATAGGTATACCCAGCCCGGCGGCTTTGATGAGGATTTCCGAAGAAATTCTGCCACTGGTCAGTAGGATAGAGTTCTTTATGTCCAAACCGGCTATCAAAGCCTTGCCGATTATTTTATCAACAGCATTATGCCTGCCTATGTCTTCATAAAATAGATTTGTGCCATCCGGTAAAATCAGCGAGCAACTGTGAACAGCGCCGGTTTGGCGGAATAATTCTGAGCGCTGATTAAAAAGGGCTGTCATTTTTATTACTTCATCCGCGCTGATATTAAGCCGGCTGTTCAGTAGCGGCAAATTTCCGCAATCGAAAAAAGGCAGGTTAACGCTGCCTTGCGTGAAACCTGACACTATAGCCCGGTTTACGGTTTTGCTGGTATCCGCACTATGGCTGACCGTAACGAAGATATTTTCCGCGTCAGCCGCGTCTATTTTTACCACATCCGCGTAAGAACTGATGACCTTTTCCGCAAATAAAAACCCCACCGCCAGCTCGTCCAGATATTGCGGCAAACACATCAAAGAGATATAATGTTCGCCATTTACAAAAATATTCGCCCGGTGCTCTTTTATCACCGCGTCTTCTTGCGCCGATAGCTTGTTGTTCGCATATTTTATTATGTCTATTTTATTTATCATGAAAATTCTCCAGATCTGCCATATAGTTAATATTGGTAAACATGGTCAGGTTGCCGTCGAACATTTTGCTGTATTTTTCTTCTAAATAAAGGGGATGGCATTTTTGCAATATACTATGTATCTTATAATTGCCCGCGGCGATCTCCGCCGCGAATGTTTCAGCTATGCCCGTGGAATAAAAGCTGTACAAAGGTTCTATATAGGCGCCATGCCTGGGGATCAGCGCGTCCGGCACAAAAGCGTTCTTTTCCAGGATAGTTTTCATAAATTCAATATGCTCAGGGTTTATCAAAGGCATATCGCAAGCCGCCACAAAAACATATTTTGTAGCTGCTTGCGATAATGCGGAATAGATGCCGGCAGCCGGGCCTATCCTACCCTTAATTTTATCTTCGATAACCTCCAGGTTAAATATACTGAGCCTTTCCTGGGAATCCGCGCACAGCCTGACATTTTCAAAACACAAAGAAAGTTTTTCATAGATCATTTCTATTATATACTTGCCATTGATTTTGGCCAGGGTTTTATCAAAATCCATGCGCCTGCTTTTGCCGCCGCAAAGTATCACGGCCTCGCCAAAAAAATCCAAATTGCACCTCTTTAGTTAGGATTTAGGATTTAGGATTTAGGGGTTAGGATTTAGAAACTAACCCCTAACCCCTAACCCCTAAATCCTAGATCTTTTCCAGCTTGACAGCGACAAGCTTGAGCCCAGGTATTTTACTGATCGGGTCAAGATCGTCAGCGTTTGTCAATACGTTTGCGCTTTGGGGCCAGTGGAATGGCATGGATACTGTGCCTTTTTTCACCACATCGGTAACAATGGCCCGCGCCTCAAGCGAACCGCGCGGCGAAGAGACCCTAACGGGTTCGCCATCGCCTATTTCCCAGGCCTTGGCATCTTCAGGATTTATTTGCACAAAATTATCCGGATAATAAGCGTCTATGGCCTTTGTTTTTGCGGTCATGGTCCTGGTATGGTAGTGGTGTTGCAGGCGATTTGTAGTGAGCAAAACAGGATAATCCGTTATCTGCGCTTCAGGGGAAGGTATCCATTCCACCGCTTTGAATGCGGCTTTTCCTTTGGCCGGTTTACCGATATGAAGTATCGGCGTCCCAGGATGATCTTTTGTGGGGCAAGGCCAGCACAAACCGTTATTTTCCTCAATGCGATCATAGGTGATCCCTGCATAAGAGGGGGTAAGCGCCGTCATTTCGGTGAATATATCCTCAGCCTTATCATAATGGCATCGATAGCCCATATTATTCATCAGCTTCATGATGATTTCCCAATCAGCAAGGCCTTTAGCGGAAACAGCCTTGCGCACACGCTGTACCCGGCGTTCGCTGTTTGTGAATGTCCCTTCCTTTTCAGCGAAACAGGCGGCAGGGAGTACAACATCGGCCAATTCGGCGGTTTCTGTAAGGAAGATATCCTGAACGATAAGGAATGCTTTTTTGAATGCTTTTATCGCGTGCTGGTTATCCGCATCGGAAACAGCGGGGTTTTCGCCGATGATATAAATCATTTTTATTTTATCTTCAATAACGGCCGGAATCGCTTCTGTAGAGGTCATGCCGGGTTTGCCGGAAAGCTGAACGCCCCATGCGTCTGCAAATTTCTTCTGCGCCTCCGCATTTGTCACCTGCTGATAGCCTGTGTAGTCATTAGGAAGGGCGCCCATATCGCAAGCCCCTTGCACATTATTCTGACCGCGCAAAGGGTTGATGCCGCTGCCTGGCTTACCCAGATTACCGGTGGCGAGCGTGAGGTTAGAGAGACCGAATACATTGTTTACACCATTTACTTGCTGGGTGATCCCCATACAGTAAAGGATCGAAGCGTCGTCGGCGCAAGCATACATACGCGCTGCCTCAATGATGTCATCGGCTTGAACCCCACAGATTTCGGCTGTGTATTCAGGGGTATATTGCTTAACGAGTTCTTTAAGTTCTGCCACGCCTTCGGTATGCAGCTCAATATATTCCTTATTTTCAAGCCCTTCCGCGAATATGACATGGAGCATCCCATGGCTGAGCGCGAGGCTTGTTCCCGGCTTGATTTGCAGGTATATATCCGCTATTTCCGCCAAAGGTATCCTGATCGGGTCGGCAACAATGAGCTTTTGGCCCGCTTCTTTTGCTTGTTTGATATATGAGCCGATGACCGGATGTGCTTCAGTGGTATTGGAGCCTGTGATAAAAATGACATCGGCCTTTCTGACATCAGTAATAGGATTTGTCATGGCGCCACTGCCAAGCGTAGTCGCGAGACCCGCGACTGTGGAGCTGTGTCAGAGGCGGGCGCAGTGATCCATATTGTTGGTACCCACTACGGCCCTCATATACTTCATAAACAGATAGTTTTCTTCATTGGTGACCCTGGCGCTGGATAAGCCCATTATCGCATCCGGCCCGAACTCATCTTTGATTTCTTGTGTTTTTGCGGCAATAAGGCCCAAGGCCTCATCCCAAGTCGCGGGATGCAAGCAGCCGTCTTCACCGCGGATCAGCGGTTTAGTCAAGCGATGCGGGTGGTTTATAAAGTCAAAAGCAAACTTGCCCTTGACGCATAAAAGCCCCTCATTGGATTGGCCGTAGGCGGGGCTGACCCCCACTACCTTATCGTCTTTTACCAGCAAATCCATCTGACAACCGACGCCGCAATAAGAGCAGGTGGTACGCACTTTAGCGGTTTCCCAGGTGCGGAATTTATGCTCTGCTTTTGGCATCAGCGCGCCGACAGGGCAATAGGATACGCAGTTGCCGCAATGCACGCAACCGGCGTCCTCCATGTCGATCCCAAAGGGGGTGCTCACTTCGGTTTCAAAACCGCGGTTTGACAGCGCCCATACATCGTTCCCTTGGAGCTTGGAGCAAATCCGGGCGCATTTACCGCAGAGTATGCACTTGCCCTGGTCAAGATCGAAAAACTTATTTGAGGCGATATGTTCCGCGGTTTTTTTGCGTCCTTTATACTGTTCGGTGTCGATGCCATACTCATATGCATAGTCTTGTAGCAGGCATTTGCCGGCTTTTTCGCATTGCAGGCAGGATATGTCATGGGCTGAAAGCATAGTGGCCAGCAGATAGCGGCGCATAGTCATGACCTTGGGGCTATGCGTCTGTATCTTCATATCAGGCCAGACCGCGGTGGTGCAAGCAGCCAAAAGCCGGTTGACGCCCTCTACTTCCACAATACAAATGCGGCAAGAGCCCTCAGTTTTTAACCTTTCATCATAACAAAAGGTGGGGATGCTAACATCAGCCTCTCGGCAAACTTCTAATATAGTTTGACCCTCGGTAACGGATAGTTCCATGCCATTTAGAATAATATTGATCATATCTCTAGCTCCTTTTTTAGGATTTAGGGGTTAGGATTTAGGATTTAGGGTTTTTACTAACCCCTAGCCCCTAAATCCTAAATCCTAATTATTGTATTTAGCGTACAAGCGGTCATGCATGCGCCGCATTTGATGCATTTGGCCCTGTCGATGGTATGCTTTTCCTTGATTTTGCCGGAGATGGCCGCCGCCGGGCAAATTTTCAGGCATTTTCTGCAGCCGATGCAGCTATCGGTGATTTCGTAGCTCAACAGTTCGCAGCATTCCCCCGCCGGGCAGCGTTTGTCATTTATATGGGCCAGGTATTCTTCCCGGAAGTATTTGAGGGTGGTAAGCAGGGGATTGGGCGCGCTTTGCCCCAGGGCGCAGAAGGAGAGTTCCTTGGTCATCTCCGCTAATCCTTCCAGATCCTGCAAATCCTGTAATGTACCCGCGCCGGTAGTGATCCTCTCCAAGGCCTCATGCATCCTCACCAGGCCCAGCCGGCAGGGCGCGCATTTGCCGCAGGATTCTTCGACCATGAATTGCATGAAGAACTTGGCGATGCCGACCATACATTTGCTGTCGTCCATCACGATCAACCCGCCGGAGCCCATCATGGAGCCGATTTTGCCCAGGGATTCATAATCAATGGGGGTGTCGATAAACTCCACCGGTATGCAGCCCCCCGAGGGCCCGCCGGTTTGCGCCGCTTTAAAACTTCTGCCGTCCGGTATGCCGCCGCCGATATCATAGACTATTTCCCTGAGCGTTATGCCCATGGGCACTTCCACCAGGCCGATATTTTTCACGTTTCCGGCTAGGGCGAAGACCTTGGTGCCCGGAGAGCTTTCAGTACCGATAGCCCGGAACCAATCCGCGCCTTCGAGGATTATTTTGCCGATATTGGCATAGGTCTCTACATTATTGATCAGAGTAGGGCAACCGAACAGACCTTTGACCGCCGGATAGGGCGGCCTTACCTTGGGTGTGCCCTTTCTGCCTTCAATGGAGCTGAGCAAGGCGGTTTCCTCACCGCAAACGAAGGCCCCAGCCCCGTATCTTATGGAAAGCTCAAAATTAAAGCCTGTGCCCAGTATATTCTGGCCCAGATAACCTCTTTCCTGCGCCTGAGCCAGCGCTATCTTGAGCCGGTGTATGGCCAGGGGGTATTCCGCTCTCACATATACAAAACCTTCATCGGCGCCGATAGCATAGCCGGCAATAGCCATGGCCTCCACCACCGAAAGGGGGTCGCCCTCCAGTATGCTTTCGTCCATGAAGGCGCCCGGATCGCCCTCGTCCCCATTACACACCACATATTTCTTTTCGCCGGCGGCGTTTTTGGTCAATTCCCATTTTAAACCGGTGGGGAAGCCCGCGCCGCCGCGCCCCCTGAGCCCGGCGCCTTTAATGACAGCCACGACTTCCTCCGGGGACATGGTTTTAAGCGCCTTTTCCAGGGCTTTAAAGCCGTCTTGTTCGATATAGTCATCGATCACTTCGGGATTGATGACGCCGCAGCGGGCCAAGGCGATTTTTTGCTGCTTGCGGTAAAAATCGGCTTTAAGCAGGGAAACAGCCTCCCCGTCGCCGCCTTTATAAAGGAGCCGCTGCACGGGCGTGCCGCCCACAAGATGCTCCTTGACGATATCCGCCACGTCTTCCGGGCCTATATTGGCATAAAAATAGTCGTCCGGCTGGGTTATGACGATAGGCCCCGCGCTACATAGCCCAAAACAACCTGTCTTAACTACCTTGATATCCGTGATGCCGCAGTTTTGCAGCCCTTGCTGAAAATTTTCAATAATCGACAGCGACTTTCCGGATACGCAGCAGGTTCCGGCACAAATAAAAATCTTGTCGCATTTGCGCTCCATAAAGTTACCTCCTAGCGGCTATTTATACATTTCGAGTACTTCTGCGAGTTTTTGCGTGGTCATCATGCCATGCACGTTTTTGTTGATGGTAATAGCGGGGGCCAGTGCGCAAGCGCCGATGCAGCGGCTTGAGGTAAGGGTATAGAGCCCATCCGGCGTGGTCTGGTTTTCTTCAATATTCAGCTTGCGCTTTAATTCCGCCAAGAGGGTTTGCGCGCCTTTTACATAGCAGGCTGTGCCCAGGCATACAGAAATCCCGTATTTACCTTTTTCTTCGGTGGTAAAGCGGGAATAAAAAGAAGTGACTTCATATACCCGGGAAAAGGGTATTTTCATTTCCGCGGCTACCAGATGCTGTACATTTTGGGGAAGATAGCCATGTTCTTCTTGAATCATATTCAAGACCTGGATAAGAGAGCTGGGGCCATTGTTATATTCCCTGATTATTTCCAGGATTTTCTGTTTTTCTTGTTCGTTTTTCACAAATCCACCCCTTATTATTGTGGTTTTAGTCCCTGTTACTGAAATTTTTTCTAACCATACTATATTATAGGGCAACTGACCTCTGCCGTCAATGGCAAAATGCAGGCAAAGCTAAAATCCGCGATTTTGCTTTGTCTGCATGCGGAAATATTAAGGACATTTGTCATATAAAATAATTTTAAATGTCGCTTGCTTTTTTATAATAATGGTGTAAAATAAATATAAGCTTCATCGTCATAATTATGTAAACAATGATGGGATGTTAAAAAATGAAATATAGATTCAGCATAATTTATAAACTTAAAAATGCCAGACCGCATGCATATGTCATAATGTTGATAGTGATTTTTATTGCAGGTATTCTAACATGGACGCTTCCCGCCGGTAATTTTGAAAGACAACTCAATACTACATTAGGAATTGAGCTGGTTGTACCGGATACTTACCAAACTGCCGAAAAAACACCTATTGGCTTATGGAGCTTATGCCTGTGTATATTTCAAGGGTTTGTGGATTCCGCAGACATCATGTTTTTGCTATTGTTTGCTGTTGGCTACATAAATCTATTGATTGGCACAAATTCACTTAATGCATTAGTAGGTTCAGTGCTTAAAACGATGGGTGACCGCAGCTATTTACTAATACCCGTCTTTTTTATTTTGTTTGCTATTTGTGGCTCGACTTTTGGAATGTATGAAGAAGCTTTGGCTCTGGTACCTGCTTTTATGGCAATCGCAGTAGCGCTTGGATATGATAAAATTGTCGGTGCAGTAATTGTAGTTGGCGGCGCCGGCATCGGATTTGCAGCCGCCACATTAAACCCCTTCACAGTGGGATTGGCTAGCAGCATAGCAGGAATATCAATAGTATCATCCAAAATACTTATATTTCGCATCATATCATTCATTATATTTGTTACCATTGGTATTTTATATTTGATGCATTATGCCGGCAAAATCAAAAAAGATCCCTCAAAAAGCATCCTTCACAATGAAGCTGATAAACCACTTGAGACTGACTCACGCGATGAGATTGCATTATTAATACTTTCTTTACGACAAAAGATCACATTATATTTATTTGTTATTGTTGTGTTATGGATCGCTATAGGAGTGATTGTATTTGATTTTTACATTCCAGAGCTTTCTTCGATATTTATTATTGCGATGATAATAACCGGCTTGATAAATAAAATGAGCGCAAATGAAATCGCGGAATCTTTTATTCAGTCATCACGCTCTATGGTATTTACAATGCTTATGATTGGCCTTGGCAGGTCTATACAAATTGTTATTACTCAGGGGAATATTATTGATACCATTGTGCTTTTTTTATCCAATATGATCAGTGGTTTTCCGACTGTTATTTCTGCTATAGCCATGTTGTTTGCACAAAACATTATCAATTTTTTTATACCATCAGGAACAGTACAGGCAGTTGTTTCTATGCCTATTATGGTTCCTGTTGCTGATTTAGTTGGATTAAGCAGAGAGATTTCTGTTTTAGCCTTTCAGTTTGGGAATGGTTTTGCTGTTATGTTCTGGCCAACAGGTTGTGCTATTATTTGTGGAGTAATGGGTATTGGATTGGGTACATGGTATAAATTCTTTACTAAACTGTTTTTGATATTATTATCTACACAAATAATACTGATCGTTAGTGCTGTACTTTTGGGAATATGATGAGGTTGCTAGCCGCCCCAGAGTTTGGCACTTACATTGATATCTTTCTTACAAAATACCAGTTGTTGAAGATTTGTGTAACGGACACTCCTATATTATTCCACCATAATCGCTTGACAAAGCGCTCAGGGTTGTTGCTTTTTAGATATATCAGGTATTGGTATATATAAATATCATTACCGGTTTCGCTGTCAGTGGTCCACTTACTACTACGCATAAAGAAGGATGCTCCTGTTTCCCCATTTGGTTCAACGTCAAACCCAAAGAGCGATGTCTCGTCGCATATTCTGTATATGCTTGGTATTGAATAAGTTGCGATTTTTTTAAAGTATGTGGACATATATCTTTTGATGTGTTCCGGTAAAAAATCTGCATTCATGTAGTATTCCGACGGATAATCCTCGTTTAAGTATCTACTCCACCTTGATTCATCTGACACATATTCTGCGATTGCTGTAAACTCGGTTTCATACTTTAGCAAAATCCTCTTCGCGCGTTCAGGTGTGAGCTCTTGCTGGCTAAAAAAGTTATTCAAGAATATAAGCATTATTGCTCCCACAACTACTATTGTTATCCAAACGGTACGTTGTTTTTTCATTTTCCCTCCTAATTTGTCCCACCCTTATAGATCACGAGTATATAGATCCCATCCTGTTACCGTTGGACAAATCAGATTGTTTTCATCAATAATGACACCTAAAAAGTTGTTTGGATAGCACTTGAGGGCAAATATTGGATAGCAACCCAGTTGCCTAAAAAAACATCGGGATCAGGGAGGTCTTCTATAGGCTTTCCTAAAACCGTGATAGATAATAATGCGATTGCAAGTATAATAATTATTATGCCTGCAACTATTACGTTCCTCATTTTTTCCTCCGTCGTCATACTATTGCCGGATTTTCAACTGTGTATCCAATAAAAAGACCATTACTGGTCTTCTTTTTGGCAATACTATCTTGCAGCAGACTTACTTTTCAAGACTTCACTTTACAGCACTTTTAGGTTTGCGTGCAAAAGAAAGAATCTTTGCCATTGTCAGCTTGCTATAGTCTCTGCCGCAAGCTTTTCTAAGTGCAAGCATGTCAATATCCCCCAACTCAGAAGGTGAAACAAAAACACCTTTTGTTTCATCAGCAGCTTGATCAAGCTCAAAATATTTTTTATCCATTTTTACCGCCTCCATAATATGCACTTAACAGATAAATTCCTATTGCCGGATTTTCAACTGTGTATCCAATAAAAAGACCATTGCTGGTCTTCTTTTTGGCAATACTATCTTGCAGCAAACTTACTTTAAGAGGTTTTCTTTTTTTTGTATATTTTGTTTCATTTACTGAATAAGTTTTTGGCCTTTCAAAGCTTCCAAATCAATATCTTCACCTAACAACTGTAATTCAATTTTACTGTCGTCAAAGATAAGCTCTTTCGTCAGCGGAATGGAGAAACTGTATTCCTTCCCATTTTCATCTTTTACAGTTCCTTGTTTGAGTTTATCACGCCCATTACATTCCCCATATACTGTAAAAACGTTACGGAATTTAAAAATATCAGTCACTGTCATCGTAAACAACTCAAACCCCTCCTTTCCGCAGTATTTCTAACTTAATTTTATAGTAATTAAGATTACCTGTCAAGACTTCAATTTCTT
>Ga0123356_10006410_pt1 | contig 11859 bp, 12 predicted proteins | sample TergutEmb28metaG_2_FD_92546 | JGI IMG/M metagenome (GOLD analysis project Ga0123356, IMG submission 92546) | Embiratermes neotenicus P3 segment gut microbial communities from Petit-Saut dam, French Guiana - Emb289 P3 | ecosystem: Host-associated > Arthropoda: Insects > Digestive system > Gut ... | reverse complement strand
GTGCAGGAGGAGTTCGTAGGCGTCCACCTGTTCGACTAGCTGTTTCCCGCGATAGTGCCGCAATTTACGCAGAGAACCCCGAGGGGTGATGCCTCCAGCTGCAATCAGAGCATTCAGAGGGGTAGAAAGTGAACTGATATCGTAGGCGCCAGGTTCGGCAACTTCCCCCACAACGTACACTCGCACTGTGCGTAATCGAGAAACGGAAACATCGGCTGAAACATCGCGGAAGACTGAACGCAAGGCATGCTGAACGTCTAACTGCACTTCGCCGAGACTCTTTCCGCTAACGAGTAACGGCGCGGTTTCCGGCAGGGGCACGCGGCCTTCGCGGTCCACGAGGCGTATATATCTCTGTGAAACGCTTCCCCAAAGATCAATGGCTAGGCTGTCTCCAGGGCCAACCACATAGTCGGGGCCTACGGGGAGATCCATCGGAATCACATCTGGCCGATTGACTGAATTCCGAAAAACATCGAGACCAAATCGCGCTGCGGGACGTTGCCAGGCTGAAGCCTGTACGTACATGTCGTACAGAGAAGGAATGTCTGCATAGGGGTTCGCCGGACGCACCATTTTGACCGGATTAACGTCCTCTTCCCCTGGGATCGTCGTCCGCCGTTTCCAGTCCGGGCGCGTAGACCGCGCGGAGGCGTCTCTGTCCGAAAGACTCGCTGTGCTCTCGGGAACGTTACCGCGATCCGGATATAAGGGACGCTGGGGAGGATTGCTGGGCTGCTCCGGGATTCGAGGCATAGGTTGTCGAGGCAGAGAAATGCCATCCGGCGAACTCAGCGAGGCAGACTCGAGCCCGGCAGTAAGAATGGACGAGGCATCTGGAGCAGTGAGGCCGTTGTTGAGATAGTCGGTCTTCAGGGTGCGGGGCGGGATTGGAGAGACACTTGGCCCGATGTCGGGGACTGGTTCCTGCTCGATATCAGGCTGGCGCTCTAGAGGCCGCCTGCGAGAGTTCGGTTGATTGCATCTGACGTCCTGATCCTGGGGCCCGCAATCGGAAGTCCGCTCGACCTCCCCTCCCTGATTTCGTTCCTGATTGTTTTTCTCCGGGTTTAGTGACTCGGTGTCGTCCTGTGTCTCAATTTGCACCAGCCGACGGGCCCGTTCTTTCAGAACGAGTTCTTCCTCTTTGCCGAGGCTTGAATCCGGATTTGGCGATGGCAGCAGATAACCGTATCTTTGCAGCAGACGCGTCGCCACGGAACGAAACTCGACGTCCCGGTCAAGACGGTCGAAAATCGCCTGATCCGTGAGCTCGGAATCTTCCACGACTTGACCGTTGTCGGCGGCCTCTTTCGCCACCCAGCGTTTCAGTTCAACCAGCAGTCCAGCGTCTTTTACCAGCACTTCGCGAATCTGGAAGGAGGCGGCGGCGACGCGGTTCAGATTGTCCCGGGCGAGTTCAGAGAGTTCCGGGACACGAGTCCGATCGGGAGTCGACGTTGCCGTGCGCATTTGCTGATTACTTTGAGCACAGACAAGACGACTCAGAGCAAGTACCGTCAAAACAGGCAGCGTGGCAGACAGATTGTTTCGCATATTACTATCCCTAATTGCTGTTTCGAGTCTTTGACGCAAGAGCGGGCGTGAGAACTTAGGCAGCCTCTAGGTCGGCCTCGTCTACTTCAATGGCCAATGAGCGCTGGATTAGATCAATCGAGAAGACAAGGCGGCAGCGGTCTTTCCTCCGGACTATGACCCCTTCCAATCCTTGAAAGGGCCCGCTGCGCACGCGCACTCTTCGTCCGGCTCGGAAATAGGGATGCGGTTCGACCTTTGCGCTGCCGGACAGTCGATTCCGGAGTGCCTCGATCTCTTCTGCGGGCACTGACGCCGGTTGCCCCTGGAAGGAAACGAGCCGCACTGCTCCCGGTACTTGGAGCACCTTCAGCCTGTTCGATAGCGACATGTGTACGAATACGTATCCGGGAAACAGCGCGAGTTCTAACTCCTTACGACGATCTTTCCATCGTCGCACGCAACGATAGGACGGCAGGAAACACGAGAGTTGGCGGCGCTCAATCTGCTCGGCAACGCGTTTCTCATGGCGAGCGTAGGTATAAAGCGCATACCACCGCGGCGGCAGGTTTTGATTTGGTCCGTCCGAGGATTTTGAGTCTGGCAACATTTTCTTGTCTCTCGCACGGCCGCGAGTAACTGCAGCTTCGCCCCCTCACTTACAGTGGCCGCTGTGAGCTAAGGCCTTGTTTTACAAATAGTTACAGCTAAGTCGCAAACGCTGAAAGCTCAGATTCGAGCCAACCCGACAACTTGCGCACGTTGCCGCATAGCGTCCAAAAGTCCGGCTTCCGAACTCTCCAGTACCTTGCTTCGGATATCGACAACAGCCCAATAGAAAAGGGCGCGGTTCTGTTCGGGTGCGAGCGCCAGGATCTTCATCTCCGGGTATCGCCCGAGTAAAAAGCCACACTGTGCGCGATACTTATTCCGATCGTCCATGGGCACGATCAGCACATCCGGTCTGGTTTCAGCTACCGCCTCGGCAAGATCATCCTGTTTGCCAACTTCTCCGACCAACTCGATGTCAGGTTGATCCGCAATCGTGGCGCTGATCAGTTCACGCATGAGCCTGGGCTGGTTAGCGATGAGGACGCGTATTCGATACATGGTATTCCAATCGCGGTCGGGGATTTCCTGCCGAAGTTACAGCCTGAATTCCACTTCAGGCAAGATTCAAATCGGAGCTAGGGGGGGACGTCGTTAGCTCTTTTTGTACTACCCAGCTGAGCATGGATAGGTACCAAGACTAGTACCGGATTAGTACTAATTTAGCCCATTGGTTTGGACAACATTTGGGATCCTGCCCACATCCATGATCAGGACTGATGCCTGACGTGACTGAATCTGGCTGGCCAAACAAGGGATTTTGTTGCTGGAGAAGAATGGGCAAGACTTCCAGAACACCGAAACACCTACGATCTGGCTGGTTAGTTCGGTTTTCGAATTCTGAAATTTTTTTCACAACTTTTTGCCCGAATCTGAGTTAATCTTCTGCGTCTTAGTTGGAATCCCAGTTCGATGTTGCGCGCCATGGAGGGCTGAGCTGCAGCGATTGCGCTCTGTCTTTCATACGAGATAAACAACCAGACCGAGGCGTTGGCGATTCAGAGGGGGAGCGTCGACGCTGTTCCGCTTATGAAAGGGGCGTCATGCGGAAGGCTGCTGCAGTGTACCTCTTGGCCGAGAACCGTCTGCTACGGGAGGCTTTGATTCGGCTCCTCAGCAAGAGGAGTGAAGTTTGTGTGGTTGGCGGGAATTCTTACTCGGCGACTGTACATCGCGAAATCGTCGCTGCCCGCCCCCAAATCATTCTGATGGATTCCAGCGGACTGGAACCTTCCAGACTGACACTAGTCTCCACCCTTCGCACAGCGATTCGAAACCTGCAAATCGTAATGGTAGACATGGATCCGGACGACGAGATTCTGCTGGGTGCGATTCGAGCCGGTGTTGTGGGATACGTGCTGAAGAATGCTTCCGCGTTGGAGGTAGCCGCGGCAATCCGTGCCGTCGCCGCAGGCAGAGCCGTTTGCCCTCCGTCTCTTTGTATGGCACTGTTCCGTTGTATCAGGCAGCAAGTTCCGGCGCAGCCGAGCGTCGCCTGGGGATCTGGCCTGGGCCTCAGCCGACGGGAACAGGAAACAGCGGAACTCTTGCGTCAGCGCCTCACGAACAAGGAAATAGCCCTTAGTTTGAGCCTTTCTGAGCAGACTGTGAAAAACCACGTCCATTGCATACTCCGCAAACTTGGGGTGCCTAATCGATTTAGCATCACCGAGTTCTGCGAGAGCCGGCAAAATAATACAAAACTGTATACCGTGACGGAGGCGACCACGACAGGGACCGGTCCAGCTTACCCGGGTCCGCAAACCTTGAAACCTGCTGGCGAATAGCACCCTGTGTGGCTTCGCCGCACGGCACCGAATGCCGAATTGGAATCGTCCTTGCCTCGGCTATCCCGATCGCAGTTTAGCCTATGTGATAAGGCAGGGGGCGCACCTGGAGGAACGCCCGGAGTGTCAAAGCGCGCCGAACGGCTTCGGGGCGCGCGACTGTCGTTCGTTGCGCCGAAACTGAAAACGTGTGGCCCAACTCTAGCCAACTCGAACCCATTGAACATCTCGAGCTATCACGGCTTTAAGCAAAGTTGTGTCGAGTGACAAGGCAGGCAGACCGAACTCCGGGGTCTGCTCTTGAAGGCACTCCTATATAGCTCTTATCCGGGTGTAACTGCAATAACGCGCAGGGGACTGCCCGAACCGCCAACGATCTTCAGCGGCGCGGCGATGACGACGGCTCCCGTCGCAGGAAGTTGATCCAGATTGCACAGGGCGGCCAACCCGAACTTGCCGCTGCCGTGCATGAGGAAGTGGTTCGGAAACGGAGGGTCGAACATGAAGGCTTGGCCGGCGTCGGTCCCAACGGTCTCCACGCCAACGCCCAGGACGTCTCGCTCCTGAGCCAGCAGCGCGGAACTTTCCGCGGCCAGTCCAGGCGAATGCGGCCCGTTTTCCCTCGCGTTGATGTACTCCTTTGGATCTTTCCGCTTCGACCAATCTGTACGCAAGAGCACCCATGCACCCGCAGGGATGTGGCCATTTTGCTGCTCCCATTGCCTGATGCGTTCTGGGGTCACTAGGTAATTCGGATCTCGGGCCGCCTCGGTGCTAATGTCGATGACACAAGCGGGGCCAATGAATTTTATCGGCGGTATGCGGTCCACGGAATTGTCGGGGAGATCCTTCCCCGAAACCCAGTGAACGGGCGCGTCGAAGTGAGTGCCGGTGTGCTCGCCAGTCTCAAATCCATTCCAGTACCAGGCGGGACCACGCTCGTCATAGTGCGACAGTTCCCAGATTTTGAATGCAGGCGTGTTGTTGAACTGCGGCGGCAGTGGCAGAAGGGGCGTCTGCGGACTTAAAGGCTGGGTGAGATCGACTACGCGCAGCCTTCCATTCGCAAGTTCTTCTAGCAGTTGAGCCAAGACTTGAGCCATTCGCACTCCTCACCAACAAAACCGGATGACTGGCGAGCCGCCCCCGGCGCCCGGCGGGCGCACCGGATCACTGCCGCTTAAGCGACTCGATATGTCGGCGGAACTGGAAGCGATTCTCCACCAAGGAGAGATCGGTGATATATCCGGCTGGGCCAGTTGCTTCGACCTTGGCAACGATGCTGGTCAATTGGTTCCCACCCAAGGCGTTTTTCCAAGCGTTCCTGAAATCCTCAGCTGTGCGCACCGTGATTACTCTCGGAATCCCAGCAGCGCGAGCGATTCCTTCCAAATCCGTACCGGTACTGGTCGCGGTCGGAAAGCCGCCGACCGATAACAAGCTCTCGTTGTCGAACACAACATGGACCAAGTTTCCTGGTCGGTAACGGGCCATCGTGCTCAGACTGCCCAGGTTCATCAGCAGAGAACCATCGCCATCAAAAACAACGACCTTTTGATGCGGCAGAGACAAGGCCAAACCCAAGCCGGTCGAAGAGGCGAGTCCCATCGCATGCTGCAAGTAAAAGAAATTCGGACGGTGACCAAGCGAATGCAGCTCGGCCGCAGTCGCCCCCATGATGGTGACGACCAGACACTTTTCCAGATCCGCATAAACGGCTCGCAGACAGTCGAGGCGCAGCATTCACTCCTCCCACATTAGGTCGCGCGTCAGCAGAAGGGCGACAGGTTGCAAGCTGCTTTCGGCAAGGGTTTGTGCCTGCCGAATGCGTTTCTCTACCGTCTTAGTCTCATCGAGGAGGGAGTAAGGAATGCCCATCGCTCGTAACAACGCTTCGGTAACATTGCCTCCCTGCGTCTGCCACGGGTCACGCTCGCCAAAACTGCCGCGGTAGCTGATGATCATCAATAGGGGAATCTTGTACAGGTGTGCGAAAGAAACGATTCCATTGATGGACGCGAGAAAGCCGTGGTTCTGCATCAGCATCGCGGATCTGACGCCGGCGAAGTGCGCCCCTGCCGAGATGCCAACTCCTTCCTCCTCTTTTGCCAAGCGCACCAGAATCATCTCCGGATCCTCGTCCGCCATGCGAACGAGATGGACCAACCAAGTCTCCGGCAACGCCGAGAGCACTCGGACGTCACACTTTTTCAGAGCGTGGTAGATGACTTTGGAATTGGTTACAGATACTGGCATGTTCTGTTGGCACGGATGTGAGGTGCACCTGTAGTCCAGACGTCACACCGGCTTTTACCTCGAAACGAAAACAGATATTCTAGCCTACGGCGGCGCAAGGTGCTGCCTCCGAACCCCTCAGGAGCAGGTCTTGCAAGCCAAAGGCATTCCCAATCCGGAAAGCGCGGTATCACTGCCCGCGAGCTTTCCCATCGCAACCGTTCGGGCCGCTTTTCCGGCCCTGAATCGGGCTCCGGGATTCATCTTCTTTGACAATGCAGCTGGCGCGCAGGTACCGCAGATCGTTCTCGACGCCGTGACCCGCCATTTGCTCGAGTGCAACGTGCAACGTGGCGGGCGCTACGCAAAGAGCCGTGAAGTAGACGCGACCATCGCGCGCGCAAGGCACTGCGTGGCAGACCTGGTGAACGCCCACGATCCCAATGAAATCGCATTCGGCATGAACGCAACATCTTTCATCCGTCTGGTGAGCCTGGCCATCGGACAAACACTCGCTGCCCGAAATGAAATCGTAGTGACTGACATGGACCATGAAGCCAATATCGCCACCTGGCTGGCATTGGAGCACAACGGCGCGAGGATCCGGTGGTGGAAGATGCGGGAGGATGATCTGCTACATGTCGAGGATCTTGTTCCCCTTCTGTCCACCAAAACACGGCTTGTGGCCTGCACGCTGACCTCGAATGCGATCGGTTCGATTGTTGACGTTCGAGCCGCGGCACGATTCGCGCACAGCTCGGGCGCAGAAATCTTCATCGATGGCGTGCACTACGGTCCGCATGGAGTGATCGACGTGCAGGCGTTGGGTTGCGATTATCTGGTGTGTTCAGGCTACAAGATATTCGCTCCGCACATGGGATTCCTTTGGGGGCGGCTGGATTTGCTACAAGGCCTGCCGACTTTCCGCGAAGATTTCGTCCCCGACGAGCCGCCGGGAAAGATCGAGGCTGGCACATTCATCTACGAGAATGTCGCCGGCATGGATGCTGCCGTGCGCTATCTGGAAGAATTGGGAAACGGCCTCAATCCAGGTGACGCGCCAACTTCGCGGCGCGCGGCCCTCCAAAAAGCGCTGACCGCTATTCGCGCCTACGAGCAGGCGCTCACTCTGGAAATGCTGGATGTGTTGAACCAGTGCGGAGCGTCAGTGTACGGCATCGCCGATCGAGATCGCATTGACCGGCGCGTACCTACCCTATGTTTCAACCTTCCAAGAGTCCCGCCGGCAAAAGTCACTGAGGAATTGGCGCGGAAAGGCATCGGGGTGCGCGACGGCCACATGTATGCGCCCCGCCTGATGAAACGCCTGGGGCTTACTCAAGAGAGGGGCGCGGTGCGGGCCTCCCTGGTGCACTACAATACGCAAGATGAAGTGCGCGAGTTCGGCCGCGTACTGGCCGAAATTACAGGCTCATGCTGACCGAGAGGCAAGTTGGCGAAATTCGCTCACGCTTCAAAATTTTCCAATCCAAGATTTACCTCAATAGCTGTTCGCAAGGCGCGTTGTCAGACGCCGTTGAAGGCGGCCTTAGCGACTACATCGCGAGCTGGCATCACCATGGTTCGCCGTGGGAAACCTGGGTGGAGCGCTACGAGGCAGCTCGAACCGCATTCGCCAAGTTCATCCACGCCACCCCGGATGAGGTTGCCATCGTTACCAGCGTTTCAGCGGGCATCAACGCTATCGCGAGCGCGTTGAATTTCCGCGAACGCAACAAGATCGTCATGGGAGAGTTCGAGTTTCCGACCATGGGCCACGTCTGGCTCGGGCAACGGGTGCGAGGCGCCGAGGTGCAATTCGCGAAGGCCCAAGGCAATTCCCTTCCCCTCGCCGCTTACGAACAGCTCATCGACCGTAACACGCTCATCGTGCCCCTCACTCATGTTTGTTTCAAGAACGGATTTCGCACCCCGGTTGGCGACGTCGAAAAAATGGCGCACGATGCTGGCGCTCTGGTCATGCTCGACGATTACCAGGACTGCGGCACTCGCCCGGTCGACGTGAAGGCGATGAACCTCGATTGCTACGTGACCGGAACTCTCAAATATCTCCTCGGTCCTCCTGGCCTCGCTTTCCTCTACGTTCGCAAAGAACTCATTCCCTCGTTAGCGCCCACGGTAACAGGATGGTTCGGGCAAACGAATCCCTTTGCCTACAACCCGCAGCACTTCGAGTTGTCGCCCACAGCTCGAAGATTCGAATCGGGTTCTCCTTCGGTGCCCAATGTTTACGCGGCAATGCCCGGCTTCCAAATGCTCGAGGAAATTGGGATGCAGAAAATAGCCGCGCACGTCGAAGGCCTTGCCCAATTGCTTCTCTGTCGCGCCCGCGATCTCGGCATTGTTGCCAAGACTCCAGCCGGGAGCGCGGGCCCGCTTGTGGTGTTCGAGTGCCGCGATTCAGCCCTAATGCTAGAAGCAATGGCGCAAAGTGGCATCGTCGCATCCAACCGTTTTGATGGTTTGCGGATATCGTTTCACGTCTATAACACGCTCGAGGACGTGAACGCTGTCGCCGAAGTTCTCAAGAAAAATATTCATCTCTTGACCGTTGCCCCTTCCGGTGTGGCCAGCTATGACTGACCAACAGCGCATGGTGGCAGGCATCGCCCTCGCACCAGAAACCTCTCCGCCAAACGAGGCGGGGGGGTTGCATCGTCGACTCAGCCAAAGGCAGCTTACGATGATGGCCATCGGCGGCGCGATCGGTGTCGGCTTGTTCCTGGGAAGCGGTGTGACGATTCGATTGGCGGGCCCAGCCGTGATTGTTTCTTACCTCGTGGGCGCCGGCATGGCACTGATCATTTCCTATGTATTGGCGGAAATGGCGGTCGTGCATCCGGTGGCTGGCGCGTTCGGAGTGTATGCGGAGACCTATCTCAATCCCTGGGCGGGATTTTCCGTCCGCGCCACTTACGGTGCCGCGCAGATCATCGCCATCGGTGCTGAAGTCACAGCCGCTGGCATATACATTTCCTATTGGTTTCCGAACGTTCCTCAGTGGATTTGGGTTGTGCTGGTCTCGGCCGCGTTGGTGGCTCTCAATTCCATGCAGGTCAACCGCCTGGGCGAGTTCGAATACTGGTTTGCCATGATCAAAGTGGTGGCCATCGTAGCTTTCATTGCGGTCGGAATGGTTCTGGTTTTCGGCCGTGGACCTCACGGCACTACCGCTTGGGCAAACCTGACGCAACATGGCGGATTCCTTCCCGCAGGCTGGAAAGGAGTCTGGCTTTCGCTCACCATCACGATCACCAGCTACATGGGAGTGGAGGTGATCGCCGTCACCGCTGGAGAAGCCGAACGGCCCGAAGTCACCATCCCACGGGCCATGAGGAACATCGTCTGGCGGCTCATCCTCTTCTATGTGTTGGCGATTGCGATTATGGTCGCCATGGTTCCCTGGGACCAGAGCACCAGTTCCTCGGGCCTTTCCGGCAGTCCGTTCGTCACCGCATTCTCGGCCGCGCATGTGCCCTTCGCTGCCGCGATCATGAACTTCGTCGTGCTCACCGCAGCACTCTCGAGCGTCAACACCAACCTCTATCTCTCGACGCGCATGCTGTTCTCGTTGGGCCGGGAAGGTTACGGCCCCGATTGGATGGGTAAGGTGAGCCGCAACGGCGTGCCCCATCGTGCCCTGCTGGCTTCCACGGCGGGCCTCGTCGCCGCCATTCTGCTGGCCGTCTTCGCTCCGAAGAACGCTTTCCTGACGCTCTATGGAACAGCAGTCGCCGGAATGTTCTTCGTATGGCTGGTGATTCTCACGAGCCATCTCCGTTTTCGCCAGACCATAGCTCGCGACCGGCTCTTAAGTTTGCCCATGCGCCTGCGAGCACATCCCATCTTTACCCTGGCCGGCATTGTCTTGCTGCTTGCCATTTCAGTCACCACCTTCTTCGTGAACGGGCTCGAATGGTCGGTCCCCGCGTTTTCCGTCTTCCTGGGATTGATGACTCTAGTGTATTTTCGCAATCGGAACAGTAAGATCCCGGGCTAGAGCCTTAATGCCGAAAACGGGCGCGGGCTTGAGGCTAGGAATCTGGGAAGGTCAGCTTGCTTCGTTTAGAGTTCGCGGGTTGGCCTCGCTCGTCTTCCGCTCACCCCTTGGGGTTACTGCCGGCCAGTCTGCTCTCCAGGCCTCGGGTCCCGTGGCATTTGCATACCTGATGCGGACTGGCATGGCCGCCAGCCGATCGGACAAACGGGCTTCGTTGCGAATCGGCCACCAGTCATAGAGGAACACCTCCAGCGGACGCCACATCGACACCCAACCTCCTATCGTGAGGCTTTCGCGAATGATCTCAGCGATACGACTGCCCTGCATCAGACGGGCAAGAAGATCACCAAGGGCGATGGCAGCCGCCAAGGCCACCAGACCGATCATCAGGCTGGTGCGGCCTACCCGAAACAATTCGCGCAGCCGCTGTCGATAGGTCTGGGCCCGGTGTCTGAAGAATTCGTGAATCGCATCACGCAAAACAGCGGCCTCGTCGGGCAACCCTGCCTCGCGATCAAGGTCAACCACCAAAGCAAGCGGGGTCTCCCGAGGCAAATCCTTGCCCAGCCGACAATGAATTCTTCGGCTTTCGGATCCAGGTCCCTCTCGCGAAATGGCGAAGGATCAATGGCATCAAACAACTGCTTCAATTCGCCTACATGCACCTCAATAACGCCGCATTTGGGAGGGATGAGATCCCCGGCGAAGGTTTTGTCGTTGGAGATGTCGGTCATTCCACTGGCTCGTACTTAGTGAAGCTCTTCGAAAGCACTGGCCGACGTGCGGTTTTCGACAAATGCTTTCTGCTGATCGCATCGGTCCGGGAACAGACGCGCCGTCTCTATCCGATGGTCCACGCCGAAATTCCAATTTCAATAGGCATATGCCTATTTTGTGAAGTCGGGTTTCGGTGGCGAGCACACCGAATTAAACCATCGGCTGATGTAGACTTCGGCGTGGGCCTCCCCGCAGAAGTGGCGTGCTCCGGCTGCACTGGCCGCGGCGGAGTTCCATTTGAGAACGGTAAGTTCGGAATCGCTGCACTGGATCACAAACCAGTGATTGGGGCCGCTGGTGACCCGACCGCAGATTTCACATCGGTATTCCTTAAGAGATGTCATGTCTAGCAGCCTTGCATTTTTGGTTGTGACTCATTGCCATGGCTGCAGTTTAGCATCGTCAAGGTGGAAATCTGCGTACCCGACGGATTCCCCTCGATCGAGATAGACCATCTCCTACAATGACGGGGTCAAGTTCGTTACGCACGCAACGCTTCGCGTGATACAAATGCTCCAGCCGGCCGGTTTTTGAGAACCTCGGGTTTTCGCTTGGGGACAAGCATGGCTTGCACATGTTGGGGTTAACCGGGCGCGCGCGCGATGCAGCCTCGCCTTCACCGTTCCCACCGGCAGACCCAAGATGCGTGCAGCCTCTGTGGCGGACAACTCCTGTACATCACGCATATGGAGGATCTCGACATAAAGCGGCCCTAAGCGATCCAGTGCCTTATCCAGCAGCCACCGGACCTCTTCTGCAGAGCACTCCTGCTCCGGGTTGGGGCGTGCTTCCACCAGGTGCAGTCTCGTGAGCCTGTCAATGCCTTTCACCATCTCATCCAGCGAGGTTTCGCTTTTGCGTCGATTCATGCGCAATCGCATGAACGCGGCGTTC
>Ga0123356_10006409_pt1 | contig 11859 bp, 9 predicted proteins | sample TergutEmb28metaG_2_FD_92546 | JGI IMG/M metagenome (GOLD analysis project Ga0123356, IMG submission 92546) | Embiratermes neotenicus P3 segment gut microbial communities from Petit-Saut dam, French Guiana - Emb289 P3 | ecosystem: Host-associated > Arthropoda: Insects > Digestive system > Gut ... | reverse complement strand
GGGCCCAACCCCTCGGCCGCGGACTGGGGAGTGGTTTCGTTGGATTTGGGGCGGTCAGATTCCACGAGAGCACTCCCCAGTCCGGGGTCAAGCTCCGGCTGGGCCGGCGGGGGCGTCCGGCGGATGGGCATTTTGGGGTGCTGACAGCGTCGTCTGGGGCGGGGTGCTTAGGCTGGCCGCGAGCCCTCCCGCCGCTGTGGCGGGCGTAGCGCCCCACGGGTGAAATTCAATCTGGAGGAACCTTTCATGACTCGACGGTTCACCGCATTCGCTGCCGCTGTTGGCCTGGCCCTCACGATGACGGCATGCTCCTCGGGCAAGGACGCGCCTGACGAGCAGCCACCGCCGGAAGTCCCAGCTGAAGAGCCTGCGCAGCCCGAGGCACCACCGGAGCCAGAAGCTCCGGTCGACGAGGGGTGCACCGAGGACCTCGGCACCCTGACCATGTGGGTCGATGAGACCCGCGAGCGCGCACTCGCCGACGCGGTTGCGCAGTTCAAGGTGGAAAAGTGCGTCACCATCCAGATGGTGAAGAAGAACTTCGACGACCTCCGCCAGGACTTCAACACCCAGGTGGCCGCGGGCGAAGGCCCCGACATCACCGTCGGCGCCAACGACTGGCTCGGCGAGTTCAAGTCCAACGGCATCGTCGCACCGATTGTTCTGGGAGAGCAGGAAGCCAAGCTTGCCCCGACCGCAATCGACGCCTACAAGTCAGGCGGCCAGCTCTACGGCGTGCCCTACGCGATGGAGAACATCGCGCTGGTCCGCAACAACGCCGTCCTTGCTGACACCGCCGCCACCACATTCGACGAGCTCATCGAGGAGGCCAAGGGCGCCGGCACTACCTACTCCGTCCTTCTCCAGGTCGGTGAGACCGGCGATCCATACCACATGACCCCGCTGCAGAACTCCTTCGGCGCCAAGGTCTTCCAGACCGACGAGAACGGCGACTACGTCTCCGACCTTGACATGGGCGGCGACGCCGGCCATGCCTTTGCTGAGTACATTGCCAAGCTGGGCGCCGACAAGGTGCTGTCCAAGGACATCACCGGGGACATCGCCAAGCAGGAGTTCCTCGACGGCAACGCTCCTTACATCATCACCGGACCGTGGAACACCAGCGACTTCGCTGCCGCGGGCATGGACATCACCGTCCTTGCGATCCCCAGCGCCGGCGGGCAACCAGCCTCGCCGTTCATGGGGGTCCCCGGCTTCTACCTCTCCGCCAACTCCCCCAACACGCTGTTGGCTCAAGAGTTCCTTGTTAACTATGTCACTCGCGCAGACGTCCAAATCTCCCTGTTCCAAGCAGGAGGACGCACCCCGGCGAGCTTGGAAGCGCAGGCTGACCCCATCGTTGCCAACGACCCGATTGCTGCCGGGTTCGCGCAGGCGGCGGGGGACGCCATCGTCCAGCCGTCGATTCCGGCGATGAATGAGGTGTGGACGCCCCTCGGCCACACCGAGGTTGAGATCATCTCAGGCACCGCCAAAGACCCAGTTGCAGCGTGGGACGCGATGGTCGAGAACATCGCCGCCGCGATCGCCAAGCAGAGCGACTAGGTATAGCGAGGTCGCGTCGGCGGGTCTGGCCCCCGTCCCGTCGGCGCGACCTGCACCGATACCCTCCGATACCCTCCGATACCCTCCGATACCCCCCGATACCCTCCGCCGCGACGACCGCACCAAAGGCGCACACGCATGACAGAGTCGAGCATCCCGTCCACCGGGCGCAAGGCACGCCGCACACCCCTCCTTGACGCGCATCCGCGCAGCTGGGGGCGCGGATTCTTCCTCAAGCTCGCCCTGATGGCGATGGTCGACGCTCTGGGCATCTACGGCCTTTTCATGGCCTGGCAGGTCCGCTCGATGGTGATCGTCGCGGTCCTCGGCGTGCTCTTGCTCGCCGCCAACGCGATTTACTTCTCCCGGCGCATGGTGCCCGGGAAATACTTGTATCCCGGCATGGCATTTCTCCTGATCTTCCAGGTGTTTGTCATGGTGTACACGGCGTCGGTCTCCTTTACCAACTATGGTCAGGGGCATTTGGTTGGCAAGGACGCGGCCATCGCGTCGATTCTCGCCCAGGAGCAAGTCCCGGTCGAAGACTCCCCCGCCTATCCCGTCACCATAATGACGCGCGGAAATGATCTCCACTTTGCCATTGTGCTCGATGGCGTCGCGATGGCTGGCAGCGATGCCAAACCTTTGTCTCCCCTGGACGGCGCGGTTCTCGCGGGCGATCGTGTTGAGAGCGCGCCCGGGTACGATGTCCTGGCTGACTTCGCCTCCATGGCCGCGCGCCAAAAGGAGATTACTGACCTTCGCGTCCCCTTGAGCGACGACCCCGAGGACGGCACCTTACGCTCCACTGACGCCCAGAGCGCGACCATCTGGATTCCATCCCTCGACTTCGATGAAATCTCAGGGACGATGACGGACCGCGCCACCGGGGTCACCTACCGTGATCTCGGCAAGGGTGAGTTTGCGGCCGATGACGGGACCAAGCTCGCGGTGGGGTGGCGCACCGGAGTGGGGTTCAAGAACTATCTCAAGCTGTTCACCGACCCGTCGATCTCGAAGCCATTCGCGGGGGTCATGCTCTGGACGATCTCGTTCGCTTTCCTCTCGGTTGGGACGACGTTCTTGCTGGGGTTGCTCTTGGCGCTCGTGTTCAACAATCCTCGGCTACGAGGACAGAAGATCTATCGGGTGTTGCTGATTCTGCCGTACGCGTTCCCGGGTTTCATGTCGGCTCTGCTCTGGCGCGCGATGCTCAATACGTCGTTCGGTGTGATAAACCAAACGATTCTCGGGGGCGCCTCCGTCGGCTGGTTGGAGAACGACTGGTTGGCGCGGCTTGCCGTCATTGGGGTCAACCTGTGGCTGGGGTATCCGTATATGTTCCTGGTGTGTACGGGAGCCTTGCAGTCGATTCCTGGTGACATGATGGAGTCGGCGCGCGTCGATGGGGCGTCACCGTTTAGACAGTTCCGGTCTATTACGCTGCCCTTGCTGTTCATCTCAGTGGCGCCGCTGCTCATCTCCTCCTTCGCGTTCAACTTCAACAACTTCAACCTCATCTTCATGTTGACAGGAGGTGGACCCGTTCACGGGTCCGACATGTCGAAACCGGGGGCGACAGACATCTTGATCTCCATGGTCTACCGAGTAGCTGGGGTGGACACAGGGACACCCGACTATGGGCTGGCCACAGCCCTGTCCCTACTGATCTTCATTGTGGTCGGAGCGATCGCCGCCTGGTCCTTCCGCCAGACACGCAAGCTCGAGGAGATGGTGTGAGATGACCACGGTGGACACTCCCATGGCGGCTCGGCCCGTGATCAACAAGCCTCGTCGGTCCCTGTGGTGGCGCTCGGTGGGGTGGCGGCACATTGTCGGGCTCATTGCCGTGGTGTACGCACTGTTCCCTCTCGTCATCATCGTGAACATTGCGCTGTCGCCCGGGGCTTCGCTGGCGGCCTCGAAGTCCCTGTTCTCCTCGGTGACTCTCGGCAACTTTGGGCGCCTGTTCAGCGACCCCAACTCGCACTTTCCTCGCTGGGTGGGCAACACGATGATCGTCGGCACCTTCACGGCGATAGGGACCGTCTTGATGGGGGCGGCCGCCTCCTACGCGTTTTCCCGGTTCCGGTTCCGGGGTCGCCGAGGGACCCTGTCCTTCCTGCTCGTTGTCCAGATGTTCCCGCAGCTGCTCTCCTTTGTCGCGATCTTCCTGCTGCTCACCTGGATCAAGCCCGTGTTCCCGGGGCTCGGCATGGACTCGCTGACCGCTCTCATCTGCGTCTACCTGGGTGGAGCGCTCGGGGTCAACACGTTCCTGATGTACGGGTTCTTCAATACGGTGCCCCAGTCCATTGACGAGGCGGCCCGGATCGACGGGGCCACCCACACTCAGATCTTTTGGACCATCATCCTGAGGCTCGTCGCGCCCATCCTTGCGGTCGTTGCCCTGCTCAGCTTCATCTCTTCCTTCTCCGAGTACGTCATTGCGAAGCTCGTCCTCACAACTGATCGCAACTGGACGTTGGCCGTCTCGCTCTACACCTTGGTTTCTGATCCCAAGGAACCCCACTGGGACCTCTTCGCCGCCGGCGCGATCATCTCCGCCGTCCCCGTGCTCCTGTTGTTCCTCTTCCTCCAGCGCTACATCGTCTCCGGACTGACATCCGGAGCCGTCAAGGGGTAGCGGCCTCGCGAATCACCGCGACCAGTTCCGCAACTCGGGGATGCTGGGCGAGGTCCTCCAGCCATACTCGTTGTCCTGAGGCGTCTCGGAGTGGGACCTGCCAGTTGGGGTACTCCCGGAAGGTTCCGGGGATGTTCTGCGACTCGCGCTGCCCTACCAGGTCAGGGAGCCCCACTCCTGCCAAGATCGAGTTTGAGGCGATGAGGTATCGGTGGAGTGCGTCGACCACCGCTTCGTGGTCTTCTCCCAGGAATCCGTTGCGGGTGAGGAACTCGCGCATTCGGTCCATCTGGGCCGCGGCCGAGGTGCGCGCCGCCTCTTCACTCCCCTCCAGCACGCCGTGGGCGATCCGCTCGTCGATGTGCCAGCCCGAGACAATCGAGGCGGTTGGTGGGAGATCGTGGGTGGTGAGGAGCGCCAGCGTCGAGCGGCGGAAATGGGATGGTGCGAGGGGTTCGCCGGGTCTCACCTCATCGGTGCCGAAGAAGCCTCCGTCGTCGATCGCGTCATCCTCTGAGGCGAACCAGACGACGGTGTTGCCAATGATCCCTCGCTCCGCGAGGGTTTCGCGGTAGCCGGGTTCCAGCAAACCTAGGTCTTCGCCGATCACCACCGCTCCGGATCGCTGCGCTTCCTGCGCCAGGATCCCCAGGAGGGCGTCGGTGTCGTAGGCGACGAACGCACCGTCCTCGGGCGGGTTTCCTTCGGGGATCCACCACAGTCTGAAGAACCCGAGAATGTGGTCGATCCGCAGCCCACCTGTGTTCTCCAGCGCCGTTCGCAGCAGGTGCCGGAACGGCAAGTACTCCGCCTGCGCCAGCTTCCGCGGATTCCACGGTCGAGCCGACCACCCCTGGCCCTTCGCCGACAAGCCGTTCGGCGGCGCCCCTACCTCGACTCCCGAGGCGAGAAGGTCCCCGTAGATCCACGAATCCGCTCCTGCCGGGTGCGACGACACCGCCAGATCCCCAATCACCCCGATTCTCATCCCCGCCGCATTTGCCCGGCTCTGAGCCTCGGCCAGCTGCTCGGCCGCCACCCACTGCAACCAGCAGTGGAACTCCAGCGCCCCCGCGTGGGCCGCAGCCAACTCCCGCGCCTGCTCAGAGCCCGGGACTACGTCCCTCGCCTCCGGGAGACTCTGTGTCGCGCCGGGCCAGGTATCCGTAAGCAGCGACCACAGGGCGAAGTCTTCGAGGTCGCGCCCCTTTGCCTTGCGGAACGCGCGCAGCCCTGCGCCGCGCGCGCGCGACCGAGGCAACGCGAAGATCAACTCCAGAGCCTCCCGCTTCGCGGCCCAGGCACCATCCCAATCCAGGAGACCGGTCGCCTCCTGGGCCGCTCGGGCTTGGGTTGCTAGTTGCGCTACCTGGGCCTTAACCCGCTCTGGGGCGTCGGCGAACTCGGGGATCCTTTCTGGTCGGATGTAGGAGGCGTTGAGGAATGCGCGGCTGACGGGCAGATAGGGCGAGGGAGTGATAGGTAGTCCGGGCTCGGCGGCGTGCATGGGGTTCACTAGGAGGAAGTCCGCCCCGAAACCTGCTGTGATCTCGGCTAATGTTCCCAGGTCGGCGAAATCGCCCAGACCCCAGGATTCGCGCGACGGCGCCGCGTACACCTGCGCGCACACCCCCCACATGCGCCGCGACCCCTCGGGGGCCAGGATCGGCATCGTGGGGAGCTCGGACTGTTGACCCACCACGACGTGCGGGGCGATCCGCTCCCAGGGCTCGGCCTCGAGGGCCGTCAGCGCTTGGGTGACGGCGTCGTCATCGTGCGCGGGAAAGCCCAGGGAGGTGAGGACGGCGCGGATGGTCGCCTCGGGGACGGGGACGGGATGATCCGGGAGGGGACGATACTCGGTGGCGACGCCGCACTTTGCTGCGAGACGCGCCAGGTTAATAGGCAGAGCTTTGGACGCCACCCCGTTAGGCTATCTCGATGGCCATCGCCCCAGCCGACAGGATTGGCCGGGCCGCATTCCCCGACAAGCGGCCCGCGGTTCGGCGCGCGGGAGTACCGGAGGTGGCCGTGCGGACAGCGGTGTTGTCCACCAAGGAGCTGCCGGTCAGTCAAGCGTCGCAGGTGCAGGGGACTCGCGTGTTGGGGGGGCGGTTCGAGCCCTTGGGGCCGTTGGCCCAGGGAGGACACGGAATTCTCACCTTGGCGCGAGACCTCTCAACGGGCGAGACTGTGGTTGTCAAGTCGCTCAGGCCGGAGTTCACGGCGAATGTGCAGGTCAGGCGGCTGTTTCAGACGGAGGCGGCTGTGGGGATGGAGGCGATCCATCCGGCGCTCCCCCGGACCATTGACTACCTGGAGGTCGGCCAAGGTGCCCATCTCGTCAAGGAGTACGCGCCCGGAGAGCCGCTGTCCGCCATCGTGCGCCAACGTGGGGCGATGGGCTGCGAGCCGGCGCTGATTGTTGTTGCGCACATCGCGCGGGGTCTGGCAGCGCTGCATCAGGCGGGATGGGTGCATCGCGATGTCTCGCCCGGGAACATTGTGTGGGACGGGGAGCAGGCGCGGCTCATTGACTTTGGCATCGCGATCCGGGCTGGAGCGCCTGGGGTGACGGCCGATCTGCGGGTGCCGGGCAACCCGGAGTACCTCGCTCCGGAGCTGTCCTTGGGGCGCGCCGTCACGCCAGCGGCCGACATCTACTCTCTTGGGCTGGTTTTGTTCCACGCCGTGACTGGGGAGCGGCCATTTCTCGCGGCGACGCCCGAGGACACGGCGACCGCCCACGTGATGCGGAAGCCGCCTGCGCCCCCCGCCTGCCTCCCGCTGGAGGTAAGACTCCTGGTCGAGAAGATGATCGACCGAGACCCCGAGCGCCGACCTGCCCACGCCGGCGTAGTAGCAAGCTGCTTCGAGGAGTACGCCCAGTAGGGCTGCGCGACAGGTAGGCGCAGGCTCCTGTTTCTCCACATTTCGGGGAACGGGTGCTCCACATTTCAGGGAACGGGAGCTCCACAATTCATGGACTGGAAGCTCCACAATTTGGGGATTGTACGCTAGAGTGGCTGGGTGACCAGTGACTACATGCCTCGGGTTGTGGACTCGGAGGTGGAGCGGGCGCTCCGGATCGTCGGCGGCCTTGTGATCGAGGGGGCGCGGGGGTGCGGGAAGACCGAAACGGGGCGGCACCACGCGGGGAGTGTTGTTCGCCTTGACACGGACGATGAGGCGTTTGCGTCCGCCCGCCTCGATCCCGGGCTCGTTCTTGGCGGGGACGCCCCGCGGTTCATTGACGAGTGGCAGATGGAGCCGCGACTGTGGAACCGCGTTCGACAGGCCGTGGACGACGCCCGCCAGCCGGGACGCTTCATCCTCGCCGGCTCGGCGACTCCCGCCGATGACGTCACGCGCCACTCCGGGGCCGGGCGCATCCTGCGTCTTCGGATGAGACCCATGAGTCTTCATGAGTCGGGTCACTCCATCGGGGCAGTCTCTCTTGGCAGTCTCCTCTCAGGTGCGCCGGGGAGCGTGTGCGAGTCTTCCCTGGGGCTGCCCGAGATTGCGGAGCGGATCTGCGTGGGTGGCTGGCCAGGTCTGATTGCCCATGCGCCTGAGGACACTTTCCCCATCCTCGATTCCTACCTTGCCGACGTTGCTCGCGCCGAAATCGCCGCGTTCGGGGAGGACGTCCCCCGTCGAGACCCCACCCGAGTTGCACTGTTGATCAGGGCCTATGCCCGGCACATCTCCACTCCGGCGACCCTGGCCACCATTGCGCGCGACACCGCCGAAGAGGGAGCACCCGTCGATCCGGCGACAGCCCGGGCCTACCTCTCCTTGCTGGAGCGAGTCATGGTGGTCGAGGAGCAGCCCGCCTGGGGATCCCATCTGCGCTCCCGGGACACCGTTCGGAGGGCGCCGGTCCGGCATTTCGTGGACCCATCACTGGCAGCAGCGGCACTTGGCGCCGGACCGACTCGCTTGCTCCGCGACCCCAACACCTTCGGATTGCTCTTTGAGTCCCTGGTGATTCGCGATCTACGCATCTACGCACAAGCGCTGGGTGGGCGAGTACTCCATCACCGCGACTCTTCCGGCGCTGAGTCGGATGCCGTCATCGTCCTCCCCGATGGCAGGTGGGCTCTGGTGGAGGTCAAACTCGCCGGCGCCCAGGCCGATGCGGCCGTCACGTCCCAGGCGAAGCTCGCCGCCAGGATCGACTCGACCCGGATTGGCCCACCGACGGCGAGAATCGTTGTTACTGGAGGTCAGAGGGGGTATCCCCATCCCGGGGGGGCGACGGTGGTTCCGCTGGGATGCCTTGGGCCGTAGGGCCCTGCCCCGACCCCCGGGGCAGGACGCCCGTTACCGGCGGCGCTGCTCTCGGACTCGGACGGCGATTTCTAGTGGGGTCCCTTGGAAGCCCCAGGTTTCCCTCAGGCGGCGCTCGATGAACCTGCGGTAGCCCGGGTCCAGGAAACCGGTGGTGAACAGGACAAACCTGGGGGGTCGCGTCGCGGCTTGGGTGGCGAAGAGGATCCGGGGCTGCTTTCCGCCGCGCACGGGATGGGGGTTGGCGGCGACAAGCTCGCCGAGGAAGGCGTTGAGCCGGCCGGTCGGGATGCGCGTCTCCCAGGATGCCAGGGCTGTTTCTAGGGCTCCCGTCAGCCGGTCCACCCGGCGCCCGGTCAGCGCCGAGAGATTGACCCGCGGTGCCCACTGGAGTTGTCTGAGGTCTTCCTCCAACTCGCGTTCCAGGTAGAAGCGGCGTTCTGAGTCCATCAGGTCCCATTTGTTCAGCGCCAGCACCAGGGCGCGGCCCGCGTCTGCGGCCATCGACAGGACCCGCACATCCTGCTCGGTCAGCGGGGCTGAGCAGTCGACCAACACCACTGCCGCCTCCGCCCGTTCCAACGCTGCCTGGGTGCGCAGCGACGCGTAGTAGTCGGCGCCGGTCGTCTGGTTGATCCGGCGGCGGATTCCTGCCGTGTCGATGAAGCACCACCGCTTCCCGCCCAGCTCGATCACCTCATCCACGGGGTCGCGCGTGGTTCCCGCCACCTCATGGACGACCGTTCGCTCACCACCGACCAGCTTGTTGAGCAGGGACGACTTCCCTGTGTTGGGGCGACCAATGAGCGCAACTCGGCGCAGCCCGTCATCGTCCGTCTTGGGCGTGCCTTCGCCAGGAAGCACGGCGACCACGGCGTCGAGAAGGTCGCCGACGCCCCGCCCATGGAGCGCGGAGATCGCGAATGGCTCGCCCAGGCCCAGCGACCACAGCGCTGTCGCGTCGGACTCGCTGGAGGGGCCATCCACCTTGTTCGCGGCCACGACCACGGGCTTGCCGGCGGCGCGCAGGACACGGACAAAGCGCTCGTCCGTCTGGGTCACGCCCACGGTCGCGTCCACGACGAGGATGGCCGCCTCCGCAAGACTGATCGCGATTTCCGCCTGCTCCGCCACCCGCGCGTCCAGGCCCCTGACACCGACTTCCCATCCTCCGGTGTCGACGAGCGTGAACTCCGCGCCCGCCCAGCTCGCCGGGTAGGAGACCCGATCCCGCGTCACCCCCGGCGTGTCCAGCACCACCGCCGCGCGCCGGCCAAGAATGCGGTTGACCAGCGTCGACTTCCCCACATTGGGGCGGCCGATGACGGCTACCGTGCCCCGCGATCGCGGCCCCTCCTCGATCACGGCCCCGGCCTCCGACGCCGCCAGGAGCGCACGGTCCTCGGCGTCGAGTTCGAACTCCTCGAGCCCCTCGCGCAGGGACCGTGCCCGCCGGGTCTCTTCTTCTGTCTCGGCTGGGATGGGCGCGTGGGGCGGCTGTGGCGCGTCCAGGCGTTCCTCATCCAAAGGGGTACCGTCGGCGGGCGTCGGGGTCAAGGCATCAGACACGTACCCCATTCTCTCAGGCCCCGCGAGGGCGCGGGGGGAAGGGCTCCTTGGCTCCGGGAACGTCAACGAACGGTTCGCGCATCTGCGTGCCTCGGGGTCTGCGCAAAGCACCGGACCGGAGCAGAGCGAGGAAACTGTGTCGGGTACCTCTAGGAGGCGGTGGCGAGAACCTGTACCATCGCGAGTGCGGTGTCGTGGCGGTTGTGCTCAACCTCGATGTCGTAACGGGCCTGTGCGTTTATCCAGAACCGTTCCGATACTCCCAGCGCCTTGGCCAGACGCAGGCCGGCACTCACGGTAATGGCGCGCTGGCCACGAAGGATCTGGCCGATGTGGGTCTGAGAGAGCCCCGTCGCCTGAGCAAGCCGATACGCGGAGACGCCGAGGGGGTCGAGGAACTCCTCGCGGAGAATAACCCCAGGGTGGACCGGGGGATACAGTTTGTCGCTCATGGCGCCTTCCTGTTCAGTGGTAGTCAACGATCTCAACGTCTGCGGGGCCCGCAGACGTCCAGGTGAAACGTGGGTCTCGAGGAACCTCACGTGCGGGCGAAGGGGTTCTCGATCGTCACGCCCCGAATTGTGGAGCCTGCCGCCAGGTCTTCGGTCAGCAGCCGTTCGCACCTACCAGCGACCGCCGCTTCGACGATCAAGGCGTCCCAGTAGGAGAGCTGGTGTGCCTGCAAGGTACCGATTGCCGTTTTCACCAGGTCAGCTGTCACCGGAACGGTTTGGCAGAGTGCCATCTTGGCGACGAACTCCGCAGCAACTGACGTCGACACCGGAGGGGTGAGCTTTCGAGTGACAACAGCGAAAAACTCGCCCATGACCTGGGGACTCACCACAGGATCGAGTCCCTCCAATAGCTCCAAAGCGACGGCGCGCTTGTCGGGCGAGCCTGCGTCAAACGCGTAGACGAACACGTTGGTGTCTACGAACGCGCGCCCGCCCTTGCGGAGAGTCATCGGCTTCCCCTGTCATACAGTTCATCCCGCGTCCACGTCCGTCCCTCCGGCCCACTCGAGGACGTTGAGGATCGGGCAAGCTCAAGCATCCCTGCCATCGTCTGCGCACGCTCATCCTGCAAGTGGGCGTAGTCAGCGATCCACTCCCGTACCAGCCTGTTCACACTCGTGTCCTCGTGGATCGCACGGATCCTGGCCGCACGAAGGTGTTCATCGTCAATCACCAGAGTGAGATTCGCCACGGAGCCAGTGTAGCACGTAACCCGTGTCCTTGCGGGGGCGAGTTACGTGGTGGGCAGGGGGAGGGCTGTTCGGCGCTCTACCTCGGCAACGTGGGCGGCTAGGGCTTGGTGGATGATGGGGATCGCGGCGGCGATGGACTCTTGGGTGGTGGGTGCGGGGTCAGGGAGGCTGATGGGATTGCCGAACTCTACGTGGACTCGGCGGCGGAAGGAGGGGATCTTGTGGATGGACTCCCCTTCGCGGCGGGTTCCTAGGCAGGCGACGGGGATGACGGGGGCTCCTGAATGGACAGCCAGCCAGGCCACGCCGGCATGAATCCCTCCGACGCGGCCGGTGCCTCGGGTGCCTTCGGGGAAGATCCCGACGACTCGGCCGTCTTGGAGGACCTTGAGGCAGATCTCTAGGGCGGCTCGGCCGTCGGAGCGGTTGACGGGGACTTGACCTGCGAGCAGGAAGATCTTGCCGGCCAGGCCTCGGACCAGCTCGGCCTTGATGAGGAAGTGGGTCCCGCGAGGGGCGGCCCCGATCACCACGGGGCCGTCGAGCAGCCCGGAATGGTTCCCGGCAAGAATCACCG
>Ga0123356_10006408_pt1 | contig 11860 bp, 11 predicted proteins | sample TergutEmb28metaG_2_FD_92546 | JGI IMG/M metagenome (GOLD analysis project Ga0123356, IMG submission 92546) | Embiratermes neotenicus P3 segment gut microbial communities from Petit-Saut dam, French Guiana - Emb289 P3 | ecosystem: Host-associated > Arthropoda: Insects > Digestive system > Gut ... | reverse complement strand
TTGCGCAACCCATCTTCCCCGAAAGGGGTTTGAAACGTCCAATCAGTGGAGTATGGTATCGCACCGTAAATTGTTGCGCAACCCATCTTCCCCGAAAGGGGTTTGAAACATAAGGGGCATAGGACTAAAAAATTATGTTTTGCATAAAACGGACTGGGGCGAACATAGTTTGCTCCAGGGATTTCTTGAGTTACTAACAGTTTTGTGGTCGATAACGGAAGTGGGTATATGAAAGAGCTTATTATCGTCAAGCTTACGGAGATAGAGCAAGCTGAAAACGTCCGTATCATTCATGCGGTGGAGTCGGGCAGCCGTGCCTGGGGCTTTGCCTCGCCGGATTCCGACTATGATGTAAGATTTATCTATGTACGCCCGAAAGAGTTTTATTTGAAGCTTGAAAAAACAAGGGACGTTATCGAATGGCAACTGGATGAAACACTGGATATAAACGGCTGGGACCTACAGAAAACATTAAGGCTCCTGCACAGTTCCAATCCGACCCTGTTTGAGTGGAACAGTTCGCCTATCATATACAAGACTACGGGTGCATGGAATGAGATAAGTCAGGAAATAAGTAATTACTTTTCCGCAAAATCCGGACTTTATCACTACCTGAGTACGGCGAACAGTAATTATCGGGAATTCCTCAAGGGTGAGTCGGTAAAGTTGAAAAAATATTTCTATGTGGTGCGCCCGCTCCTGGCTTGTAAGTGGATTCTGGACAGAAAATGCCCGCCGCCAATGCTATTTTCTGAGCTTATGGAGGCTGAGCTTGAACCGGACATAAGACCGATTATTGAAGACCTGCTGTTGCTGAAAATGAATACGCCGGAAATGGGCGAGAGCCGGCGTATCGATAAACTGAATGATTACATTGATGAGAACCTTGTTTCGCTAAAGGCTGCCATCGATGCGCTGCCGACAGAGCGCAAAGCAGAGTGGCACAAGTTGAATGAGTTGTTCTTGTCTGTTGTTGGGCAATTATAGGTAGCTCCCATAATGGCTGATTTTCTGCGTTGTTTTGGTATGGCAGCATCCAAATAGCACATGCGGACGTATCAATGTGTGGGCCATACTTCCAACGCCGAACAGTTCATTGATTGGATTCTATCCCCACAAGGGCAAAGCCTGGTTGAAAAAACGGGATACATGCCCTTACAAAACTAAGACATCAGTTTACAAGGTCTTGGGGAATTTACCCCTCACAAGCCCTGTTATTACACTGCCTAAAACAGCACAGGGTTGCACTACCCACATTCCCCGAAAGGGGTTTGAACCAACCCCTGCCCATTAGACGGATGGTAATACCGAATCAAAGTAACGTAAATAATGATGGCAATAATTTATCATGCTATTGTCATTGTTGCGATCGCATGGTCAAGCAACGTCTCGAAATCCCTGAACAGGCTCCCCGATATGGCGCGTCCGCTTTCCTGTACAATAACGGCGGCTGCGCCGTTATTGGTAAACCCTATGTCTGCGATGACGTCCCCCGCTTCCGCTTCAAGCAAATAGATACAGTTCCCGGATTCGATATCATATACCGGCGCGCGACTGCCTGATTCCGTTTGGACGATGATCATATCCCCGTCCTTGCTCACTTCGAAGCGGGGTATGCGTTCGCCAACTGAAAAAAATCTGGTAGTCTCGCCGTTTATCACGTCGAATACCATTATCCTGCCGTCATAACCGGATGTAATGAGGTATCTGGCAGTAATGCGTGTTTGGCTGATTACGCCATAGTGCTCGTTAATCAGATAAGCCGAGTGCCCGTCCGTATTGTCCAAATCCCAGACTTCAACGTAGCCGTCCGGATATGTCGCCGCCATAAACCGCCCCGAGGGGTCGTTGGCCATTGTCGCTCTCATGTAGGAATATATCGATTCGTCATAAGTATGCGACTGGTAGAGCGTTGGGGGCTGATAGGATGTTTCAAACCACTGCGGGTGCGTGTATAATTTCGTACTGTTTTTTTTCTCTACATGGGCGGTTGCGCTTCCAACTGTGCTGTAGATACCTGCGTCCCCTTCAACTGTTACCATCGCAATATATCTCCCATCACTGGAAAACGTGGAACAAGTAGCCCATTTACCGTCGAAATCGCTGATTAGTTTCCCGTTTCTCAGGTCAAATACCTGCGCTATATTGCCGTAAACCATTATCTCATTGCTATCGGGGGAAAACGCAGCCCCTAATTCATAAAATCCCACGTCCAGGTCCAATTGCCCCAATTCATAAAGCTGCTTTCCGCTGGGTATACGATAAACCGTCACATTTTCTGAAGACGTTGCCGCGAGCATTTTCCCGTCCGGGGAAAAGATGAGCTTGGAAAACACATCGATGTACATAAAGTTTTCAGTCTTTATTGTAAGCCGGACCTCTTGCGTGTCCGTGTCCCAAATAATTATCATATGGGGGAATGCGCCCGCGAGCAGCCTGCCGTCGGGGGAGAATGCATACGTCCGGCATCCATAGTCTTCCGGCATAGGGTAATTCAGCCTCGTCCCGGTATTCAGGTCAATGACCGGAAGGGTGTCGCAGAGAAAATCAAGCGCGCACACTGCGATACCCGCATCCGGCGAAATTACAGCGCCTGTAGAATTGGAAGTCCCGCGCATGATGTCCTCATCTGATATCTCGCTTGTAGTTCCGTTGACAAAGTCCCAGATCACAAGCGTTGCCTCCCAAGTGCTTATAACTACGCTTTCATCTGATATAAATGTGGCACCGCTCAGTTTGTTTGCGTACTCAGACTCAAAGACGTATGTTGAAACCGTATGCTTTGGGTCTGCGGTTTTGAATACCGTGACGCGGTTAGTCCAATTCTCCACCGCCAAATAGTATTTCCCGCTGGGGGAAAACTGCACGCCATCCACCCCGCCCGCATGCGCGGTCGACCCCAGTATCCTCCCGTTTGACGAATCTATTATCACAGTCCCGCTACCGGTGACCGCCAAAATGTATTTGTCGTCCGGCGAGTAAGTCAAGCCCCACATATAGCGGTTATCATTGTATATGTTCTGAACCAGTTGATATGGCTGCGAATACGCGGCGGCTGACAGCGCCTGTTGTATTTGCCCGCGCGTACCCGGATCGCCCAGGGGATATAATTCCTCGCAACGCGCGTATGCTTTCAACGCGTTTCTCGTCGCTTCCAGGTTGTTGCTGTTATACGAATCACCCAAGGATTGCTGTATTAGCAGTTGTATCTCGTTTTTTACTGCGGCAACCCGCATTTTTTCAATTTGCCTGGCTGAATAGACCACGCTCGCCGCAAAAGCGGATACAATCAAGACAACCGTTGCTGATACTATCGCAATCAGCCTTACCCTGCGCCTGTGGAACCTTCTGTACAATGAGTCGAACTTCACGTCCAGCATCCGCGAAAACAAGCGTAACTTTTCGTTTTTAAGGTTTTTTAACCGTTTCGCATGGCTTTCCGCGCCAATTTCCATCGCCAGCGGCTCAATAGGGATACCCTTTTCATCATAAGGCTTAGCAATGCCATAAAGCGCGCGCCAAAACATCGGGAAAACATCGGGCGCTTTCCCGTCTGTGATAACGGGTATGACGCAGCCCAACCCGTGCAGCGACACAAAAAACCTCAGTTCATTGACGCAGTACTCGCTCTGAAAGTAATCGTCGCAAATAAGGCATATAAGCCATTCCGATTGCGCCAATGATTCCTGGAGCGCCTGTGACAGGTCGCCGGTAAGGGGCAGTTCATCCTTATCTCGGAATACTCGGCCAAATTTCTTTTTGCCTTTCTCTTTTTTTATAGCCCTGGACGGGAATACGAATACCTCTAACTGCCGGTGTAGGGCTGCGGCGATTGGATAATCCCTTTCCGTATGCCTGTAGCTGATGAATGCGGCATATCCTTGTTCGTGCTCCGGTTTCAGTGTTTGAGATTTCCCTTGCATGATTTCCATAACCGCTCCCCCTTAAAATCGAGGTACTATTATTCTTTGCCCGTCAGGATACGGAAGACTTCCCTGTAAAGCAAAGCGCTGCGTGGGGTTTCACTGCGCACTTCAAATGTATCACCGTTATCTGTCGCGAATAATAATGTCATTTGGCCTACTACCGTGATCCGCGTTAGTGTCCCCAGCGGGAACGTCATGCCGGCGCAAATGAATGCCTCGCGGCTTATCTGCATCGAACCCTCTCCAACCAGCGTTTTATCCACCGTTGTACGAACCTTGAATAATCGCTGGCCTTCGCTAATGCAGATCACCCCGTCGCCGGTATTTTGGACGATTTCCCTTAGTTTTTCTTTCTGCCACTTGCCCCAATCCGTTAGTGTGGAAAATGGCAGCGATTCCCCCTCCAGATAACCAGTCTCTGTGTACGTCCCTTGAATGCCGCAGTCACAGAAGAAACGGTCACCTACCGAACGGAAAGTCCCTATCCTTCCACATCCCGGACAAAGATACAGCGCTGTCTCAATATGCTCGGCAAGATTTTTCCCGCGATAGTGGATAAACCTTATTTTCTGCCCCTCATATGCGTCAACATAGATATCCCGTTCAATTACCCCAAGTATCTGTTCATGGGTCATACCTTTTAGTTCCCCGGCGGTATACGTGTTCACCATACCGCCTGTCATTTTACCCTTACGCATCCGCTTAGACCAGCGCGGCGATGTGAAATATCCTCCCTCAATGCGAAATGTTATAAGGTCCGCACCGCTTGACTTGACCAGTTTGGCCGTCGAGAGCGAGATCGGCGCCGTCGTCCCTGTAAATGAACGGTCGCCCTCAGCAAACAGGCAGACATTAGCCCCGGCCTTAAGCCTTCGTTTCATTTCCTTGATGGCGCCGATATCGGTTTTGGTCTTGTCTATATGGATGGGCGAGAATACAAACTTTAGGAGCTTTGACGGAAAGCCGTTCCTCAAAGCATGCTCACTCGTTAAGAAATACGCGTGGCGTGTAAATCCCATCCCAACAAAGGCTGGGTCAAGATCGGAGTTATGGTTTGAAATTATAAGGCTCGGCACATCGGGCCCCTTACACCTTTTACATTTATATCTAAAAACAAGCTTAATGAATGGCCCTGCGATATATCGTAAAACCCAAAAAATAAACCTATGCCACAAATAATGCTTCATTTAGTATTCACCCACTTCATCAATCACAATTTTCCGACCTGTGCAATTAGGTTGTATTATTGATAATTCTGCCGTTGCACGCGATAAACCACCCCGGCGCTCAGCGCCACCCCTCCACGGGAGGGGAATTTAAAGACACGCTCCAACCCAATTCCCCTCCTGTGGAGGGGTGCCGCCCGCAAGCGGCGGGGTGGTTTCACGCCAATTCCACAGGTTGCAATTTATAATAAGAGATATAAAAATTAATATTTGTGATTTGTGATTTGTAATTTGTGATTTGTTATAGCTCTGCATTCCAGGTAGTACCTTTTGTCCCTTGCATGTCCTACAGAAAAGCTCTTTTTTGGGAAAATGCCTTTGCTTGCAACTGTTGTGAACAGTTCTGATTTTTCCATTGCGGGCAGTATTAGTCCCAGGCGCCGCTTTTCCTGTGTCAGGGCTTTCACCGTGTCCTCGCCATGTATATAGTCGATACGGCAGCCGGTACTTTTTATATATTCGTCCAGAAATGCCTGTAATGCTGTTAACATGTCGCCGATACAATCCGCTGAAACGCCGATAACTCCGTTTTGAGTACATGTGACCCACTGCAACTCGTAATCTGTTCCTTCCGGTATAGCTTCACCAAGAGCTTTTATTAATTCTTCCGGTTCAGTATCGAACACTACCCGGTGTATTGCTTCAAAAGAGATCGCGGGATCATATACGTTGTTGACCTCAAGCAGCGCGCGGCGCGCCGGATGCGTCTCCTTTTCATCCTCGCTTAGGCTTTGCTTAAGCTCGTCCCAATAGACCTTTGCCGCAGCAAGCGAATGGTTGCCATCGCCCATAACCATAAGCATCTGGTTTTTCTCATGAAGCGCTCGTAATGCAGCCATGATTTCATCCGCGTCTTTGCCGGTAACGCGCATTCCTCTGATATGCCCACCGCCCTCCATCAGATCGAAATCGTATAGCACCGGCAGCTTTTGCGACATTGAAACCAACGGCTCAATTACTGTGGCTTCCCGGTCGTCGATGAATGTCATTATATGCGGAAGCTCAAATCTTGCCGCCCGACGTATGTGTATTCGGGTTGGCAGCCTTTCAAGGACTGTGTTTTCACTCGCTTGAATCGCAGCCTCCTTACTGGAAAAGTCGTATTCCTCAAGGTCGACGGCTCCAACCAGCCCCCGGCGCACCCGTCCGTCCGGTTGTGTCCTCTCAACATAGATGAACGAATCCTTTATTTCACGAAACAAACCCCGTTGCGAATAATCATCCATTGTGGCGAGGATTTTTTCTTTTTCATCCTCTTCGTCCGCCACGTCAAGATAAGCTTCCGGGATAATCATTTTAAGGGTAGACGGCTCTCCGCCAACCTGTTCACGCACGCGCTCCCAATAATCAAGCTCGGACGAAAACTGGTCGCAAGCAATAACGCTCCATTTCTCCAGAGTTATGCCCTCAGGCAGTAAAACATCAGCAGGTGTAAATATGTCTTTTTTCATAATCATCTCTCCAAATTATAAAATGTTTCTTTTAGTATCCGTATGTATTCCGGTGTGGTTCCGCAGCATCCTCCTATTATCCTAACTCCAATTTCTGCAAATCGCGCCATCTGACGCGCAAATTCATCCGGACCAATGCTGTAAAGGCCCGTCACACTGTCCGGCAGCCCGGCGTTTGGCTTTACTATTAGCGGGAGGTTCGTTACTTTCGTTATGCGTTCAGCCGTCTCATACATCTCCGCCGGTTCAAGTGAACAGTTAAGACCTACAGCGGATGCGCCTAGTTGCTCAGCCGTTTGAGCAAATTCCTCCGGCGTACATCCCATAAAGGTATACCCCGCACTATTAAACGTCATTGACGTCAGAACCGGTAGACTGGTATTTTCTGTAACTGCAAGTATCGCCGTCTTAAGCTCAGTTATATCGCTCATCGTTACGACAGCGGCAAAATCAGCCCCTGCCTTTTCGCCGGCTACCGCTTGCTCTTTAAAAAGCTCATATGCCCTGTCAATTTTGAGGTCTCCTATTGGCTCGATTAATTGACCTGTCGGCCCGATATCGAGCGCTATTTTCGTCGCTGCGTCACAAGCCCGCTTCGCTATAGCGACTGCTGTGGTTATGACCTCTTCAGGCGAGTATCTTGTAGCGCGCAATGTATCCGCGTTAGCTCCAAATGTATTGGTGCATATAATATCGCTACCCGCTTCGACATACTGACGGTGGATACTTTCAACGGTTTTTGGGGAGGTCATGCACATAATGTCAGGCCTATCCCCCGGTTTCAAGCCGCTTTTCTGCAGCATCGTACCCATTGCTCCGTCATAAATGATATACTTACGATTATCGATTAGCATTGAACCGCACTCCCTGATCACTATTATTTGATATTCTTCATTTTTTGTGGTAATATTCTGTTATAGTATTATGTTTAGAAAGGCAATGTAATGTTTAGGAATATGTTTAAAAGGATTCTATTAATAACTATCGCGCTTTATTTGCTTGCTGTGCTCACCTTTCCTTCGCTGGCAGCAACTGATGGCTTTGGCAATTTTACATACTCCGGTGATTATAAGGCCGGGAAATTCCGCGACGTCAATGAATCACAATGGTTCGCGTCGTATGTGGAAGATGCCTGTAATTACGGTTTCTTCCGTGGGAAAAGCGAAAATATTTTTGACCATGCCGGATTACTTACGCTTGGTGAGGCTGTAACGCTGGTTGCGCGTTTAAACAGTATATATCACACCGGGAACGCTTTTTTCGAAGAGTCCACCCCATTTTATACTGTTTATGCTGATTATGCAATATCACATGGAATTATTGACAGTCATGGCGACTATAACGCCCCAGCCTCCCGCGCACAGTTCGCGCAGCTTGCGTATAGCGCGCTACCACCAGAGGCGTTTCCCGTAATCAATGAGATTGCGGATTATGGTATTTGCGATGTTATGGCTGATTCCGATTTCGCCACTGCCGTATATACGCTCTACCGCGCGGGGATTCTTGCCGGCTCCGACCGTTACGGGACTTTTTATCCAAATTCAAATATTACACGCGCCGAGGCGTGCGCCATTATGGTCCGTCTGGCAAACCCAACCGCTCGTGTAAAGACAAAACTTCCGGTAAGGATACCAGCCGAGGTTATATTCCAGAGGAGCGCGGACGCCGTATTTCTGCTTGAAATGTTTAATAGCAAAGGCAAATCAATCAGGACAGGAAGCGGTTTTTTCATATCCGATACCGGACTTGCTGTTACAAACCTGCATGTTTTTGAAAATGCCGCGAGCGCTGAGGTCACGCTGTTTGACGGGGATGTTTACCCTGTTCTTGGTGTGTATGCTATAAGCGAAGAATACAACCTCACGATATTCTCGGTTGATTCCGATGTTAACGGTTTTCACTATCTAAACCTTGCCGATTCCGACCTTGTCGAAGCCGGCAATACTGTTTATGCACTTGGCAGCCCCAGGGACCTTATCAACACGTTTTCCGATGGTATAATATCCAACACCAACAGAATAGTCGATGAGAGTGCTTTCCTCCAGTTCACCGCGCCTATTTCGTTCGGCAGCGGAGGCAGCCCCGTACTTAACCCGCTTGGTCAGGTCGTCGGCGTCGCTTCAAGCTCATTTTCATATGGGCAAAACCTAAACCTTGCCGTACCTGTAAATTTTATCAAATCCCTCGAAACAGGTGAATTTGTCACGCTCGAGGAGCTCTTGCGGAATGGGAATTAAGGGCACTTAATCCATCATAACCTCTATCCCCACTGTTTGAATAGCGGTAAACTCTATCTCCCAAATCCTCAATAACCTCAGTTTATGCGACCTACAGACCACGTCAGCATTCGAAATCCAACATATCCCGGATTTGGCGCGCCTCGTCAACTCCGGGGTATACTTCTTTTAGCGTGAGCCCTTTTTCTGTCAGCTCGAACACGCACCGTTCGGTGACATACAGGACCCGCTGACCGCGTTTTAGAGCGTTTTTGCCTGAGAAACTGATTGCGGATATTTCCCTTTTGAATTTTGGCACCGAGCCCTCTTGCTTGATATGCACCCCATCGGCCTCCTGTGTCGCGATGAGCCCCTTAGTGTTGAAGCACATACAGAACACAATCGTTTTCGTGGAATACGTAATATTGGCGAACCCGCCGATCCCGGAGTATCCGCCCTCCAGTTTGTGGGCGTTCACGTTGCCCTGCGCGTCAGCTTCCAACGCGCCCAGAAAACATATGTCCAAACCCCCGCCGTCATAAAAGTCAAACTGAGCCGCCATATCGATAATCATGTCAGCGCCGATCGTCGCGCCAAAAGCCACGCCGGGTGCGGGCAAACCGCCGACGCCCCCAGCCTCGACCGTGGTGGCTATGTCTTTGAGTATGCCTAACTTGGAAGCATATTTACCGACTGTCTCCGGAATGCCTATGCCTATGTTAATGATATGCCCTGAGCGCAGTTCCTTAGCTGCCCGCTTTCCGATAATGTCGGCTGTATGATCGTTGGTCGCACTCTTTTTATACTTTGTTGTGGACAATTTGTTTACATAATAGTCCATATGCGTTGCCGGCACATGTATGTCGCCGGACAGCGCCGGATTGTACTGGCAGACCACGCTCTGGTTTTCATATACCACCACCGCATCTACCAGAATACCCGGTACGATCACATTGCGCGGGCGGGTGAACTCATGGCTCACCCGTTCCACCTGGACGATCACCGTGCCGCCGTTTTGTTTTGTCGCCTGTGCCATTGCCAGGGCATCCACTGTAAGGTATTCTTTTTCGAACGAGATATTGCCGTTAGGGTCTACGGTTGTGCCTTTAATGAACGCAATATCGATTTTTGGTGTAGGATATACAAGGTATTCCTTGTTTTCAAACTTACTCACACGTACTATTTCCCTTTTTGATATGCTGTTGAGCGCACATGTGTCTATACGCGGGTCGCAGTAAATGCCAAGGCCGACTTCGCTCAAGAGCCATTCCTTACCTGATGCTGCGGCGCGTATGGTTTGCGATAAAACGCCGAGGGGGAGGCAATACGCTTCGATTTCATCTGACAGCGCGGCTCGTATTGCGGCAGGCATACTATTGAAATGGCCAGCGATTATTTCGGACACGGCGCCGCGCTTTATATACCGGTCTGCAAAGCGGTTCTCGTCCCACGCGCCGAACCCAGCCGCACAAAACAGCCTGAGTTCTTTTGGGGCGCCGGTATCCGCTACCCTCTCATAAAGGGCGTCGTGAAGCGCTTCCGGGTTGGATAGCGCCAGAAATGAATTGATTGCGATACAGTCACCGTCTTTTATCAATCCAACCGCCTCACAGGCGCTCATAATCTTAAACATTGTTATATTCCCTCCATATGTCCCGGTTCTATAATCAGCTTGTTCGGAGCGCCCCACTTTTCAGCTTTCTTGCGTATGGATTCACCAGGCAGTAATTTGGGCATAAAATCCCTCCCTGTAATATTAGAGTCTCCTCGAAAACTCGTAACGATTGCAATTACTGTCATTCTGAGCGCCAGCGAAGAATCTTACCTCTGTAATTTGGCGCATATTTGGTTTGAAAGATCCTTCTCTTCGCTCAGGATGACAACTGGTAGTAAATGGTTTTCGAGGAGACTCTATTATTTGCCCTTGTGTTGGACATAGAAAGCCTTTAGCGATGCTTTTGTTTCATCATCAAGATGATGCCAGCGAATCCCCTGAATTGCGCCCTCCAGCGAAGAAAGCCGCATAATACAAGCGGATGGGTCACGCGCCAAAATACGCAACCAAGCTTCGCGGCTCCCTATTCTTTTCAGTTCAGCAATTGTTGTAATGCCTACATCCGCAAGCTGCCCTTCCAGTTTTGCGGCAATGTTCGGCAAGCTAACCAGTTCGCCCATTCTTAGTATCACTCCTATTCATCATATTCCCACAAGTCATCCTCGTCGGGTTCAAACCACTCTGACAGCATCCAGAACAGTTCTTGTGGCGCATCGTGCATCTGGTTGTAAAAAGTCTGCGTTTTCTCCCCTATGCCTTTGGTAATCACTTTCCGGTACGCTCAAAAATACCGTCGCACTCTGGCTTTATAGTCAAGATATGCCTTGCCGAACTTGTCGATAAGGAACTTTTCTTCGCCTAATATCTGAACGTGAAACATTGCGACCGCTATAAGCGCAAGCGGAGCATTGATAATGTTCGGAAACGACAATGCGCAGCCCATGTACAGCAGGTCAAATCCGACAAACGCCGGATTCCGGCTGAATCTGTATATCCCGTTAATAACAAGCTGGGTGTCCTGGTCATTGTTATAACCAGCCCGCCAGTTATCCCGCATAGTGACTATTGCCAACAGAAAAAATACAACGCCAAAAATCATTAAGACAAGCCCGATTTCACACATGGCAGGAAACGTTACTAAGTTAATAATGATCTTACCCCATATCACGCTGGCAAACTGGACAGGAACGCAGAGGAAGGTAACAGTCCGGAGTATAATCTCAACGGCGAAGCTACCTTTTGGCTTTTCGCCCTTTCCCAAAATATTCCCTTGTATATTCCGCTTCCTCAGCATGAGCATTTTCACAAAGTAAATAATATAGAACGCGGATAACAGGGCAAGTGCTGTTATTGCCGTTGTGTTCATTATTCTTCACCTCGATTATTATACTCACGAGCGATAGGATTGACAGTATCTTGCTTGTCTTTTTTCCGCCCTGCTTTGTTGTCGTCCTTGCCTTGCGTCAGCAAGGCTGCGTCCTCCGCC
>Ga0123356_10006407_pt1 | contig 11860 bp, 14 predicted proteins | sample TergutEmb28metaG_2_FD_92546 | JGI IMG/M metagenome (GOLD analysis project Ga0123356, IMG submission 92546) | Embiratermes neotenicus P3 segment gut microbial communities from Petit-Saut dam, French Guiana - Emb289 P3 | ecosystem: Host-associated > Arthropoda: Insects > Digestive system > Gut ... | reverse complement strand
TACGGTATACTGTTAATGAATGATCCCGTCAGCGTATTGAGGATCGCGTTCGCTGTGATGATCGTTCTCGGAATTGTGGGATTGCAGAAAACGTCGGCTGCTGCAACATGAATTATTAAAAATTAAGGATGTTAAGATGTTTAACGGAACTGCAGCCACAGAACGCCGATGATGATGAAGAGACCAAGCATCAGCATTCCGTAGCTTACAAGCCAGACGATCTTGAATGCTTTCGCTCTTTTCTCCGGGTTATCCGTGATCTCGAGGAACTTCTCTTCCAGGTCCACGTTACGCCTCGCCCTTCTTCTTCAGATGTTTCAGACGTATTGTATTCTCTCTTTCCATTTCCTGCAGCCTGAACTCAACGAATGCTTCCGCTTCCTGAAGTTCCGGTATGACCTTGAATTCAAGGGCGTTCACACGCCTCTTTGTTTTTTCAATTTCATCCAGAAGTTTCTTCATGGTTATTTCCACTTCCGCGGCCTTGACAAGCGTCTCCAGTAATTTTTCGAATGACTGGGCCGCTTCTTCGATGTACGCGGATGTGGAGATAACACCGTAACCTCTTTCTGTCATAGGCGCACGTATCGTTTCGCATTCCACCTTGGGTACCATCATTCCCATGATGCTCTTGCTTCCGAGTTTCACTTCCGGTCCTGCTTTCAATGCATACGCAGCACTTTTCACCGCAATTGCGCCTTCCACTGCTCTTGCAACGGAGATCTTCTGCATCGCCTGGTCGTAGTCCGAGAGAACGCTGCCGCGCATCTTCTTCGCTTTTTCGAGAACTTCGAAGAATTCGATTATCAGACCGTCGCGCTTCATCTTCATGATCTTGTATCCGCTCTTGGATAACTTGATCTTCTTCTTCACTTCAAGCAAAGCGGAACGCGTCGGTGTGATCTCTTGGGTCGGCATCTTTCTCAGCCCTGAAGGTACTTTTCCTGGTATTTTCGATCAATTCTCGTCAGCTGGTCGCGGCTCAGTGACTTAAGGATGTCCCACGCGATTGCTAACGTGTCCTCTATCGAACGGTCTTCCTCATGTCCTTGCCGTACAACGCGGTCCTCAAAGATGTCTGCGAAGTCCAGAAGTTTTCTGTCCTTCTCGGAAAGCGATTCTTTACCCACGATCGCGACAAGTCCTCTGAGATCCTTTCCTTCCGCGTACGCCGCATACAACTGGTCTGATACTGCCTTGTGATCTTCCCTTGTCTTACCGGGACCGACACCTGCGTTCATCAGTCTGCTTAATGACGACGAAACGTTCACCGGCGGGTATATCCCTGCGCGGTGCAACTCACGTGACATGACTATCTGTCCTTCTGTTATGTAACCGGAAAGGTCGGGTATCGGGTGCGTTATATCATCACCTGGCATTGAAAGGATCGGGATCTGTGTGATACTTCCCTTCTTTCCCTTTATTCTTCCCGCACGCTCGTACAGCTGCGCCAGATCGGTGTACATGTACCCCGGATATCCTCTTCTTCCGGGAACTTCCTCTCTTGCCGCTCCAACCTGTCTTAACGCTTCGCAGTAGTTCGTGAGATCCGTCATTATGACGAGCACCTGCATATCAAGTTCGAACGCCATGTACTCTGCCGTCGTCAATCCTAAACGCGGAGTGACGATACGCTCGATCGCCGGGTCATCGGCGAGATTAAGGAAGACCACCGCACTCTTCAGAGCGCCGGTTCTTTCGAATTCCTTCATGAACGACTGCTTCTCTTCGTTCGTGATACCCATTGCTACGAAAACGACAGCGAACTCTTCGTCCTTGCCGCGAACTTTCGCTTGTCTCGCGATCTGCATCGCAAGATCGTTGTGCGGTAACCCTGACGCTGAGAATATCGGTAACTTCTGACCTCTGACGAGGGTGTTCATTCCGTCTATTGTTGAAACTCCGGTTTGAATGAAATCAGCGGGGTTGTCCCTTGCCCACGGGTTTATGGCTGCCCCCACAATATCCAATTTCTTTTCCGGTGTTATGGCGGGTCCTCCGTCCAGCGGTTCACCGCTTCCGGATAGTACACGTCCTAACATATCTTTCGAAACGGGCATCTTCATCGTTTCGCCGAGGAAACGGACGCTCGCGTCCCTGTCGATACCGGACGTTCCTTCAAATATCTGAACAACCACCATGTCGTCGGATGAGTCGAGGACCTGTCCTCTCTTCACCGAACCGTCCGAAAGTTTTACGCTTACCAGTTCCTGATATGATATCGGTTCCGTCTTTTTCACGAATACCAGCGGACCGGCGATCTCCGTGATCGTTTTGTACTCTTTGGAAACTTTGCTCATTGATCACACCCCCAGTCCTGCGAACTCTTTGTCAAGGTCCGTATCAACTGCTTTGTACTCGTCATCGATGTTCTGTTCGTACTTGGCCATCGCAAGTCTCTGCTTCGCCTGTACGTTCGCTATTTTGGTTACGGGCGTACCTGCCGCCAATGCTTTGTACGCGAGATCGGAGAACTTCCTTATCAGTTTCATCACTGTGTACTGCCTCTGCATCGGGCAGAACGTGTCCACCGGGTGGTATGCGTTCTGCTGCAGGAATATCTCTCTTATCATCTTTGAAACTTCTAACGTAACTTTCTGTTCATCCGGTAACGCATCCGAACCAACTAACTGAACTATCTCCTGCAGTTCCGATTCTTTCTGGAGTATCTGCATCGCCCACTCTCTGAGCGCAGGGAAATCCTCTGCCACGTTGGATGAGTACCATGCTCTCAGCTGTTTATCATACAATGAGTACGACGTAAGCCAGTTGATCGCAGGGAAGTGTCTTCTCTCTCTCAGTTTTGTGTCAAGCGCCCAGAACACACGCACAATGCGTAACGTGTTCTGCGTGACCGGTTCGGAAAGGTCTCCGCCCGGCGGTGAGACCGCGCCTATCACCGAGATCGAACCTTCCGCGTTCCCTAACGTTTTGCATCTGCACGCACGCTCGTAGAACTCTGATAATCTTCCTGCTAAGTAAGCGGGATAACCTTCCTCTCCTGGCATCTCTTCAAGTCTTGATGAGATCTCTCTCATCGCTTCCGCCCATCTTGACGTTGAATCCGCCATCAGTGAGACGTTATATCCCATGTCTCTGTAATATTCGGCAATTGTCATTCCCGTGTAAACGGATGCCTCTCTCGCCGCAACAGGCATGTTGGATGTGTTCGCAATAAGAACGGTCCTGTTCATCAGCGGATTTCCGGATTTCGGATCTTCGAGATGCGGGAATTCCGTCAGAACTTCGGTCATCTCGTTACCGCGCTCGCCGCATCCTATGTATACGACTATCTCGGCATCAGACCACTTCGCAAGCTGCTGCTGTGTAACTGTTTTCCCTGTCCCGAATCCTCCCGGAATTGCTGCCGCTCCTCCTTTTGCGAGCGGGAACATCGTATCCAGCACACGCTGTCCCGTTACTAACGGAATGTCGGGCTGGAACTTTTCTTTAACGGGCCTCGGAACACGTACGGGCCATTTCTGCATCATTGCAATGTCGTTACCGTTTATGACTGCTATCGTTTCCTCAACGTTGAAGCTTCCTCCCTTGATGCTCTCGACCTTTCCGCTTATCTTCGGCGGCACCATGATACGATGTTCCATGGTACCTTCCATAACTGTACCGATGACCTGTCCCGCGGACACGTTGTCACCTTTCTTAACTATCGGGTTAAATTCCCATTTCTTCTCTCTGTCCAATCCAGGTGCGGAAACGCCGCGGAAGATGAAATCTCCCATCGTATCCTTGAGGACCGGTAACGGCCTCTGTATCCCGTCGTAGACGGAGGACAGAAGTCCCGGACCTAATTCCGCAACAAGGGGACGGCCGGTGTTGGAGACCGGCTCTCCCGGTCTGACGCCGGACGTATCCTCATAAACCTGGATGATAGTGTGGTCGCCCACGATCTTAATGACCTCTCCCATCAGCTTCTCCGTACCAACCTGTACGACATCGTACATCTTCGGTGAGATGCCTACGGCGGTCACCACCGGACCCGCGACCCTGTAAATCACGCCTTCCTTTTTCATTCTTAATCATCCTCTGTTTTGTATAAATCAACGCCAATCGCTCTTTTTACTCTCTCACGAAGGTCACCTTCGTCCTTTCCTACCGGCACTACAACGGGCTGGATCATGTCCAGCACCTTCTGCTTTATCTGGGGAGAAAGCAGCTGCAGATCCTTTGAATCAACCGCAAGTATGCCCACCGATTCGGCGGATATCGCTTCCAGCATCTTCTTCTCGTAATTCTCGGGTGTTGCGACGAATACTCTTCTGAGACCCGCCAGCCTGAACCCGAGCACGAACTCCTCACTTCCTATGACTGCTATCTCCATTAGATCACCAGTAGTCCTTTGATGGTGTCCCTGTCAATTCCGCTCTCTATGCCTCTCGCTATTATCCTTATGTTATCAACCTCAATGTTCTTGTGTATCATGAAATCGATAACGGGAATGACTGATAGCGGATAGAGGTGCGAGAACTTCTTTGCCTGCCCTATATGATATCTCTTCATACCGGCCACGAGATCCTTGAGCGATCCGGTATTTGCGCCCAGCGCCTCTTTGATATCTTCGTAGAAATCGAGTTGCGCCAAATCATTCACCGCCGCCGACACGGAGTCAGCATTGGCAAGCTGTGTGGCCAGCTTTTTGTCTATCTCTCTGCCTCCGGAGATGACATATTTCATAACGTCATCGCCGCGTATCCCTTCTGTTTTCAGTATAAGGATCGTTTCAAGGTTTATTGTGTCTATCTCTCTTCTTATGAATTCCTGGAACAGGCGCTTCGGTGTCGACGACCGATCCGTGGACATCAGAAGTCTCTTGTAATACAACTTATCAAGAGCGTCCTCGATGTCCCTCAGGCAACCGTCCGCTTTGTATGCGTTGATCGCCTCCGGCGGCACCTCAAGATGTTCCATCCTGCCGAACTCCGCTATTATCTCTTTGTCTGTCTCCATTGACAGCAAACGGTCTAACATCGTTGAATCCAGTCTGCCGGCGGGAACGAGATCTTCCCTTATGCTTTCCGCATCCGCCCCGTAGGTCTTACCGCGCAATATCACTTTTAAGTTCCATATATCCCATTTCGTGAGATATGCGGACATCATATCGCGAAGTTCTCCCTGCGAGGAATGCAGGATACTGCTGAACGCCCTTGCCATGTTCCTGTACGTCGCATGCTCTATAAGGTCGATACCTTCTATCCTGCCTGCGAGTTCGGCCATTTCCTTTTGATAACCGGATTCACCGATGAATCTGGATATCTCGGGAAGGCTCATCATCAGCATCTTTCCGTATGCGTCGTCGCCCATCAGCGATGTCTTTTTCGCTTTGACCTTGGCTGATACGTACGCATAATTTCCGCCCCCACTTTTGCGCCCGAGCATTTTATTCACCCAAAGAGGATATCGGACAAGCCCTTCATCTCACGGTCCCAGACCGTCTGAAGTATCGTCCTGTACTGCATATCGACCTGTATCGTCCCGTCCTTGTTCTCAAGGATCAGTCCGCCGGTGATACTGCTTACCTTCTCCAACTTAGATACTCCTATGTCCTCCGCTGTTATCGATTCGCCTTTTGCGCAATACGCTTTCGGGTTGTCGATCACTTTCTTCGCGGCATCGACCATCTGCTTGTACTGCTTCTTCCTGGTCGCCGCGGATGCGGATTCCAGCGATGCCAGCGAACCGGCGAACGCCTTTTCAAGTATCTCTTTCTTCTTGGAGAGGACGATCTTCTTGCTTTCGAGTTCTGCGCTCGACAGCACCTGACGGCCGAGCTGCTCTATTGCTTCTTTGAGTTTCTTGTCCTCTTTTGCCTTCATGTCAGATATCACTGAGTCCGCTTCTGCCAATATCTTGGCCACTTCGGCGTCCCTCTCTGCCTCAATTGCTTTGACGGATGCCTTCACGGAATTCGTGATGTCCTTCGTTACGTTGTCTAATGCCATGAAACGGCCTCTTGCTCTTACACGAATATTATCATGAAGGCGATGACCAGCCCGAAGATGACGATCGTTTCCGGCAACACGACGAATATCATCGCTTTACCGAACATGCTCTTGTCTTCGGTGATCGCACCGATCGCCGCCGCTGCGGCGTCTTTCTGTCCAAGTCCTGTACCGATACCTGCCAGACCTACGGCCAAGCCGGCACCGATGGCTAACATTCCCATGTCTGCTTCCATTTCTTATACCTCTGTTTCTACGATTTTTGTGTTTTTGCGTTTTATCTCGAGCGGTTCGTATTCCTTACCGCCTCCGACATAGAACCTTGACATCATCTCCACATAATGCAACCTTAAGGCGTGCAGACCTGCGGAGAGTATGGCCAGTGTCCAGACCACCAGGTGGAGGAACGAGAACATCAGTATCCCTACTATCAGTCCTATTATCCCCAATCCGGGGCCCAGTGCTTCCATGAGGCCGAGACCTATCATGGATATTGATATGTAGTTGAACGCCAGCGCCATGCCGGCCTTACCGGCACCGATGGCGGTTATACGTGTATATGACAGTATATTACCGAACAGCGACGGAACTTCCAGCACCGCAGTGCCGCCTTCCTTCTTTACCGCGAGAACGATACCGATCAGTAGAAGAACAACGCCTGTTATCAGTGCATACAACACCACGCCCTCTATCGGTTTGACGTAGATCATGAATTCCGTTGCCGCCCATGCCGCTGTTACCAATCCCGTCATTATCATGATCCAGCTGCCCTTCTCCATGAATGCTTCCTTGAAGCCGTGCTGCATCTTGACGTTGATGAAGCCCATGATGAATCCGAGCATTATGTGTATCACACCGATGTATACCGCAAGTTTCAGGAGCATTGTCACTTCCAGCAACTTGCTCACGCCGTAATGGTCGTGACCGAGAGCGTCGACCGTGTGCGGGAATATATTGACGAACCACTCGGGGAAGTCCAGATGGAACAGCCCCTGCCAGGTTATGGCGGCGTCGCCGGCGATCATCTCGCCTACAAAGTGCATACCGAACATCTCGCCGAACAGGAAGAACCCGAAGACGAACGCCCATAGGCCTCCGTAGAACAGAACAGTGGCGATCGCCTGGAAATCCTTGGATTTCGCCGTTTTAAGGCCGTACGCACCCAGCACGATGAACGGTATCGCGTATCCCACGTCACCGACCATCAGACCGAAGAACAGCGGGAAGAAGATACTCATTACCACCGTCGGATTTATCTCCTGGTATTTTGGCGTGTCGACCAACTGAACTGGGTATTTGAAGTTCTTCACATACGCTCCGTTCTTCATGTGCGTCGGCGTTTCTTTGAAACGATCCTCCGCATGTTCCACCTCGTGGAGGTCCCTTGAACGGTCCTCCTGTAACTCAACATAAACATTATCGCCGAGTCTCGTGTTCATTTCATTCGTGATCGTGCTTACTTTGTCGGTAGGCACCCACGCATCTATGACAAATGAATAATCGCTTGTTGCTATGCGCAACGGCAGACCGCCCTTCTCGGCCTCGATCGAGATCTCCTCGTCCATGAGAAGTATGCTGTTGCCGTGCTTCTCTCTGAGCGCCGAAACTTCTTTTTCCGCTTCTGCGAGTGCGACCTTGTATTCTGTGATCTTCGCATCCGCCGCCGCTATTCCGGCGGCCGGGGACCCTGTGCCCTCGGGCACGAAGAACTCTGCGAACTCGAACTCCGTGAGCGCACGGAGTGCGCTCTCTTTCTCGCTCTTCTTCACGAAGAGCACTATTACCTTCTTATTATCTGATATAAAGAACTCCGAATCCGCAATGCCCGCGACGGCGGCCGACGGATCCGCTGCGACGGTACCGACAAGCACCGCCAATGAATTGTAGCCTCTGTATAATTCAAGGTCCACGGGTATGCTCGATATCCGCGACAGTTCCTCTTTCTTCGAATTCTCTTCCGCGATCTTCTGAACGATGCTGTTCTTTTTATCAAGGACCTTAAAAACTTCCTCTGTGGTCGCTTCCACGGAATCCGAGGATATCTTGGCGCGTATCTCTTTTGCATTCGCCTTGACGTCGAGCTCCGTTCCGTCGTTTATGTCCAGTTCCTTCTCCATCGCCTTCAGCGACAGCAGCCTCTGCGCCGCCTTCTCGGAGTACGGACGCGGTGTACCTATTGAGAATCCTTCGTCCGTTCCGGTCGTGTGGTCTATCAGATGTATCAGTTTCAGTCCGTACAAAGCGTCGATCGCTTCGTCAAGGCGTTGTTTATTGCCAACGATAACGATCCTGCTCATCGGCTCAGGAAGCAACATTCAGGGACCTCTCGAATTCTTTATTCAGAAAATCTTTGACCTCGGACATCTTGCCTTCGGTCGATCTCTCAAGCTTTTCCGCCTCGGTCTTCCCGACGCTCAGTATCTCTTCGCGTTTCACAGCCAGTTTTTCCTTCTCTTTCGAAACGGCGGATTCGGATGCCTCGCGCGCCTTCGCTTCCGCATTTTGGATCTTGTTCACAGAGTCCCTGCGTGCGTTCGCTATCGATGTCCTTTTGTCCGCCTCGGCTGCTTCGATCGCGATCTTCGCGTCTGCCTCGGCTTTTTTAATTTCCGTAAGTATGTCAGTTCGGCTCAAGTTAAACTCCCCGACCCTATTCGGAACCCGATTGCACTGGTCCTACTTAATACTGACTGCTATCGCGAGCGAGCCTGCGCGGTTCGGGAGGTCGCTGAACATATTCGAACAATTGCTTTCCTGTGCGCGAAATTCATCACTCTGGCTAATCACTTTTGTCTTTGAACGGATGCCTGCCCGTCGGTAGGCAACGGCACTCAGCAATCGTTAAAATCGGGTCTCCGGCGGTATCGTACGGAAGACGTTCATGTTGTTCCTTTGGGGACGAATTTTCTTACGATGACGTTGGTCTCTTCGAACAGTTTTTTGGAGAGGTCGTCCATGTAACTGTCCTCGTATATTATCTCCCTTATCCCAGCGTTGATGAGTATCTTGGCGCACATTGAGCACGGATATGTTGTCGTATAGATGGAACCGCCGTCAATGCTTATCCCGAAGTACGCCGCCTGGATGACGGCGTTCTGTTCCGCGTGGACGCCTCTGCACAGTTCGTGCCTCGTACCCGAGGGTATGTTCTGCTGGTCGCGTATGCATCCGAGGTCTTCGCAGTGCTTCGTTCCCTTCGGCGATCCGTTGTAACCCGTTGTCAGGACGCGTTTGTCCTTCACTATCACCGCACCCACCTGACGGCGGACGCATGTCGACCGTTTTGATATCAGTTGCGCCATCTCCATGAAGTACGTATCGTTATCGGGCCTGTTCATGTTTCCCTTAACGGCGGAGAAGGTATATGCTTCTTCCGAGCCGTTTAATACGGCGTTGCGGTACGGTATCGTGTGAAAAGCGACACAAAGAACATCGTCATTGCGGTTTCCGTTATAATCACGGTGTTCGTTGCCGCGTACGGATGTACAGTGCTGTACGCAGGCCTCTCATCGCCTTTTTACACAGTGGAATCGGGAAGCATGATGCACTCGGCCGATTCAAAGATCGGAATTATCGATACCGGCGACATGGTCGTTGTCAAAGATGTTTCAAAAATGAGCATAACGACATACGCGGAGGCGTGTGTCACCGGATACGGCAAATTCGGGGATCACGGTGACGTGGTATTGTACAAGAACGCCGCGGGAAGGACGATAATACATCGTGCTATCCTTTTCATGGAACATCTGGGCGGCGGAAAATGGAACATCCCCGCCCTTGCCGCATACCCGGGAATGTGGTCATGCGCCAAGGATGCGGTCGGGTATCACGGAATTTTGTCAATAACAGCCGGGTACAGGGACATACCGATAACGATAGATCTCGGCAGCCCCGCATACGCTGGCCTGCCCGCCGGGACATGCGGATACATAACCATGGGCGATAACAACAGTTCTGCGGATACGTTATTCGTTACCGAAGATATGGTTATCGCCGTCGCCGCTCACGAGATCCCGTGGCTTGGTTGTGTGAAATTGTTGATCACCGGCAACAACGCCGATAAGGTTCCGTGGAACAGTGTTATTTATTTGATATTGTCGATAGCGCTGATGATCGCGTCGGTGTTCGCTGCCGCTTTCACTTTTGAAAGAATGAGACGCAAGAAGGAATGAACGCCCCCACCCCTTCATTTCCGGTGGAGAATGCTTCAAAAATATTGTGATGTCCTCACAGAAGCGTCGTCTGTTTCCGTGGTTTATATTTTTTGAGCGGTAACATACACTCATCGTCGCTGAGCATATCACATATCTCCGCCGGGACGCTCAGTTCAATTTCCTTTGTTCTTCCCTGCCTTCCGTACGATCTCACCGGCGCGTGGATTATGCCAAGCATATCTAATTCCGATATCAGATCAGTGACTCTCCTCTGCGTCAGAACAGGAAGAGATAAGATATCACAAAGTTCAACATATTTTGAATACACATCACCCGTGGTCATCTTTCTGATGTCTTCTTTTGTGTTATACACAATACTCATCAGAATTGTTTTTGATTGGTGCGTTAGTGATTTAACGGTCTCACTGACCGTGTCCAATTCGATACGTGCCTTCGCAGATCTCACATGCGCCTCGGCCACGGCGTTGTCGCCTCTTCTTTCCGCGATCTCCGCCGCTATGCGTAAAAGTGCTAATGCTTTCCGCGCATCTCCGGATTCCTGTGCGGATAATGCTGCGCACAGCGGAATGACACCTTCTTCCAACGTTCCCTCCTCGAATGCGATCTCTCCTCTTCTTCTCAGGATATCATCCAATTGTTTCGCGTCATAAGGATGGAACAATAATTTCTCTTCACACAATCTGCTTTTCACTCTCGGTTCCAGAGAATCTGTATAATCCGCTTTGTTCGATATACATACTAATGACACTTTGGAATATTTCAGATCGTCATTTATCGCGGAAAGGTGATAAAGAACATCATCCCCTCCTTTCTGAGCCAAACGATCTACTTCATCAAGAACAACAACGAATACCTTATCTTGACCGTCAATATAATTTCTCATCTCAGAGTAAACCTTTTCCAGACTCCATCCTGTGAACGGCATCCTTTTTTCAAAATTTGCTATTATATCATTCCCTATCTTACAAAGTATCCCGTATTGTGTGTCGACGATCTCACAATTGACGTAGATGTAAGAACAGTTATTCTCATTCGGATCTTCTTTCTTCATCTCTTTGCCGATGAAATTCATCACAGCCGTCTTTCCCGTCCCGGGTTTTCCGAATATCATTATGTTTGACGGTTTGTCGCCTTCGAATGCCGGTGCGATCACTGTTGCTATGGCATCCACATCCCCCATCCTGTGCGGGAGTTCCCCGGGCATGTATGAGGTAAGAAGAACATCTTTGTTCTTTACGATCTTGTTCCTTCTGTCGATATGTTTTGTGAATATCGATTTGTGTTCCTGTTCCGCCATGTTGTGTTCACCGGAAATATTGTTTTGTAATTTAACTTCACATGGAAGTAAGACCTAGTATTAATCTGTTATCGTTATCGTCTCGGAACAGCACGAAGAAGAACAGCGTCCATTTAATATTCATATTCTATACACATCAAAAACATACGGTGAATAACATGAAAAAGATGAACGGTTGGCTTGTGATCGGTATATGTCTCGCGGCGATCCTCGCCGGTGTCGGCGCAATAATACTGATCGGGCAGCTCGGCTGAGACGTTATTTCAACGCAGCAATCTCCACCGGAAATGAAGGGGTGGGGGAGTCAGTTATACTACATGTAGTATCACATCCTATTATACGTCCTGATGATGTTCTCTTATGTATCAGATCATCAGGGACAGATATGTCCTATTCTCACTGGCGTCCGTCCTCATAATTGTGTTCGTGTG
>Ga0123356_10006406_pt1 | contig 11861 bp, 8 predicted proteins | sample TergutEmb28metaG_2_FD_92546 | JGI IMG/M metagenome (GOLD analysis project Ga0123356, IMG submission 92546) | Embiratermes neotenicus P3 segment gut microbial communities from Petit-Saut dam, French Guiana - Emb289 P3 | ecosystem: Host-associated > Arthropoda: Insects > Digestive system > Gut ... | reverse complement strand
TTTTCTTGAAGAACAAATCGGCGTATATCGTCGCGGCTGGTGTTATTGTCGGGTTGGTTGCTGTTTGCCTTGGTCACTTTGGCAACCCCGAAAACATGGCGTTTTGCATCGCTTGCTTTGTTCGTGATACGGCAGGCGCGCTCGGGCTGCACCGGGCGGAACCTGTGCAGTACATCAGGCCGGAGCTTATTGGCATCGTGATCGGTTCTCTTGCGATCGGGCTCGTCAAAAAGGAGTTTGCGCCTAAGGGCGGTTCCTCGCCTATCACGCGCTTTTTCCTTGGTGTCTGCGTTATGGTCGGGGCGCTTATTTTCCTGGGATGCCCCCTGCGTATGGTTTTACGTATTGCCGGCGGCGATTTGAACGCTGTTATCGGCCTTGTTGGTTTTGTTGGCGGTATCCTCACTGGTATCGTTTTTCTGAACAAGGGTTTTTCCCTGAAGCGCAGCTATAGCCAGCCGACTATAGAGGGTCTTGCATTTCCTATCATTAAGGTGCTTCTTCTGGTTTTGCTCGTTGCGGCTCCTGCTTTTGTTTTCTTCAGCGAAAGCGGGCCTGGTTCAATGCACGCTCCGATCGCTATTTCGCTTGCCGGAGGTTTGATCGTCGGGGCTGTCGCGCAGCGTTCGCGCATCTGCTTCATCGCCGGCGTACGCGACTTGGTTTTATTCAAGGACTTCAGGATGCTTGTTGGTTTTGCCGCCGTTCTGGTCGTTGTCCTTGCGGGCAATCTGATAACCGGCAGGTTCAATCCCGGCATTTCCGGTCAGCCTATCGCTCATGGTGAGTGGCTCTGGAACGTTCTTGGGCTTTATCTCGTCGGGTTTGGTTCTGTGCTTCTAGGCGGCTGTCCTTTGAGGCAGTTCGTTATGATGTGCGGCGGTGACAGCGACGCCGGTGTTACTGTGCTCGGGTTCTTTTTCGGCGCTGCGATCTGTCATAATTTCGGGCTTGCTTCGTCAGGTGCGGGGACTTCGCTATATGGGCGCGTCGCTTTTTTCGTATGTGCTGCGGTTCTTTTTGCTGTGGCTATTACGAACACGAAAAAAGCGGCCCAGGAGTGAAAAACCACGGCACAACTTCCAATGCTTAATGCTTAGTGCTTAATGCTTAATTAGGGACGGGGTTACGGCGGGCGAACGCAGTTCGCCCATACAGGGGGCAAATTCGGAATTCGGAATGCGGAATTCGGAATTAAAGACGTGGGATTCGGGACGCGAACGCAGTTCGCCCCTACTGGTAGGAGGGCACTTTAGTGAAAATCAGGGTCGATGCTTGCGGGTTATCCTGCCCGGAGCCGGTGCTTATGCTAAAGAAGGTTATCGACGGGGCTCAGGAAATCGTGTTGCTCGTGGACAGCCAGGTTTGTGTTGAGAATTGCAGCCGCTTTGCTTTATCAAAGGGTTTTAGTGTTTCGGTTGATGGCGGTCAGGGTCTTTATATTATGAGGCTTACTAAATCTTTGGGTCACTGTTAATTGACTTTCGCTCATTCTTGCGGTATACTTTCGATACGCACCCGGGGGGATCCGGCACATCAAAACTATACGAAGGGGTGAATGTTTATGAGCAAACAAGTTGAAGAAGATGCCGTGAGGGAAGTCATCAAAAGATACATTTCAGGTACTTTCCGCGCTGATATATCCATGCTCAAGGGCGTTTTCCATGAGAAGGCCGTCATGAACGGGTTTCTGGGAGATATGCTGATTTTAGCGGATCCAACGCCTTTTTTGGACGACATGGCCTCGGCACCTTCGATGGAGTCCAATAACGACCCTTTTCGTGCGGAGATCACAAGCCTTTCAATCGAGGGGAATGTCGCAGCCGTCACACTTTCGGAAACAGGGTTCCGCGGATCAGCAAACCTCGTGAATTATTTTCATCTCATAAAGACCGACGGGAAATGGGAAATCATCTCTAAGTTGTTTACTACTTTAGGGGTTGCTGAACAATGAGCATAGCATTGAAAGCATGGGCGTGATAGCAATAAATCGAGTATATGTCTGCAAGGGTTTTGAACAAGAGCAGCCAAATGGCGTGCAGATGATTCGTTTGTAGGGTGCGACGCCCTCGGCGCACCGCTGCGGGAACGCCACCAAGTCTCGGCGCGCCAAGGGTGTCGCGCCCTACAATTTAAATACCATGCGTTAAAGCAAAGATTCCGATTCATTCAGCAACCCCTAAATATGAGCTGCTGCGTCGTTTCGCAGCAGCTCATATTATAGTTATCAAGTGCTGGAATGGATACTATTTTTGAACCTTGTCTTCGGCTCTTTTCCCTTTCTTCGTCTCTTGCAGGAACAGGGAGACGATTACTGCCAGGACACCAGCGATTCCGGCTGTGAGGATGACTGTCGGGATGCCGCTGCTGACTTCGATCGTACCGAGACCCGCGACCCAGAGGGAGCCGCCAATCAGTTCTGCAACGCCGATGATGAGGCCGCTGGCTGTGCCGAGCAGATGGTTTGGAAGCGATTCGCCGGGGATGATCGCCTGAAAGAACGGGAATATCGACCCGGGAATGCCTCCGACGAGCGCGTAAGCTATGATCGCCGCAACGGAAACCGGCGCACCGAACATTACGAACGGGGCGACCGCGCATATGGCATACCACATGACAAGGGCGGGCTTACGGCCCATATAGTCTGATACTTTCGGGACAACGACAGTCCAGACGACCCCCAGCGCGCCCATGGTGGCGACGATAAAACCAGCGCCTGTGAGCGGCTGCCCTGCTTCGACGAAAAAGCGCGTCGCGTAGAGCATCAATGTCCAGTACATGACCATTGTAAGGATGCCAAGCAGGAAGCTGAGCAATACGTTTCGGTATTTGCACAGCAGTATCACTGCCTTCACCGGCGACATCTTCTTCTCACCGGATGGCTGGAACGCAGACTCTCGCAGAAGCTTGAGCAGTACTAAACCGCCGACGATAGACGATATACCAGTCACAATAAATGAAACACGCCAACTGTAGGCCACTGCTATCTGCGTCATGACTATCGGACCGATCATGACAGCGATGACCCCGACGCCCATGTTGACGATCCCGGCGTTGAGCGCGATTTTTGGCTCAGACGATTCTTTTATCAGCATAGCGAATATGATCGGCGCGACCGGACCCTGCATCAGCCCAACAAGCGCCCGTGTGGCTATGAATTGACCGGTGTTTTGCGACAAGCCGCCGAGTATGGCGAATATGCCGGAACCTAAAGTCAATAGAACCAGCCATCTCTTGCGCTTACCCGACGCTTCCATGAACCCTGTAAGGAATATCGCGCCCAAGGCGTAGAAGCCTGTGATGAGGGTGTTCTGCAAGGCGTACTGCATCGGTGACAGCCCCAGATCCGCCATTACGACCGGGGCAAGGAACGGCATGACCAGTCGGTCAAGGAATATGATTCCCCACATTATGAAAAACCAGAAGACTAATGTAAACTCGTATCTTCCCCAACCAAAAATTTTCTTTTCTTCCATTTTAATAACCCTCCTAACAAACGACTGATATCTTCCTCCATACTTCCGTTATATAAGAAAACGACATCAATCCCCCCCATTAAGTCAGATAAACGAGTTTTTCTCACGATGCTGATATTATTCGCGCTGCAATAATTATAGTATGATGCAGCGTAATTTGCAAGATGTATTTTCACAAAACTAATTACTTTTTTACTAGGTATTTTCTACCATTTATACGCTTAATAATTACTATTTTTCTACTTTTTCGCCGAGGGCGAGCCGCGAAATGAGCTTGACATTCATGCTCTGAAATCGTATAATTAAGCTTGGGTAAAACCTGGAAAGCAAATGGCAGTCAGATGCCAAACTACTGAGACTTAGGGGGTCAAAAGAAATGATTAATGAAGAAGAACTGGCCCAATTGTCCTATCCGGAGGCGCCGGTGATAAAAACGGCCATCCCGGGACCGGAGGGGGCGAAATACCTCGAAGACTCGATTGCTTATGAGTCCATGGCTCGTGGCGGCGGGCGCTTCCCGTTGGTATTTGCGGAAGGAAAAGGAAGCACTGTAAAGGATCCGGACGGTAACGTGTATATTGACATTACTGCCGGCGTAGCCGTCAACTCGGTAGGAAGATGCCATCCTAGAGTCATAGACGCGATGATGAATCAGGCAAATATTCTAATGCACGGCAGCGACATATCAAACACAAAACGGACGGAGCTTGCTAAAAAAATATCGGGGCTTGCGCCTCCCGGTTTGCGTGATAATTGCATCACGTACTTTACGCAGTCCGGCAGCGCGGCCATTGACACTGCCATTAAATTCGTCCGCAAGATCACTGGCAGGACGCAGGTCGTGGCTTTTCACGGCGCTTACCATGGCATTTGGATGGGCGGCAACTCACTGACTACAGGCGACCAGTACCGCAAGGACTATGGCCCGTTTATTCCCGGCGTGATCCACCTGCCATACCCTTACTGCTACCGTTGCCCCTTTGGCATGGAGCATCCCGGTTGCGATCTCCAATGCGCAAAATATGTCGATTATGTCCTCAACACTCCCTACACTGCGGCTGACGACGTTGGCGCCGTGTTCATCGAGGCACAGCAAGGCGAAAGCGGCTATGTGCCTGCGCCACCCGGTTATCTGGAGGCGGTCAAAAAGGCTTGCGAAAAGCATGGCGCACTGTATATTTCCGACGAAGTCCAGTCCGGCGCCGGGCGGACCGGTAAGTTATGGTGCATTGAGCACAGCGCGGTTGAGCCTGACATGATAACTTTCGGCAAAGGGGTTGGCGGCGACGTTCCTGTTGCAGGGCTTGTCATGCGCAAAGACCTGGCGGCCAAGATCGTCGATCATTCCCAGCCAAACACTTGGGCTGCCAATGCCATGTTGTGTTCGGCAGCGCTCACTAACCTTGAAATCCTCACCGAAAACGACCGCGCTGTCATCAAGCGGTGCGCCGAGCTTGGCGGGGAGTTATCACAGAGGCTGCGCGACGCTTCCAAGGAAATCGAGATCATCGGCGATGTCCGCGGAAAAGGCCTCATGATCGGCATCGAAATGGTAGAGGACAAAACTTCGCGAAAGCCGCTTGCCGGTGAGAAGATTGGCACGATCGTGATGGAAATGCTTGGCCGGGGAGTCGTTATGGTGCCTTGCGGCCGCTTTGGCAATGTTTTCCGCTTTATGCCTCCTCTCGTCATCACAAGGGAGCATGCCATGAAGGCGACTGAGATTTTCCTTGAGGTGGCAAAAAAGGTGGCTAGCGGCAAGTGATCAGCGGCTAGGAGACAAAGGGTTTAAATTTACTATTCAAAAAACAAGACTTATTAATTGCAAAAGACATTTCAGGGCTTTCGCAAACACATTGGAGAGATATTTTATGATTATTGGTGTTCCAAAAGAGATTAAAAACCAGGAGGGCCGGGTTGGCCTGACACCTGCGGGCGTGGATGTGTACGTAAAAAACGGCCACAAGGTCTATGTAGAGACGGGCGCAGGGATAAAGAGCGGCATTTCTGACGATGATTTCAAAGCGGCCGGCGCCGGCATACTCCAGTCCCCAGGCGACGTTTATGGCGAGGCAAGTATGATTATCAAAGTCAAAGAGCCGCAGCCGGCAGAGTATGACTTGCTGCGCGAGGATCAGATACTTTACACGTTCCTGCACCTCGCGCCGGACAAGGAGCAGACTGAGGCGCTGCTCCGAAATAAAGTCGCAGGCGTTGCATACGAAACGGTGCAGCTCAGCTCAGGGGTGCTGCCGTTGCTTGCCCCGATGAGCGAGGTTGCCGGAAGGATGTCCATCCAGGTCGGTGCGCGGCTTCTTGAGGCCACGTTCTCCGGGCGCGGCATCCTGCTTGCCGGAGTGACCGGCGTGGAGAAGGGAAATGTCGTTATCCTTGGCGGCGGCAACGTGGGAATTAGCGCCATCAAGATGGCTGTCGGGCTTGGCGCGGACGTCACTGTCATTGAGCTTTCCCACGCCCGTATGCAGTATCTTGACGATGTATTCGGCAGCCGCATTCAGACGCTTGCCTCAAACAGCTTCAACATCGCAAAGGTAGTAAAGGAAGCGGACCTTGTTGTCGGTTGCGTCCTCGTCCCGGGCGCCAAAGCGCCGAGGCTTGTGTCTGAGGAGATGGTGATGTCCATGCGCCCCGGCAGCGTCCTGGTGGACGTGGCTATTGACCAGGGCGGCTCCATCGATACCATCGACCGCATAACGACTCATGATAATCCGTATTTCGTAAAGCACGGCGTTGTCCACTATTCAGTTGCCAACATGCCTGGGGCTGTCCCACGCACCTCGACATTTGCGCTTACTAACGCCACTTTGAATTATGGGCTGAGTATCGCGAACAAGGGACTCAGGCAGGCAATGCTCGACGACCCTGCTCTTTTGAAGGGGCTCAACACTTACAAGGGCAAGGTTACCTACAAGAGCGTCGCGGACGATCAGGGGCTTGAGTACACTCCTGCTGAGTCGCTGCTATAGGGCGGCCTGCTGACCGCTGACAACAATATGCCACCCGGCCTTTTTATAGGCCGGGTGGTTAGTTTTTTTGTGATCTATTTTATTTCAAGTTCACCGTCTGAGTACACTACGTGCCCGCCTACGATCGTCATGTGGATCGGCGTGTTTACGATATCGTGCGGGTCTATTGTTGTGATGTCTTTTCCGAGGATACAGAAATCGGCGTACTTGCCCGCTTCGATCGAGCCCTTGACTTCTTCCGTGTGCTCGAGCCACGCCCCATTTATCGTGTACGAACGGATAGCTTCTTCAATGTTGAGGCTCTGGTGAGGGCCTGAGACGACACCTGACATGGATTCGCGAAGAATCGCGGTCTGCAACCCAGGGCGCCAGTCCGGAGTGGCGCATGGCGTGTCGGAGCTGTTGCAGACTATTACGCCGTTATCCCACAATTGCTTGAGCGGCCACTGATTGCCTGCAACTTCCGGACCCAGGCGCGCGATCATGTCGTCGGTCAGCACGAACTTTAATTCCGTCTGCGTCGTAATGGCGATTTTGTGCTTGCCCATGATCTTCATAGTCTCGTCGCTGATGAAGTCGCCGTGGATGACGTAATGGCGGGCATCCCACGGGTCGCGCTCAAGGACTCTGGCCATGGCCTTTACCGTTTCGTCGACAGCGCGGTCGCCGCAGGTGTGAACGGCAAGTTGGTACCCATTATAATGGCAGATATCGGCTATGCGCTGTAGCTCCTCAACCTTCTCGTCGTCTGTGTCGCCGGGGATGACCAGGCTTCCGTAAGAGCCGTCGGGGTATGGGTTATATAGCCACGCCGTCTGGGTTGGCGGGATACCATCGCCGAATAGCTTTATGCCGCCGATCTTGACCCATTCATTTCCGAAGTTTGTGGCTGTCCCAACTTCCTTCAGCGCGGTTTTCATTTCGTCATATGCGCCGCCCAGGGAATAGTCCGACCATAGCATCATGATATTGATGCGGAGCGGGAAATGCGCGCCTTTTTTGAAGGCGTCGCGATACAGGCGGCTGAACAGGTTGACGGCAAGCGGTCGCTCGGAAGCGGTTGTGCAGCTTGTTATCCCGAACTGGCTCATGTAGCCGACATTTGCGTGGAAGGCCTCCATAAGCTTGTCGATCGAGTGCTTGGGCACGACCAGCTCTATGGCGGCATTGGCGGTCTCGACCAGGTAGCCGGTCAGCTCGCCATCGGCGCCTTTGTGGAAGGTACCGCCAATCGGGTCAGGCGTATTCTTTTTTATGCCGGCCAGCTCAAGCGCCCTGGAGTTTGCGAACGCTGTGTGGTAAGAGAATTCCCGCAGCCATACGGGGTTATCCGGGGCAATGTCGTCAAGGTCGTCTTTTCCGGGCACTCGGATGAGATCGGCTACCAACTCTTCAATAATGCCCTGATTCCAGCCTGCGCCGATGATCCACTCACCAGGCTTTGATTTTGCAACCGCTTCTTTTACTTGCTCGCGGATATCCTTTATGCTCTTCACGCCAGGGAAAGTCAGATCGAGCATATATGGCGGCTTCGAAACGATCGTCCACGCGAGGTGCATGTGGCTGTCGTTGATGCCAGGCAAAATGACCTTTCCTTTAAGATCTAAGGTCTTGGTTTTGCTGCCTCTCAGTGTTTCGATCTCTTCCCTCTGACCCACGGCGATGATCCTGCCGTCCTTTACGGCCACTGCTTCTGCGAAGCTGAATTCCTTGTCAACGGTGATGACCTTTCCACCGTTGATTATGTAGTCGGGCGCTAATATGTCTGGTAGATTTCTTGTGCTGGCCATTTTCATTCCTCCATAATACATAGTAAGCCGTCGTTATATATTACGTGCCCGCCGACAATCGACATGTGAACAGGCAGTTCTGTGATTTTGAGAGGGTCGATAGCGGTGATATCTTCGCCGATAACGGCAAAGTCGGCGAGCATGCCCACTTCGATAGAGCCTTTGCGGTCTTCCATATGGTCAAACCATGCAGAGTCTGCGGTATACGAGCGCAGGGCTTCTTCCAGCGTCAGAGCCTGATGCTCGCCGCATATGAGGCCTGCCCGCGTCTGGCGGGTGATTGCTGTCCTTATGCCTTTTCGCCAGTCCGGGGGGCAGACCGGCCAGTCTGAACTGTTGCAGAACTTTACGCCCTTGCTAAGCATTTGCTTGAGCGGCCATTGGTTGCCTGCTTTTTCCATCCCAAGCCTGTTTGCCATGTCATCGCCTATTTCATGCAGGATGTCTACCTGCGTTGCAAGCGGGATTTTATATTTCGCCATTTTGTCCATGGATTCCTCAAGGACCCAGTCGCCATGGATGACGTAATGGCGCAAATCCTTGTACTCTTTTTCAAGTACGCGGGCCATCGCGTCCACGCATGCCTTCACGGCAAGGTCACCTGATGTGTGGAAGCAGACCTGATATCCCTCGGCATGGCACAGCTCCACAATTTTGTTTATATGCTCGACTTTTTCGTTTTCGTCAGCGCCGTCAAGGACAAGGCTTCCGCAGGTTCCGTCCTCGTAAGGCGTTGAAACCCAGGCCGTCTTTTGCGGCGGGATGCCGTCCGCGAATACTTTGACACCGCCTATACGCAGGAAATCATTGCCAAAATCTGTTGTCGTCCCTACATGCTTCAGCGCTTCCCGGACGCGGCTCAGGCTGCCGCCAAGTATCCCTTCGGCCCATAACAGCATGCTTGTGATCCGGATCGGGAACGGTTTTCCTTCTTTGGCGTAGTCGCGGTATAGGTTACTGAAGAAGTTAACGTCATATGGCCTGTCGTTTGCGGATGTCACGCTGGTGATGCCATACTTCGTAAGTTCAGTGATGTTCTGTTCAAATGCCTTTCGCATTTCTTCATAGCTTGCTCTCGGCATAAGCTGCGTTATCATTTCCTGGGCTGTTTCGAGGAGCATACCAGTTGGTTCGCCGCCAGAATCCCTGACAATCGTGCCGCCAACGGGGTCAGGCGTGTTTCTGTCTATTCCTGCGGCCTTAAGCGCGGCGCTGTTTGCAAAACCTGCGTGGTATCCAAACTCGTTTAAGTATACGGGGTTGTCAGGGGAAACGTCGTCGATGTCTTCTTTGTTTAGCCTTCTTGAAAGGTCGTCAAGGAGTTCTTTTATAGAGCCCTGGTTCCAGTCCGTACCTTTTATCCATTGCCCTGGTTTTGACGCGGTTACCGCTTCTTTTACCACTTCGCGGATGTCTGCAATGCATTTCACTCTTTCCGGGCCAACGTAATATGTTCTCGGCGGCATAGTTTCAAGCGCCAGAACGATGTGGAGGTGAGCGTCGTTGATGCCGGGTATCAGCACATTTCCTTGCAGGTCCAGCGTTTTTGTGGGGTTTCCTCTCAGTGCTTCGATTTCTTCTTCTGTTCCTACGCCGACGATTTTTCCGTCTTTGACTGCTACGGCTTCTGCGAAACTAAAACCTTTGTCGACTTTGATGACTTTGCCGTTTTTTATTATCATGTCCGGAGCTAAGACGTCCGGCACGCAATACTTGTTTGTCATGGCTTCTCCCCTCGCTTTCATGAATTATAGTCGGAGTTGTTATTGTTTTTTGGTATCTTCTAATAGTTTCAGGGTATAATATAATAACGTATTTGTCAATACACGTTTGGTTGTGAGTATAAGTTTGTTTTTCTTGTATTCGTTTGCGTTGTGTTGTATATTGAGGTATGATTTATTTTGACAATGCTAGTACTTCGCATCCTAAAGCGCCGGGGGTGCCGCAGGCTGTTATGGATGTTCTGGAGCGCGGGTGCTTTAACATCAACCGCGGCGGGTATTCAGGCGCTTATGAGATGTCGGAACTTGTTTATGATACGAGGGTGAAGGTCGCGGAGTTTTTTGACTGCCGCGATAGCAGGCAGGTTGTGTTCGCCAGCGGTGTCACCCATTCCCTGAACGTGGCGCTCAAGGGGCTTTTGCGTCCCGGCGATCATGTCGTCACGACTCAGATGGAGCACAACTCGGTCGTCCGGCCGCTTGCCGCGCTCGAGGCGTCTGGCGTTTTTGTCGACGTTGCCCGATGCGGTTTAGACGGGCGGCTTGATCTTTCCGATATCGAAGCAAGAATAGTCCAGCAGACGAAGCTCGTTGTTATGACGCATGCTTCAAATGTCTGCGGGACGGTTTTGCCTATCCGCGAGGTCGGCGCTTTTTGCCGCAGGAGGGGCGCTCTGCTTTTGGTCGACTGCGCTCAAACTGCCGGTGTTCTTCCAATTTCGATGCAGAGGGATTTTATCGATATCCTGGCTTTTGCCGGACATAAGGGTTTGCTTGCGCCGCAGGGCGTCGGCGGGCTTGTGCTTTCGCAGGAGATCGCTGACGGGATGGAGCCGCTCTTTGCCGGGGGTACTGGCAGCCATTCGCATATTGCTGACATGCCGAAAGAGCTTCCCGACAGGCTGGAGGCGGGCACGCTAAATCTTCCTGGCATTGCTGCGCTTTCTGTTGCCCTTGACTATATTAACGGTGTTGGCATTGATGTTATCTACAAAAAGGAAATGGCCCTTCTTGCCCGTTTGACCGAAGGATTGAGTGCGATAGATGGCGTCCGTTTGATTGGCACTGATAGTTTGTCCGATAAGTGCGCAATTCTGGCTATCACTTTTCCAGGGATGGACAACGCGGTAGTCGCCGCACGGTTAGACGAGGAATTTGGCATTATGACGAGGTGCGGGATTCATTGCGCCCCGTCGGCGCATAAGGCGCTTGGCACGTTCCCGCAGGGCGTTGTTCGTTTGTCGCCGGGACATCTTAATACGGAGGCTGAGGTCGATGAGGTATTGGAGGCAATACGGCAGTTAGGGGCTAGGGGCTAGGGGTCAGGGGTCAGGGGGCATTATTGTGGAGTTTAAGCAGCTTGAGGTTTTTGTCTGTGTTGCCAGGACCTTGAATTTTTCTAAGGCGGCGGAAGAGCTTTTTATTTCGCAGCCTTCCGTCAGTGCGCAGATACGCGCGCTTGAGAAGGTCGTCGGCTCGCAGCTTCTTGTCCGCAACACTAAAGGCGTTGCACTTACAAAAGCCGGTCTCCAGTTTCTGCTTAGCGCAAAAAAGATGCTGTCCCTGCGGGATCAGGCGATTCATAGCTTAAGCGGCGGGGACAGGGAGGTTCATGGCTCCATCGACATTGTCTCTTCCACGATCCCGGCGCAGCACTTGCTGCCGGGGATAATCGCTTCTTTTCAGAAGGAGTGGCCTAACGTCGTCATCCGCCTTGAGCAGGCTGACAGCCATCGGGTTCTGCAGGAGATGGGCAGCTTCAATTATGATTTTGGCATGGTCGGCTCGGACCCCGTCGACGACCGTTTTATCTGCCACGCGATTTATGACGACGAGCTGGTCCTGGCGCTTCCTAAAGGTTCTCAGGTTGATGCAGGTTTGATCCGC
>Ga0123356_10006405_pt1 | contig 11861 bp, 10 predicted proteins | sample TergutEmb28metaG_2_FD_92546 | JGI IMG/M metagenome (GOLD analysis project Ga0123356, IMG submission 92546) | Embiratermes neotenicus P3 segment gut microbial communities from Petit-Saut dam, French Guiana - Emb289 P3 | ecosystem: Host-associated > Arthropoda: Insects > Digestive system > Gut ... | reverse complement strand
TTCGCGTTCCCCGGGAGCCATTTTCGCACCCTGATGCAGCGCGTTACTGGTTGAGTACCGGTCTGTCAGCACCAGACCGCCGGCTTTATAATATCCGCGCCAATCCTGAACGAATGACGCAAATCTGTCAACCGCGTAAAACGACGATGCGGCATAAGCATTTACGGCATCCGGCTCGTCTCCGAAATCACCGTCCAGATACATCTTTATCAGTGTTGAAGAAGGCTTATCATATCGCGGAAATACCACACGGCGGAAATCCATGCCTTCCTTTGACATACGCTCGCACATCAACTTAAACTGTGTGGATTTTCCGCTGCCGTCTATACCTTCAAACACGATAAGCTTACCCAATATCATTTACCTCTTATTCGTTTCCATAAAACCGCAAGAAGAAACATCGGCAGTCTAAAAGCCCGTTTTATCCGGCGCGGTTCACCGATGATCCTGTATAACCATTCAAGCCCGAGCTTCCGGAAAAAGACAGGGGCGCGTTTTTTTCTGCCCGCCAACACATCGAGAGCGCCGCCAAGTCCGATACAAAGACGAACATTAAGCTTTTTGACGTGATTTGCCATCCAAAGTTCCTGTTTCGGAGCTCCGAGGCATACTAACAATAAATCCGGTGCCGCTTTATCTATCTGCCCGATGATCTGCTCAGTGTCGGGATCATAACCGTCAGCAGTGCCGGCAATACGCAATCCCGGGTACCCGGCTTCCAGCCTGGCTCCGGCTTCTGAAGCAACTCCGGGTTTGGCTCCGTAAAGGAAAACGCTCCTGTTGTTTTTTGCTATTTCATGAAATAAAGCAGCTCCGAAATCAATACCGGGAACCCTGCCGCTTTTTATTGGAGTACCCAGCAGTTTTGCGGCAATGATAATTCCTATACCGTCCGGCAGTACAAGTGACGCATTGTTGACCGCAGCGGACAAATCGGGATTGGTGCGGCATTCCCAAACGATTTCAGGATTCGGCGTCACGATATAAGCATTGTCGTTTCCTTGAATTATACTATATGCATATGAGACTGCCTGCTCCGGTGATATATCATCAAACCCGACCCCAAGCACATCAGTTCTATTCATGTTCCGCTTTCCATTACTTGAAATTCAGACTTATCTCCGGTAAGCCCATCCTGTTGCATCAAATTCTCAAGAACATTTATATCGGCAGCAATATCGATAGCATCAATGCTGAAGAGCTGGTCCAACTGCTGCTCATATCCTGTCGCAAGCGTATCAAGGATATTTCCGATACTCTTCTTTGCGCTCATTATATTCTCACCCTTGACACCCTGCTTTTCAAGCATCGCGTAGGAACGTAACAGCTTTAGTGTTGTGGGGAGATAATAACTAAGGAAGCGCCGTATCTGCGATCGTTTCTCCGGTGTTTCTTCAACGATACGGAAAATCTTAGCGGTCAACTCTTCCAGTCTGTCGACTTTTTTGGAAATCTCATCATCTTTAATGAACTCATTGACTTCGCGCAGTTCCGCAACCAGCGCAGCGTATTGACTCTCGGTCATTTCATCAGGCTGCTCCGGTTCACCTGCAGACTCTCTTAACTCTTTACGTAACTTTTCTGCTTCTTTCGCGGAGAGAACCAGGCAGTCAAGCTCACTGTCAATGTACGCACCGTCGTCGAGATATCTGTTATTGATCATTGTTTGGATATCGCGAATTGCCGTTTTCGGCTTAACTCCCGCCATCTGTGCGATATCAGATATCGGTACGATCCCGCGGCCGTCAATAAACGCATAATAGTTCTTATATCTGCTGTAACGGCGCGCGACGATATTACGGGAAAAGAATGCGCCAAGTCCGCCGGTGAAGTAAAACGCGCCCCATACGAGATCAGGCCAGTTGAGTGTTCTCTCTGTAATAAACTGCTGTATAGTGCCTGTAAAAAAGGTAAAGCTGAGTATAACCATCGCAATAGAGATAAGCAGTAAAACCAAAGAAATAAACCTGCCTGTTTTCTTCAGGAGAGGATTACGCTTCTTAGGTCTTTTTGTTGTTGTCGTTTTCTTTGCGTACCCGCGCATTTTAAAAAACAATAACAACCAACCGACAGGCGGCAGGGCAAACATAAAGATAAAGACGATGACCCATGATAAAATGTCACCGGTCTTATCATCATCACTTAAATTTCTCTTGTTGTTATCGCTCATAGTAATTACCTCTGAAGAAAAACCTTCAAAGTAGTATACCAGAATAAGGTTAAAATGTGAAGTACCGTTTTTCTTGACACGCGATGAATATATGCTATAATAACTACACTTAAATGCGGGCGTAGCTCATCTGGTAGAGCGCCACCTTGCCAAGGTGGAGGTAGCGAGTTCGAGCCTCGTCGCCCGCTCCAGCGCCAACCGCAGGTTGGCGCTTTTTAACCCCCGAAAGGAGTGAGTTTTCATGTCAAAAGGGATCATAATAGGTGCATCGCTCGGAAACTGTGTGCATGTCGCAGGCGCTGCGCATTTTCTCAGCCTTGCTGAAGACGAAGGATATGAGCCGTTATTTCTCGGTCCGGCAGTGAGTGTTGATACAGTATTGGACTGTATAGAAAAAAACAAACCTGTCATAGCGGCGCTTGGATACAGACTCACACCGGAAAACGGATTAACTATTGTACGTGAGCTGATAGAGAAAAGTGATAACCTGACACATAAGCCGATATGGATCTTCGGCGGGACCGCTCCCGTTGCGGAAAAAGTCCGCGAGCTTGATTTCTTTGACGTCATCTTTGACGGCACTGATGACATTGACGACAGTATCGCATATCTCAGAACAGGGCAGATGCCTGATAAAAGCAGCGCCGAGTTGTTCGCAGCCGATCTGACCGGAAGAATGGCACAGAAGAACCCGTATCCTTTATTGAGACACCATTTTGGATTACCGTCATACGAAGAAACCCTTGAAGGTATCGCCGGGATAGCACAGTCGCGTGTTTTAGATATAGTCTCATTAGGTATCGATCAGAATACACAGCAGTTTTTCTTTCACCCCGAAGCCCGCGATCCTGAGATGGACGGTGCAGGCGGTGTTCCAGTACATGATGCCGAAGGGTTCGCCCGGCTGAAGGAAGCGTCTCAATGCGGTAATTATCCGTTGATGCGCTGCTACAGCGGTACCGCTGATGTTATACGCCTGGCGGAGGTACTTAACAAAACGATCGCAAACGCATGGTGCGCCGTTCCGCTTTGCTGGTACAATGAACTTGACGGCAGAGGAGACAGACCGATCAGAACATCGATGGAGGAAGCACAGGAGCTTATAACTTTCCATGGCACACGCGGCATTCCCGTCGAACTCAACGAACCGCATCACTGGGGTCTGCGGGACGCACACGATACCATATCCGTCGCGGCGTCATACATAAGCGCTTATAATGCAAAAAAGTTTGGTGTTCGGGATTATATCTCGCAGTATATGTTTAATATACCGAACTCCCTGAGCTTCTCTATGGATCTGGCAAAGGTCCTGGCACAGATAGAGATGACGGAATCGATCGCGGATGATGATTTCCGTGTTTACAGGCAAACACGCGCCGGTTTACCGTTCTTAAGCGGTGACAGCAACATCGCTAAAGGACAGCTTGCCGCTACTACAGCTCTGCAGATGAATGTCAAACCGCATATCATACACGTAGTAGGTTATAGCGAAGCTCTTCACGCGGCAACGCCTGAAGTTATAATAGAGAGTTGTAAAATTGTCCGCGGTGTAGTCCGTTCTACACTCTCCGGAAACGCGGAAGCGCTGAGTGATCCGCGTGTAAAAGAGCGTCGGGAGGAACTTGTCAGCGAGACAAATTATCTGTTGAACTTCATAAAGGACGAGTACTCCGGAGCGAGTGATGATCCTCTCGCAGACGCCGCGGTTTTATCAGATTGCATTAAGCGGGGGATACTGGATGCTCCTCACATAGTAAAAGGCGGCGAGTTCCGCGGCACACTGCAGACAAGGGTAAGAGACGGGAAATGTCTTGCGTGGGACGTAAAAGCGGAACGTGAAATGGATGAGAAAACAAGACTGGAAAAGCTGACAGGTAAAACAAAACGCGAGGTTGTTTAGAAAGGGTTCTATATGAATAAGAAAATTGCTGTAATAAGCTCAGGTAACGGCGGTCAATCGATGGCGGCGTATTTTGCATATCTCGGATACAGGGTAGCGTTGTACGCGAGGGAAGCCGAACGCGTTGATATGTTCCCCGATTTTAAGTTTGTGATAAGCGGAGAGATCAACGCCGAAACCGAGGTCGAGCTCATAAGCTCCGATATGGAAGCGGTCATAAAAGACGCGCATCTTATCATGGTGACAACTCCTGCGCAATATCATCCGATCGTAGCAAGAGCGATGGCGCCGCATCTTATTGACGGGCAGGCGGTCGTACTCAATCCGGGCAGAACATTCGGAACGATGGCATTTTCGAAAGTACTGGCGGAGTGCGGTTGTAAGGCGGATATTATGCTTGGTGAAACTGATACATTTACGTTTACATGCCGCTGCCCGGAGCTGCGAAAACCACAGATATATAAAATAAAAGACGCTGTACGTCTCGCAGCGCACGATCAGTCCTATGCGCAAAAGCTTCTCGGCATCCTTCATGAAATATTTGACATGTACAGCCTTGCGGAGAATACATTGTATACAGGATTCTCAAACATCGGCATGATCTTTCATCCCATGCCGATACTGATGAATATTACACGTGTGGAAGCAAAAGAAGACTTTAAGTTCTATATACAAGGCATCTCGCCGCTGGTAGCGGGAATACTTGAGAAAATGGATTTGGAACGGGTAACAGTCGCAAACGCGTACGGCGTGGCAGTACCGACAGCAAGACAATGGCTGGCGGAGTGCTACGGCTCACGCGGCAACTCGTTATACGAGCAAATACAAAACACAGGCGCGTATCAAACAGTACTTGCACCGACAGACATCGACACGAGATACATTTTTGAAGATGTGCAAACCGGTTGCGTACCTGTAAGCTGCGCCGGTAAGGTTGCGGGTGTACAAACAGAAGTTCTGGATACACTGATAAGGTGGGCGTCGATATTATACGGAAGAGACTTCCACGCCGAAGGCAGAAATGAAAATATGATAGACTTCGAAAGCTTTTTAAAGTAATAAAATATTAAACATAAAAATCAAGAGGACGGTTTAAAAACTATCCTCTTGATTTTTGTCGTTGAGTAGATTTATTTTATTTCCGCAATCAAATCCACATAAGATGCCAGCGACGGGGTAAAGGCGGAGTTCAGAAACAGAAGATCGACTTCTGTGCTGTTTTTTGTATAATCGCTTACCTTGCCCTTGAACTGGCGGGGATCCATTACGACTATTCGCTCATAGCTTGGTGAGACCCAGGGGATAAAAGCGTTGGCATACGAATCCTTAACGATGATGAGCGTTTTTCCGTTTTTATTTGATGATTCAAAATCCAGCACAGCATGATCGCCGCCCATAAACAACGCATAACTTAAAAGATTCAGGTTAACCGGGATAAAAAACATATTTTGGGAAAAGGTCGTACCGTCATCAATGCGGTAATAATAAAGTGTGTCAGGGTGGTCCCTAATTATTCTGTCGGCTCCTGTGCCGTATGACCCGATATAATCCGGGAAAAAATGTTCCTCGTAGTTTTCTATCGTGACCGGATCGAAGCCCGCGGCTTCAGCGAATGCCAGATAGGCGTAATATGCGCCTAAGGCTGTCCAGTGATGATCGGTACGGAAGTACAGGTACTCATTCTCCGCACGCTCAGCGAGCTTACCGTAAGCGTCTACCGGAATTATATCGTTATCCAGACTGTTGTATATCATTTGCACCACCGGTAGTTGTCTGGCTGCGTTTGTACTGTATCTCTCATGTAAAAACTCCACATGCGTGGGTACAAGGAGGCAGAACACACGGGTATTTTCCGGCAGGTCTTTCCGGTAGTCGTTTAATACCCCGACATACCGCGAAACATTAGCTCCGTCAACATAGAAATCACCATACATAATAGCATTGGGATTGTAGTTGAGATCAATGCTGAATGGTTTGGCCGGATTTACACGGTTTTCAGGAATAACAGGTTCTGTTCCTGCCTCCGGAGGTTTGACCGTTGCAGGCGGCTTCTGTTCCGGCGGGGGGCGATATACTATATCCGGATTAGCTACCATACCCACACCGAGGTCGTCATGACCTATATCGACCCTGATCGCGCCTCCCATACGCAGACCGTACACATTTTCCAGCGAGGCGGAAAACGCGAGGAATCTGGTTCGAAATGCGATACTGTCAGATAAAAACGATTCAAAATCATTCGAGTACCTTCCGCTTATGATATCTTCGAAATTTAAGTCCGGCATATCCGCCATAGCACGGTTTTCGTATTGTGAAGCGTCAGAATCTGACGGGAAAACGAACAAAAACACACCAAGCGCCAGAAGCGTTATAGTGAATAAAATCGTGTTTAACTTAGAAGCCATGTAAATCACTCCTCGTTTGGGCAGGGCTATTTTATCTCTTCCATCAACTCTAAATAAGGCAACAGCCACGTGGTGGTGACGGAGTTTAAGAATAAAAGATCGATCTCCGCGGATCCTTTTAAATAATCGCTTACACTGCCTTTGAACTGACGGGGGTCTATGACTATTATCCTTTCATAACTTGGCGCGACCCAGGGGATAAAAGCGTTTGCGTAAGAATCCTTGACAAGTACAAGTGTTTTTCCGTTTTTATTTGACGACTCAATATCGATCAGAGCATGGTCGCCTGCAAGGAAAATCATGTAGTTCAAAAGGCTTAAGTCTTCCGGGATGTAAAACATGTTTTTTGTAAAGGTCGTTCCGTCATCTATACGGTAGTAGTATATAGTATCGGGGTGATCCAATATGATCCTGTCAGTCGTTCCTGTACCGTAAGATCCGATATAACCCGGGAATGAATATTCAACATAGTTTTCTATCGTGACCGGCACAAAACCCGCAGCCTCCGCAAATGCCAGATATGCATAATACGCGCCTAACGCGGTCCAGTGGTGATCTGTCCGAAAATACAGGTACTCGTTTTCCACATGCTCAGCGATCCGGTTGTAAGAGTCCGCCATAGTTATGCCTTTGAGCAGATCGCTTTGGATCCTTTTAAATACCGGGAGTTGTTTATCGGCAGCGGCACTGTATCTTTCGTGCAGAAACTCTACAGATGTGGGTACGAGGAGACAGTACATACGAACTGACCCGGGCAGGCTTTGCCGGTAGTCGTTTAACACCTCTATGTACCGGGATATATTAGTATCATCTGCAAAAACGTCCGCATACATAACAGCGTTGGGGTTGTAGTTGACGTCGATGCTGAATGGTTTTGCAGGATTTACACGGTGTTCGGGTATAGTATCATCTTCTTCGGGATCGGTCGGTTCAACCGCTTCGGTCGGTTTTTGTTCGGGCGGAGGACGGTATACTATATCGGGACGGGCTACCATACCTACACCGAGATCACCCTGATCGATCTCGACTCTGATAGCGCCTCCCATACGTAATCCATAAACATTTTCCAACGAGGAGGAAAAGGCGAGGAATCTTGTTCGAAATGCGATACTGTCAGATAAAAAAGATTCAAAATCATCCGAGTACCTGCCGCTGAGGATGTCGTTTATGTTAAGGTCGGGCATGTCTGCCATGGAACGGTTTTCATATTCCGAAGCGTTGGAATCAGACGGAAAAACGAATAAAAACACACCAAGCGCCAGAAGCGTAATCGTGAATAAAAGAGTATTAACCTTAGAAGCCATACGAATCACTCCTAAATATCGCTTAGAAACGGAAATACAAAAACGGATTAAATGACTGTCCTACCAGTAGCGCAATGCTTATACACAGTACACCCGCATTAAAAACCGGTTCGACTGCGGGCAGCCGTTCTTTAAACTTATTAAACAGGTTAAGCGGGATCTCTGTTGAGAATAATGCTAAAACGGGAAGTATCCATACATTGGCGAGGAGCAGCCTGATTGCGTTGTGGTCGGTAAATGAACCGCTCAGACCAAAGAATGTCGCCCCTGCATGAACCAGCATCGTTAAGTCAGTATAATAGAAGATGAGCCAGCCGATCAGCACGATAAACAAGCTGTAGAATCTGGCGATAAAAACAGGTACTTTCTCCAGCACATTCTTCAGTAAATATTTCTCGATTATAAGAGCCACACAATAGTACAGTCCCCACAGCACAAAGTTGATCGAAGCGCCGTGCCATAAGCCGGTAATAAACCAGACCACTATAAGGTTGCGTATATTATAGCGCCTGTTACCACCCATCGGGATATATACATAATCCCTGAAGAACGAACTTAGAGAGATATGCCATCTGCGCCAAAAATCGGTTATCGATTTAGCGATGTACGGATGGTTAAAGTTTTCCTTAAAATCAAACCCGATCATTTTTCCAAGCCCGATCGCCATATCGGAGTAGCCGGAAAAGTCAAAGTATATCTGAAATGCAAACATGATCGACCCGAGCCAGATACCCACAGTTGTCATTGAGCCGGGGTAAACATCCAGCAGCTCGGCAGCGATCCTTCCGGCATGGTTGGCAAAGATGATTTTTTTACCGAGTCCCATCGCAAACCGTGTGATACCCTCGCTAAAACCTGCCGCAGTAACCCGGCGATTTGTAAGCCTTTCTTCGATATCGGCATACCGGATGATCGGTCCTGCCACCAGCTGCGGAAACATCGCGACATAAGACAAAAACGCGACAGGATCGCGCTGAGGTTTGACATGCCCTTTGTACAAATCGATCGTATATGACATCGTTTGAAAGGTATAAAAGGAAATACCTATCGGCAACGACGCCGCAAAAGTGGTTTCAATACCAAAAAAGCTCAGGAAGAATGAGGTGTATTTAAACAGACATAAAAGTCCGAGATTGCCGCAGAGCGAGAGCATAAGTAAGGCTTTTGCCTGCCATTTTTGCTTGCATCGTGTGATGAACAACCCTATCACATAGTCCCAAAGTCCGGAAAAAATCAATATAAGAACCCATACCGGCTCTCCGACGGCGTAGAAAAACAGGGAGAAACCAAGCAAAGTGACATTTTTAAAGCGTATCAGCCTTGCGGGTATCAGATAATAAACAGCAAGGAACAGCGGCATAAACAAAGCAAGATAGGATAAGCTGGAAAAAACCATTCAGGGGTACCTCTCATTCTTCTTCCGTAGGCGCGGGAGTCGCAGCGGGGATCGTCTCTTCTGTCAGCCATGGTATTTCCAGTCTTCCGTCTTCTTCGTACCTTTGCAAGAGGAAAAACAACAACAAAAACAATATCACAGCAGAAAGCGCGATCGTTGTGATGGTTCCGAGTATTATCCGGAGCACACGACGGTTATTATATGTTTTTGGTACGTAACGGGGCATGTCGATCCACCCTTAACTTATTTGCGGTCATCTATTTCCTTCAACTGATTTACACGGCGGAGGTGTCTTTCGGTGCCGGAAAATTCCGTGTTCAGAAAAATATCTATTATCCTGATCGCAAGGTCTTTATCTATAACGCGCGCTCCAAGCGCGAGTATATTTGCGTCATTATGCGACCTCGCCATATCTGCCATGTAACAGTCAGTACACAAAGCGGCGCGAATGCCCGGGATTTTATTTGCCGCGATCGATACTCCGATACCGGTACCGCAGATGAGTATACCTCTATCGCATTCTCCGTTTAATATTGCGTGCGCTGCGGGAATGGTAATCACGGGATAATCACAACTCTCGGACGAGTAGGTGCCAAAGTCCTTATATGCTAAACCGGCGTTATCCAAATAATCCTTTACAGCGCCGATATATTCAAATCCGCCATGATCACAAGCCAACGCTATCATAATGAAACCCTTTCTTTAGAACGGCCACAGAGCCGGAAACCATGGTAACAGATCGGTAAAATACCATCGCGGCATACTTAGTCCCGACATGATGGGATAGAAAACTGCAAACAGTATACCTGCCAAAGAAGTATAACCATATACAAAAAGCCTGTACATGCTCCGTTTTCGTTCTATCATCGTATTTAGTACATGCGCCAGCGCAAGTACAAGAAACAATGTTACCGGCAGGTGATAAAATGCTAATATACTTCCTGTTTCCACCACACGTGGTACGATCTGTGATAAGAATCCCGTAATGATAAACAAGGCGGCAGCGTCACGATGTGAAAACACACGAATCGCCATCACGGCCATTGCCGGCAGACCGGCCCACAATAAAACAGGATTACCATATACCGCAATTACCGAAATTGCTGTAATCGTACTGCTCATTGAATCAATCTGCAATACCGGCCGGATACCTAAAATCCATCGCCACCAAACCGGTGTAAAAGGATGTATCGAAACGAACCTGCTGCCGGACGGGAATCCTGCGGTAAAGCCATCCCATATCTGCTTGTAAAACGTCAAATCCCATAGCATACCACGCCTCAATGACATACCTGTGAAAATCCCGTTTGGAATATAACACAAACAATAGATGACTGCCGGGACGACAATAAAGAACAGAGTAAAAAACAAAAATGTTTTTGCTTTATATCCGCCAAAACCGGTTTTTTCATTGAGTTTGTAATGTCTGCCGAGTAATACGATGCGGATAATAAGTACAATTATTATTCCCGCACCGGCAAATAAACCGGCCTGCCCTGCGGCAAACCCAAGACCAAAAAAGAAACCTGACAGAGCTAATGGCTTAAGACTTTCTTTAAAAGGCGCGTCAACATCTGTTGATGCATAACGATATATAAAGAAAAATGCAAGTAGAATAAAGAAAACTTCATAAATGCAAATCGCTGCGGCGCGGCTATGTGAAAATAGCATCAAGTCGAAGCCAAGTAACAGTGTACCACACACAGCTACAGCAGTTTTGCCGAATATATTCTTAATAAAAGTATACAAAACAACCAGTATAAGGATACCAAAAAGCAGACCTATATAACTAACATCGGTCAGTGATGTATAACTATTATTTACAAACGCAAGGAGGAAAAAGAAAACGGGGAACATCACAAGCGGCGCTATGTCCTGCTTCTCCAATGGATAACGAGTCAACAAAAAAGTTGACCTTCCTTTGTCGGTTTCCATATTTATCCATTCGGTTGTTCCGGACTTTGGTCTTAGCACCACTATGTAATATATAAAAAACAGTAAAAGCAGAAAACCGGTAACAACGGGAAAAATCACCGCCGGCGTGATACCCGCAGTAAGGTTAAAAAACAGGTTATTAATGGTCTCTATTACCTTTGTCACTTTTCATAATCACCCGCCCCATAATATCAGTTTTATGCTAAAAAGTCTAGAGAATTAAACCATATGGTTTAGATCGCCCTGTCCGACTTGACATATGGAGTATAATGTTATGAGAAATCATCAGAAATGAGGTATCCGACATGGCAAAAGACAAAAACGTAGAGCAGATCACAGACATGAACGAAGACTTCGGTCAATGGTTCACAGACATCGTGACCAAAGCCGGGCTTGTTGACTACTCCGGGGTCAAAGGCTTTTTCATTCTGCGACCATATGCTTTTGCTTTGTGGGAGAATATACAGGCAGTCCTTGACAGACGGTTTAAGGAACTGGGGCATGAGAATGTTTCGATGCCTTTACTTATCCCTGAGAGCCTGTTGCAAAAAGAGAAGGATCACGTCGAAGGCTTTGCGCCGGAAGTCGCCTGGGTCACACACGGTGGTTCCGAGGAGCTTGCCGAGAGACTTTGTATACGCCCGACTTCTGAAACGCTTTTTTGCGATCATTGGAGTCACGTGGTGAAATCATGGCGCGACCTGCCGATGCTATATAACCAGTGGTGCAGTGTTTTGCGTTGGGAGAAATC
>Ga0123356_10006404_pt1 | contig 11861 bp, 14 predicted proteins | sample TergutEmb28metaG_2_FD_92546 | JGI IMG/M metagenome (GOLD analysis project Ga0123356, IMG submission 92546) | Embiratermes neotenicus P3 segment gut microbial communities from Petit-Saut dam, French Guiana - Emb289 P3 | ecosystem: Host-associated > Arthropoda: Insects > Digestive system > Gut ... | reverse complement strand
TTGCCCGTCGAAACCACTGGTCCGGCCGGTCGCGCCAAAGCGCGTGGCTCGGTACCGGTGAGCGACGGCGTCGTCTGCGAAGATAGCGGTGGCGCGGCGGCGGGGTCGTCGACCCACGACAGCGATCGCGCCTCGCTCTTCGGTCTCCGGAACGATCCGCCCCCTGGGTCGGTTGCCATCTATCGCCCTTTAGTTTGACGCAGGCCCGGCCTGGTCCAAATCTGGATCTTGGTCTGGATTGCATCCGGGCTGCCGCAACCGGCGACGGTCCATTTGCCATCCGCAGGCCGGCTTAGCCTTTTGGGCGAGAGCTCGCGCAGGCACCACAACCGCGGTTACACTCAAGCTTACGGCTGCACCTCGCGACGCAGAGAGTACTTGATACTGAGAAGACCCGGCAGGGCCATCCTGATCCAGTACAATGACTGGATATAAGGATTTTCTGTGGCACCCCACGGCGATGGAGAATTCCTTTAGGCGCACTGCGGTCCACGGAAGGTGGGCACTCTTCTTTTTTCGCCGCGCTCCTCAGAGCCTGACGGGAAATGCAGCAAGGTTTTTCAAGCTTTTTCAAAAGGACCCAGATCGGTTTTTTCTCCGCCATGCCGGCACAAGGCCGGGCATGACGACGAAATGGGAGACGCTCGATTTTGCTGCTCGCTTTTTGAATCCTGTTGAATCCTTCCCTCACAGGGGCATTCTTGCCACCGCGCTTAGACCCGCCGCTTTGTTCACGGATCGTCGTCGCATCGCTCTTGAGCGACCTGGTCGTGTCAGGCTCGCCTCCGCCCCACCAAAGTCCCCTCTCTTTCCACACCCCTGCCGCGCCTTCTGGTGGATTTCCTCATCCTGTCCATAGACGCCACCGATGCGCCCTATTTAGCCCCTTAAACTGTTCGCCCAGGAAGCGATGTCCGCTGCACCGTCATCTCGTTCTGTCAACAACACGAGATCACAGCCATGACCATCTCCATTTTTCGCTCGACAGCCCTTATCTCAGCCACCCTGGCCTCCACGCTATTCACTTTACCTACGCAGGCCGTCGCCGCCGACATCGGCGACTCCATCACCGTGCCCCAACCTCAACCCGAACCTTCGGCCAATTCATTAGCGCAAGGCACCTCCGGCCCCGCCTCTCTCCAGCCCGCGCAGAGCGCCAACATCCCGGCGATCGACAACCCGCAGCACGCCAATCCCACCAAAGGCACGCGACCCATCAATCCCGCCGACGTGAACTCCGACAGCGGCTCGGGACCGTACCGCCTGACCGATTGGTGAAGTGGTCGCAAGCGCGATATATCCGCACCTTCCAACCCGCCGGATCCTGTCCTGCCACAAGATGGTCGCCGCCGGTCAGACAGGATCAGCAACGGACGGAGGCTCACGCCCTCGGCTTTTTCGTCCTCAGCCATCAATCAAACAGCGCGGCCTTTGCCGTGAAAACCGGTCCTCAACCCAGCCCCTGGCACAGGCCAGAGGGACCTCTCAGGACCGGCCCGCCGTTTCCGGAAGCACCACCTTCCCAGACGTGGAATACGTCAAACTCTTGATAGCCCGGTACTCGCGGGCTTCACGCATTTCAAAACGATGCCGCGGCCACGCTATGACAACCACCGCGCCATGATCCGGATGTTTCCGGTTTCCAAACGTGACCTCGGCACCCGTTCGCTCCAATAACGTGCGGGCAATGAACACCCCAAGCCCCAACCCGGATCGCTCGCCCCTACCCTCGTCCCGCGCGTGTCGCCGCGATAAATAAGGCTCGCCGATCCGCTTGATGATGTCAGGCGCAAAGCCGGGCCCATCGTCGGCAATGACGAGCTCGACGAACAGGTCGTTCCAGCACGCCTCAATCACCACCCTCCGGCCCGCGAAATCCAAAGCGTTTTCCACGATATTGCCGACACCATAGAGAATCCCGGGATTGCGTATACCAACCGGCTCCCTCGTGCCGACCGTCGCCAACAACTTGACCTGGATATCAACACCGAAATCCCGGTGCGGCGCCACGATTTCCTCAACCAGCGTCGACAGCTTCATCCGATCAAATGGAGATCCCGTGGACGGCAATTGACCGATCTTCGACAGAATCTCACGGCATCGTAATCCCTCTTCGCGCAACACTCTGATGTCGCTAGCCACCCCTGCATCAGCATGCGAACCTTTTTCAAGCTCCCCCGCAAGCAGAACAATGGTGGATAGCGGCGTCCCGAGTTCATGCGCCGCCGCCGCCGCAAGCCCGTCCAGTTGGGTTAAATGCTGCTCGCGCGCCAGCACCAACTCCGTCGCCGCCAGGGCATCTGACAGCTTGCGCGCCTGCTCGGTTACCTGGGATGCATAAAGACTCGTCACTCCGATCGCCGCCACGATCGACAGCCACACACCGAACAAATAGATCGGCGGCAGCACCAGCGGCCTCTCCGCATCCCACGGCAGTGGCAAATACACGAACACCAAAAACGTCGCACACGTGATAGCCAGGGCGCCAAGCGCAATCGTAAACCGCACCGGTAGAGCGGTCGCCGCAATCAACACCGGCACCAGAAACATCAAACAAAACGGGTTTTGCAGACCGCCGCACAGATACAGCAACGCCGCGAGCTCGATGATATTTAGCGCAAACAAGCCAGTCGCCGCGACCGGCTCCAACCCCTGCATCGGGTTGAAGGCAATTTGCAAACCGACGTTGAACAGGCCGGACAACCCGATAATCGTCAAACACGGAACCACCGGCAGATCGAAATCCAGCCCCTGCAGCACCACAAAGATCGCGGCGAGCTGGCCCAACACCGCAAGCCAGCGCAGCCGCAAAACCGTGTCTAGCCGCACCTGGTAGCGCGAACCATAAAACTCCGCGAGCCCCACCTCACTCATGCCTCGGCGCCCATTCCGAAATGCCCCAGCCTCTCACGCTACCTTCAAAGTGCCCCTTCGCCTGTTCAGCCAACGGGCACCGCCGACTCATCGCACGCCCACACGTCGGCAGCCGTGCTTGTTTCCTTCAGAAATCCCACCTCGGCGAAATCTGCAATAAACCCTTGGCATTTCCCCGATCCCTCAATCCCGGTTGCTATCGAAGGTCACTCCGACCGATCCACGGGACGTTCGTCACTGCTCACAATCAGGGACGCCCCCAGGCCTCCGTCACCCCCTGCGCGATCCCCTCGGCTGGCTCCCAACCGGCGTCACCCCATGCCATGCAACACACCCGCGATGTTAGTACCGCGGCGCACGCTTGGCCAAAATACGCTGCAATGTCCGGCGATGCATAGCGAGCTGCCTGGCGGTGTAGGAGACGTTGTGGTTGCACATCTCGTAAACGCGCTGGATGTGTTCCCAGCGCACCCGATCCGGGGACATCGGTCGTGGCGGAGGCTCGCAGTTTCCCGTTCCAGTCGCAAGCAGGGCCCTAACGACATGGTCCGCGTCGGTCGGCTTTGCGAGATAATCCACCGCGCCCATCTTCACCGCTGCCACCGCTGTCGCAATGTTACCGTAGCCCGTCAGCACGATCACACGCGCATCGTACCGCTTGCTTCTGAGGTTATAAACCACATCGAGACCACTGCCGTCGCCCAACCGCAAATCGATCACGGCAAACGCCGGCGGGTCAGTTTCAATGACCGCCTGACCCGCGGCGACACTCCCGCAAGATGTCACGGAAAACCCGCGCACCTGCATGGCGCGCGACAAGCGATCCAAGAACACCTTGTCATCTTCCACGATCATCAAGGATCGATCCCGGTAAGACGAAAGAGTCATTCCATTCACTGATCTAACGTTATCCATCGCCAGTTTCTCACGTCACAGGGGAGAAATTGCGCGGTCTACAACCGACACCGCGGCATAAAGTCTCATAGGGCCATTCGGATTTTCCGTGCGCAACTCGTCCGCCTGCGCCTCCCCATCCAATCGGAGCGAACCCATTCGCACCACCGCCATGCGGGCAACCTGTGCGCTGCACACAGGCTTACGCCCGTCCGCTCGAAGCGCCGCCCCTCAAGCTCAACAGGTTTTTCCCATCCACACCCCCCGCATTCCCAAAAATACGCCCAACACCACATCACCACACATACACTTGACCAGCAATGGTCTTCAGATCTTCACACCCGCCGACCGTCCCGCGGATATCCCACTCACTTCACACCACCCCCCATGACCATTGCCACACCACGCACAGTCATCGGGCCCCGCGCAGTCCCATTGCCGACGACTACCATCGTCAGAAACATTGGCGAAACTGCGTTACACCCAACCCCCACTTCCGGCCGCCCACCCGCGCAAGGCCAATTGTTCGACCGACCCACAACTGTCAAATCAACCGCTTCCACTCGTCCGCCGGTCTCACCAACGGCCTTCCTTGGGCAACGCAAGAGATTGGGCAGGCACCCTTAGTCGACAGCCACCTATCAGATTGGGAGTCTGCGGTGCAGCAAGGCCAACAAACTTGCATTCTGGCACCTTCAGAGCCAGGAAAGCGGGACTGGCGGGCGCTGGCGTTCGATGGTTGCGGTGGCGCCGCTACCGTTCATAGAGTCAAATTGTCCCGTCCGTCATCGGCGCTTCGGCCGCGCGAAATGGTCCGTGGTCAGCTTCGAGCGGGTGCGCCAACATGCCGCATTTTCCACTCCCCGCATGCTGTCCTTCCAGATCGGCACTCCCCCCACTTCCCAACCCCCATCCGGACATTTCACCTCACGGCCGCACCGGCGGGGCGCGTGGCGTATATGCACCTGCGGCCGGAATGTCGAAGCTGAGCCAGCACCGCGGACAGCCGCGCGGATCGATCCTGCATTTGCCGAGGTACAATCTCGGCGACCTGCTCGACGATCAGGGGGGGTCCGAGGCCGCCATCGAATGTTTACACAAAAGCCTGAAGGCCGCGCCTGACTACGCAGACGCTGTGTTCAATTTGGCTCTAATCCTACAGCGGAGAACCGAGGCTGTGATTTATTGGCGCCGCTTTCTGGCTAACAGATCGGAATGGACTACTCTCGCGCACGCCGATCGATGAAATTCTGTGAAATGCAGCAACATCTGACTGCCTGAAGCGGCCGCGTTCGCCCTAAGCACGATCAGCCCGGCACGGCTAACGCGGCCAAGGCACATTGCTCGGGCGTATCCGCTTCGGCGGCGCCGGTATTCCCAAATTTTTGACCACAATCGGCGTCGGCAAGGAGAAACGGCCGCACGACCATCGCCAAGCGAATCATCTCAGCCGGCGACCTCGATCACACACCGGTCAGTTTCATTGACCAGTTTCGTTATCGTCGTCCACCGGCCGCATCGAAATGCGTACCATCCGACCGCGCCCCCCCATTACCCATCCCCCAGCCTCACTAACCTCCGATAACAACGAGACAATCGTATTCATTTTGTCAGAAACAACACCCCGGCCACACCACTTCAAGACACACTTCTTGCCCCTCTCCCGCTACCAGTCGCAATCCCGGAAAAACCATCTGGCGCATCACCCTCGGCCGCACTATAAGGTGCCTCCATTTCAAACCCCCACGGGGGTCACTCCACCGCTCCCAGACACCACGACGACATCGTCCGGCTGGCCCTGGAAGACCCTCAACCGAGAACGCTTCCATGAAAGCAAAACCTAAGTCCGCTGAAGCAACCCGGATGCGCTCCCCAGCGCGACCCCTCGTGAGCTCCGCCAAATACGACGCCGTCGCGAAAACTCACCTCAACCATTTTACACCCCGCACCGTCTTGATCGGCCGAGCGCTCGTCGTCGACGGAATGCCGCCACTGATCGCGAAGAAGGAATTTAACCTCCACATCAACCGGATCTATACAATCCGAACCAAAGTCCTCACCGCCATCAACGAAGTTCCGACAAACTGGCGGCATGTGAATGAATGGGCACCTCCCCGACTCGCGGCAAAATTCCAACGAGAAACCAAACGTGCCAGGGCGAAGTTGAACGGCAAGCGTCGACGCCCTGCCGCCAAGCGCCGTCGGAGCTGAGGTCAAGACCCCCCTGGCGGCCGGAAGCAGGGGGATCTTTCTGACCGTGGCCGGGCAGCGAAATGCCTTGCCCTTGCGCATCCAGGTCGATCGGCCGCCTTCTTTGGCTGCTGCGCGCCTTCGCAGCCCAAGCGGAGCGGCACGATATTTTCCTCGCGATGCAACTCGGTGTCGCGCTTCCTGGCGCCTCAGGAATGATTCCGATTATTTTGCCGGGATGTGATCGCGTGCCAGACATGGATAACGTGCCGCTAAAGAGCCTTGCACAACCATTTGCGTTGCGAAGTTCCGGTTTGATCATGGCATTGCAAATCGTCTCATCGAAAAGGCGCGATTTTCAGACCATCGGAAAGCAACTACCCACACACCACATCCCGGCAAAACAGGACGTTAACCTTTCGCCTTCAAGATCTCGCTTTGGCGTCTCTTGAGACGGGAGGATCATCCCTTGGTCTTCGTGCGTGCTTTAGTCTCGTATTCCTTAATCATCGTGCTTTCGGCCCGCGCATCGGCAAACGCCATGGATTTTTCCAGCGATCCAATGACCGGGACACTTGGTAGCACCTACTGTCGCAACCATCCCATACAACATGACAACCCCTCCATTCCGTGGATCGGCTGCTTTTATTTATCCGCCGGACACCACGCCGAAGGAACCTTTTCCTCCCACCATGTTGAAGCTGGCGTTGACCCGACCGGGTCAGAAATATTCATAGTCGATGGAACTGTTGTCGAAGCTCAAACAACCGAGTCACACACAAACCTACCCTTTGTGCGGCTGGACCCCGTCGGCTATGAATTCTGCGAAGATTCAACCTCGACGTCCTGCCCGACGCAAATAGCTGTTTTTTCTCGCGACAGCGACAAGTCAATCCTGTTCCTGGTTTCAGAGTGCTTTCGCCCAAAGTACCAATATTGCGTTACGAGCCAGGAAGAGTGGGACTCCGAAGTTAGTCGAGGACGGCCTCATTAAACGAAATGGCGCAGTCCATCCACACAGCCCAAGCGGTTGGATGGAGAGGACGTCACGGCACCGACAACACCCAAAGGAAGCAGGCAACGGTTGCGGGCTCGACAATAGCGACCATTAGCTGCGCAACCATCAGAACTTCAGAAGCTGTCCATCAACATCGCCTCAGCTCTAGCACGGTAGTATGGAACGATAAAACGTAAAGTGAGAGAGAGAGACACCGCCATTTCAACGGTTTTCGAAGACGTCATCTGATCGGAAGACAGAATTTGTAAAGAACCCCGCGCCAAGCAGGCTCTTTCTTTACATTTGGACGCCGTTTAGAGGGGCTCATTGCCGCCCCTCTGCCGGACCTTCGGTCCGGCATGCCCGCGACCAACTTACCTATGCAAGCAATTTGACCGCTGAAGAGTGGGCGATCCTAGAACCGCTCCTGCCAGTGCCGGCGGCCACCGGTAGACCCTGGCAATGGCCGTTGACAGTCACTTTGCCGTCGGCGTCTCGTTCGAAGATGTGTTGATGCGCTCGGCCTGAATAACGCCGCCGAGCTGAAGCCAGTCAAAGGTGTACGTGCCATCAGCTTTGCGCTTTGGCCGCAACAATGCGTCAAAGTTGAGCGCGTAGAAATCGCCCGCGCTGTCGTAACCCATTTCGAATTCCGGCTGGCCGTCGGCCTGGATGGTTAATGCGTCGCCTCTGCGACGTAACTCCACGGCGAGACCGTTTTGGTAGCGATAACGACCGACGAGGGCGTCGATCAGCTTGACGTCAGCAGTCGCGACCGTGCGCGGCGCGCCGGGAGGCAGCGAGCGATCGAGCAGGTGCAGCCCGAGCATGCGAAGTCCACCCAGATCGGTAAGTGCCGTGTCGCTGAGCAAGACGACTGCACGGTTCGCGCCGCGATCGAAGGCGACGAAAGACGAATAACCGCCCGTGCCACCGGGATGCATGATGATTGTGTGGCCGTTCGCGGTGGATAGGATATCCCAGTTCATGCCCATCGGATGGCCGGCGACACTGGCGACTTGCTGTTGGGTCTGCGCCAATGCCGGCGTGATCCGACTATCGCGCGTGCCGAGCTGGCCTTCGAGGTAGCGTACCATGTCGGGCAGGGTTGCGCGCACGCCGCCGACGCCGGCCATGTCGACAGCAAAATCCCACGGCCCCGTGGGCATGGTGTTGGAGAGGTGACCCTGAGCGAGGTGCACGTTGGGTGGGCGCTTGGCAATGTATGTGTCGCTCATGCCTAGAGGTGAGAGCAGACGTTCGCGCAGCAACGTCTCGAAGTCCGTGCCGCTGTGCTTGGCGAGCGCGTAGGACAGCACCATCATCGCGAAATTCGAATACTCCCACCGCGAGCCGGGCGCGCGCGTGAGCTGGGTCGTGGCCAGGGTGCCGAGGAGATCGGCCTCGGTCAGGCGCGCGTAGGGGTTTGTGATGTTGGTGATACGCCATGGGAACGACGGCAGCCCCGAGGTGTGCGTGACGATGTTGCCGATGGTGATCTGGCTCCCATTGAACGAGGGTACGATTGTTCCCGACGGCAGCAGCTTCGCCAAGGGGTCGTCGAGTGCAATTTCGCCACGCCCGATCAACTCGGCAAGCAAGGCAGCCGTCATGGTCTTGGACACAGAGCCGATTTCGAATGCCGTGTCCCCATCGAACGGACGGTCGGATTTCGCATCAGCGCAAACGTATGCGCGTGCTGTCGTGCCATTGTCGATTACCGCAGCCGCGATGCAGGCACCGGTACGGTCGCCCTTGAAGCGCTGCTCAAGTGCTCCGCGCAAATCGTTCTCGCTTACAGCAAAGGCCGGAACCGACCAAAGCGCTACAATAAGGCTGAGGAGATGCGTTCTCATGGTCCCTCGCGGTCGCCTACGGCGTTAAGAATCTAATCCAAAATAGAAATTGGTGCACCGCATGAGTCCGGATTTGGCCCTTGGCGGACTCGGGGCGTGTAGTAAGCTCAGCGTATGTTCAGCGAATATCTGAGGCGCTGGAACCTAACGGCGGATGGATCACCCGTAACGACGCCTACGAGCGTACTCCTGCCTGTCCTGAGGGGCGGTATGCGAGCCATGCTCAAGATCGCTGTTTTGGACGAAGAGAAGCTCGGTAACCAATTGATGATCTGGTGGAACGGAGAGGGCGCGGCGCACGTATTGGCGTACGCGGATGATGCGATCCTTATGGAGCGCGCCGACGCGGGCGTTTCGCTGGCCGATGTTGCCCGTGACGGCCGGGACGACGAGGCGAGTTGCGCAATGTGCGCTGTACTGGGCCAACTCCACAGGCCAAAAGTTCACGCCCCACCTGCACTACCTCCTCTCGCAGAGTGGTTTGAGCCCCTCCATCGCATGGGTGTGGCGCACGGCGGCATCCTGCGTGTGGCTGCCGAAACTGCTTCTACGCTGCTTGCAGTTCAGCATGATGTCGTTGTGCTGCATGGAGACGTGCATCACGGCAATGTTCTCAGATTCGGGTCACACGGCTGGTTGGCGATTGATCCAAAAGGCCTAATTGGAGAGCGCACTTTCGACTACGCCAACATTTTTTGTAATCCCGACGATCGGATATCTACAATGCCCGGCCGCCTTGCTCGACAAATAACCGTGGTGGCCGAGGCCGCAGATTTGGCACCCAATCGTCTGTTATCATGGGTGCTCGCGTGGGCCGGACTATCGGCGGCCTTTAGCCTCGACGATGGCGTGACACCGAATGCGGCGCTCAAGATCGCGGAGTTTGCAGCTGCAGAGTTGAACCGCTGATATGCGCTGGTCGCAAACAATGATTTAGGGCTTTTGGCGATTCCCCGGACTCGAGACGATCCTGCAAGTCCACGCCACGGGTGGTACAGGTACATCAGCGCCCGGAGATTGTTGTGCAGTGTGTTCGGCTGATTTCCCGAAGGGCGGTACGCGTTCCATCCTAGTGATGGGTCACCTTCTGTCCCGCCGAACCCGGATCAACCTTGCTCGAACCCCGCTTCCAAGCCTCGAACTCCTTGAACAATTCCGCCTTGTCCGCGTCCGTACGCCCCTTGCTTGCCTCCCCCGGATTATGATCCAGGAACACATCGAACAAACCCCGGTCCGGTCCACTCGCCAGGCCATGCGACTCGAGCCATTGATCCGCCGCCGGAAATCGCGTCCATCCCACCAAGGGGGCAGATAACGACACCTCTTTCCACGCCGGATGAAACGGCGGTTTCTGAAGACCCGGAAACTTGCTGAAAAACGCATCTACAAACAGCGCGAGCCGACGATACCGATCCGTATTCGCCGGCCAGTTGTAGGCCGCAAGCACCGCCGGCACCGCGATCGTGTCCACCTGGCCCCGTTCCCTCGAAATCAGGTTGGGATAGTCCGCGGATGTCAGCCGGGCAGGCAGGTAATCCTCTCGCAACGGTTTGTCATAATCGACCCTTAGAAGGTGATACCGCCCATCGTTTTCAAACATGCTCACGGACTTGTACGGCTTACCTCCCACGACGATCACCGCATCGAGCTCTCCCTTTTTCAACTTCTCCATCGCGATGCGCTGCTCAACATAGAAAAAGTTCGCCTTCAACCCCAACCTTTCGAACACATTCAGAGCAGTCACAAACGTTCCGCCATCAGGCAAATCCACGCTCACGCGCTTGCCGTTCAAATCCCTCAGGCTCTGCAGCTCCTTCGGCCCGATCACCATCATCGCTTCATTGTAGAGCTTCGTGATGTAGGCGAACTGCTTCTTGATCCCTTTCGCGAACCCCTTCCGCTCGAGATAATCGATGGAGTCCGCCCGCACGATCCCAAGGTCCACGCCTCTCAAGAACAGAATATCCGACAAGCTGCCAACCGACCCCCGGCCGACAATCGGAAGAACGCGGAGCTTCCTGCCATCGTCCAGAACTGACGCCAGATCGGCGCCGATCTGCACATAGCTGCCTCCGATCGTCCCCGTCACCAGGGTGACCGTATTGGCGTTGATCGCATCCTTGGTGTCCGACGACCCGAAATGAGCAAGCGCCTCCAGACTGTCACTGACCTTCGCAGCCGCCTCGGCCCCGTCATCCTCAGCCCGCGCCCCGCCCCCACAAAGTGACGCCAGTACAGCCGATACCGCCACACACGCCACTCCCAGACGCGCTAAATCAAAAAGACATGGCATGGTGCTCACTCCGAACCTCAACGCAACTCCCTTAAGGCCGAAGCAACCTGCGTCGCGCCTCGACCGACCCATACTCCGCCGCCTTCCTGTACCAATGCTCGGCCTTTTCCGGATCCGCCAGCACACTGCGCGCATCCGACCGACCCAGCACAATAATGTCGTAGGTCTCTCCCAACAAAAACGCGGCATTGGAGTCCTGCAACTCAGCCGCACGCTCCAAAATCAACCGGCCACTGGGAATATCCCCTTTGCCGATTTTTGTTTTCGCAAGCGCGATCAACGCTCTGGACTCACCAGGATTCAAATTCTGCGACTGCGGTTGTGTAGCCGGTCCGCCACCAGCCGTCGGCGTCGGATCGCCAGACGCCGGTACCGACCCCACCACCCGATCGTCGTCTTGCATCGCCTTTTCATAGGCCTTCACGACTCCATCTCGCGACGACGGGTCCCCATTGGCCGCCGCGACGGGCCTCTGCTCACCCCCCACGACACGCTCGGCCGATGCCACCCCACCTTTAGACGCAACCTCCGGCTCAACCATCGGCTCTTGCCCCGACGGGGGCTCCTCAACTTTCGAGTTATCAGCGATCGGTTTCGACGCGTTCACCGGCACCGGGATATTCGGAGCCGGCTCTCCATGCCCCGCATCGACATCGACCGACGAGGATTTTTTCGCCGCAGCCGCAACGTCGCCGACGGCCCCTCCCGACTTCGCCGAAGCCTCGCCTGACGACGCGACCTTCACCGGCGTCGCAAC
>Ga0123356_10006403_pt1 | contig 11861 bp, 9 predicted proteins | sample TergutEmb28metaG_2_FD_92546 | JGI IMG/M metagenome (GOLD analysis project Ga0123356, IMG submission 92546) | Embiratermes neotenicus P3 segment gut microbial communities from Petit-Saut dam, French Guiana - Emb289 P3 | ecosystem: Host-associated > Arthropoda: Insects > Digestive system > Gut ... | reverse complement strand
TTTACCTGAGAAGCTACCACCGCCGTGGCGTCCCATACCACCATAGGTGTCAACAATAATCTTGCGGCCAGTCAGCCCGGTGTCTGCTGCCGGGCCACCCTTCTCAAAGCGCCCACTGGGATTGATTAATATTTCAGCATCAGTAAAGTCGATGCCGGCTGCAAGCATCACCGGATTAATGACGTGCTCAATCAAGTCCGGCTTAAGCTGTCCAGCAATATCAACACCTTCAGCGCTCTGGGTTGATATCAGTATCTTCTCAACCTTGACCGGACGATTATTCTCATAACGCACACCCACCTGGGTCTTTCCATCTGGGCGTAGATAGGTAATAGTGCCATCTTTGCGCACGGCTGTCAGTTGCTCCGCCAGACGATGCGCCAGATAAATCGGCATAGGCATCAGCACGTCAGTTTCATTGCTGGCGTAGCCGAACACCATTCCCTGGTCGCCCGCTCCGATTCGGTCGTAGGAGTCATCCTCTTGGCTCTGATTGACTGCCTGAGTGATATCGGGGCTTTGATCCTGGATGGCATTCAAGATGCCACAGGTTTTAGCATCGAAGCCCAGTTCTGGGTCGTTGTAGCCGATATCACTGATTACCTGCCTGACCACCTGGGCGATATCTACATAGACTTCGGTGCGAATTTCTCCACCTAAAACAACCAGACCTTTGGTAACTAAAACCTCGCAGGCTGAGCGTGCCGCTTTGGGGTCGGCTGAGGATCCCTCAGGAGTCACATAGCCAAGTGCCGCCAGTTCAGCTTCTTTGGTCAGAATAGCATCAAGCACAGCATCCGCGATCTGGTCGCAAAGCTTATCAGGATGCCCCTCGGTCACACTTTCTGAAGTAAACAGGTAGCTGTCAGTTGGTAATTGCTGCATGGTTTTATCCTTTCGCAGACGACAATGGCCTGGTGTGGCAGGGTGCCGCACTCGCAGGTCTCCAAGGCAGGTTTCATTGTACACATGCTGGCTGAAGTTTTCCGCTCACCATCAAAAACATGTGCCTGCTGCATGGGCTGGGGGAGCTGTGTTTCTGGTAGCGCAGTCGACGCGACGCGTTGCTGGCTCCGGCTCCGCGGCTGGTGCTGCCGCGTGCTCCTGCGGCGCCGCGCCTGCCAACGCTTCGCTGCCGCGCTACCACCACCGCACCCCACCGCGCTGTCGCGTCGCCACCCCATCGCCTTCGCCGTATAATGATGCAAACAACAATGCCCCCGAAAGGAGCATCATGAGTAACGCAGGCAAGAAGGTCAAGACCCACTACGTCGGCACGCTGGACGACGGTACGCAGTTCGACTCCTCCATCGACCGCGGCGAGCCGATCGAGTTCACCTGCATGGCCGGCCAGATGATCGCCGGGTTCGACGCCGCAGTCGTCGATATGCAACCGGGCGAAACCAAGCAGGTGCACATCCCCGCCGACCAGGCATACGGAGAGCGCAACCCCAACCTAATCCATCGGGTCGACATCGGACAGATCCCCGGTCTCGAGGATGCTCCACTTGGGGAGACAATCTACCTTATGGGCCCTGGCGCTCAACCCATGGCAGCAGTCGTTACTGAGATCACCGAAGATTCGATTTTGCTTGACATGAACCACAAACTGGCTGGTGAAGCCCTGAATTTCACAATTACCCTGGTAGAAGTCGTTGACTGACAGGCAAGTGTAGCGGCCTGCTGGCAGAATAAAAAACCAGAGCCACCTGCAAGGGTGACTCTGGTTCGAAATGTTTTCGCAGGCAGCTTTTCATGCCTGCTTTTGCTTACGCCCTCAGGCTGCAGTAGCTTCTTCTCGGTTCCTGCTTATGCCTTCATCTTGGCGTAGTGGGCTCTTGAGTACTTGTAGATCTCTTCGGTAAACGCAGGGTTCTGTGTCATGCGAGAGAAACCGATCAGGCTGGGCTTACCAGGCTGGCAGAAACGATCCACATGATCCCTTGCCGCCTGACGGAATTCTTCATCGGTCGAATCCTCAGGAATCAAGACCGGCTGCACAGCAATGATAATCTGGTCGCCATACTTCTCATACAGCATGTGGGTGTCGTTCATTGCTTGCGGGCTCCACTCATCAAAACCAGCATCGATGAATAGCTGAATCCGGCTGGCGTTGTGGCCGCAGGAGTGCAATGACGCATAACGTCCCTTGCTATGGATGTGGCTGGTCATCTCCTGCATAAACGGTAGGAAGAACCTTCTGGCAATCTCCTCTGAGAAAAATGGAGCAGCCTGGGATCCCCAGTCATCATGAATGTTAATGCCGTCCAGGCTGGGAATATACTCGATCATCTTGTCGATGACCTTGATACCAAGTTCGGTCATAGCTGTAAACAGCTCCATCAGTGCGTCAGCCTGATCCTCATCGATCAGGGCAACAGCTGCATGCTCGAAGTCCATGAACGAAATTAAGCGCTCGAACCAGAAGCCATTGACCAGCGAAACCAGCGGAGATAGCCTGGTGTCGATCTTCAGAGCCTCAGCCTCACCTGCCCAGTCCCACTCATCGATGTCCGGAATCACAATGTGGTCCTTCCACTCGTTCACATCGGTGAACAGCGGATTACCGCCATGAGTGATCGACCCGCCGACCATTTCGACAAACTCCCAATAGCGATTGAAGCAGTCGGTGGTGTTCGGCGCGCGACCTAGCATCTTGTTGTACAGGTCCGGAATCGCAAAAGCAGTCTCGGAACTGGTCGGCAGCCAATATGGCTGCTTATCAAAGTACATTGCGCAGATATTCTCGCGCGGATTAACAGGCGTGTTGTACATCGGAATCGCAGGACCCCCGAACATTCCGGGGCGCTCATCGACTACCCTACGCTCACTGTCAGAGTAAGGGATGGATCTTCTCATAAAAGTGACCTCCTATTTAATACGTTTGCCAAAAGATGTAATAATGCCGATTATATGCCATGTTTATCAAAGCAAGATACAATGCGAAAAAGTGTGCAATTTCTTCCGATAAGCTAGTTGGTTTTCCGACAACTCGCCTGTCAAGCCACAAAGCCTATACTCCCACGAGCTCACGAGCTGTGCACCAGCGAACTGCGCCTCACTCTGAAGCAGCCGCCCCAACACCAAGCCTCAGCAAGCCATAGGTAATCGAATCAACCAGAGCATCCCACGAAGCCTCGATGATATTCTCGCTCACCCCAATGGTGCCCCAACTATGCCGTCCATCACTGGTGTCAATCAAAACGCGCGTCACAGCGCTGGTGCCCGTGCTCTCATCCAGAACCCTGACCCGATAATCGGTCAACTCAAAACCCTCAACTTGGGGATAAAACCTCGTTATCGCCTGTCGCAGCGCAGCGTCTAAAGCATTAACCGGACCGACTCCCTCTCCGGTGCTGACCACTCGCTCACCAGCAACGGAGAGCTTGATGGTTGCCTCACTGGTCGCTCTGCCGTCTTCATGCTTCTCAGTTATCACCCGAAACGACTCCAGCTCGAAGCACTTCTGCTCCTGACCGGTCAGCTCCAGCAGAAACAGAGCAAGTGATGCCTCGGCAACCTCGTAGGAAAAACCGGAAATCTCACGCGCTTTGATGTCTGCCAGCAGCCGAACTCGCTCTGCATCAGAGTCTGGCAAAGCAACACCAAGCTCGTCAGCTTTACTGGCCAAAGCAGCACGTCCCGCCAGCTCACTGATTACGATCCGTGATAGGTTTCCGACCGCCGCCGGATCAACATGCTCATAGCTGGGTTTATGTCGCACCACTGATGATGAATGCAACCCAGCTTTATGAGCAAAGGCGTTAGCGCCACTGTAAGGATGATACGCATCCGGCGCAATATTCATAATGGCAGCAACATAATGCGAAAGCTCGGTCAGGCGAGCCAATTGCTCTGGTCTCACCAACTGAAAGCCCATTTTCAACTGAAGATCGGCAATAGCAACCAGCAGGTCAGTGTTGCCAACGCGCTCGCCATAGCCGTTTACTGTTCCCTGCAAATGAACGCATCCGGCTCGGATAGCTTCCAGGCTGTTGGCAATAGCAACCCCACCATCATTATGTGTGTGAATGCCCAACATGTCAGCGGCAGATACTGAGGTCAGCGTGAGCATCTGCCTGGTTGCCTGGCAGATCTGATAAACCTCATGCGGTAGCGCACCACCGTTGGTATCACATAACACCAGCAGCTCTGCGCCAGCATAGGTCGCAGTCAACAGCACCTGCATCGCATACTCGCTGTCTTCTTTGTAAGCGTCAAAGTAGTGCTCGGCATCAAAGAAGACACGCTTGCCCTGCTCAACCAGAAAGCTGATTGAGTCAGCAATCATCGATAGGTTCTCATCTAAGGTAGTATTCAAGACCTTCTGAACATGCTCGGGCGAAGACTTGCCGACAATCGACACAACACCAGCGTAACATTCAGCTAACTCCACCAGACCTGTATCCTGCTCAGCCAGCAGATCCTTATGCCGAGTAGAGCCAAAAGCAACGATCTGCGCATTCTGCAGAGGCTCGGCAGCCAGCCGGCCAAAGAGCTCGCGATCACGCTGATTAGAAGCCGGAAACCCAACCTCGATATAATGCACGCCAAAGTCGTCCAAGCGCCTGATAATACGAAGCTTATCCTCAAGCGTAAGTGCCACTCCGGCTCGTTGCTCACCATCACGCAGTGTGGTGTCGAGTAGTGTTAGCGCTCTATTGGCGTCAGTCAGCGCCATCGGCAATCTTTAGCGCCCTACAACCGCATGCAACCTTCACTAGACCTTCGCGAGCCAGTGATCATATTCAGGCACTCTGCCCTTGGCAATATTAAAGAACCGCTCCTGAAGTGCTAAGGTCACCGATCCCGGAGAGCCAATACGCCTTCTGTCAACAGCATTAATCGGAGTCACCTCAGCTGCCGTACCGGTAAAGAACACCTCGTCAGCAGTATAGAGCTCAGTGCGCACCAGCGAGCGCTCCTGAACCTCGTAACCCAAATCGCGGGCAATCGTGATTATCGAATCGCGAGTTAGCCCCTCCAAGCATCCGTCAGAAAGTGGCGGAGTACTGATGATTCCATTTTTAACGATAAAGATATTCTCCCCAGAACCTTCAGCAATATAGCCGTTCTCGTTCAACAGCACAGCCTCGGAATAGCCATGCCCAACAGCTTCGATATTCGCAAGCCCCGAATTCAGATAAGACGCTGTGGACTTAACCGCACCAGGCAAAGCATTCACGCTGCGCTGCCGCCAGGTGCTGATGGCAACGCTGACACCTTCCTTCAGCGCAGTATCACCCAGGTAGTCGCCCCACGGCCAAACCGCGATTATCACATCCACCGGAGCCGCAGTCGGATTCACGCCCATCGAACCATAGCCACGAAACGCCAGCGGTCGCACATAGCACTCCTCCAGCTTATTCGCGCGAATAGTCTCAAGTGCAGCTTCAGTCAACTGCTCAGCGGTAAATGGAATATCCATCATAATAATCTTCCCGCTTTGCACCAGACGCTCCATGTGCTCAAACAAGCGAAAACCCGCTGACCCGTTCTCTCCCTTATAGCAACGAACGCCCTCAAAAACCGCCGTGCCATAATGCAAAGCATGGGTCAAAACATGCGTAGTGGCTTCAGCCCAAGGCACCAATGCCCCATTCTTCCAGATGTAGTCAACTTCAACGATAGCTGCCATTGTCTTCCCCTTTCCGCGCTCGAGGTATCTCTACCAAGCATTTTTCGTACTCAATATGTGGATAAGAACACGCTTTTTGCGCTGTAGTGTCACTTAGCTGCTCTGGTATCCCTGGTTCCACAATAATTATGAGCAACGATTATAGATGATTATCGATAACGCTGTAGCGCATATTGTTAGATCCGTCCGTTTGGGAGCTTTTTAAGCAGTAGTCTCACCATCAGCGAGGGCTTCAGGCGGCTACCGGCTGACCAGTGTCATCAACTTCTTCATCAGCCTGTTCGTCACTTAGTTCGACAAGCCAGTCCAATCCGACTTGAGGTCTGGCTATCTTCAAAGACAGTAAAAGTAACACAATTCCACCGACCACCATCGGTACTGTCAAAAGCATACCCATGGTTACCCATTCTGTTCCGAACAGGTAGCCGACCTGGATATCCGGCTGGCGGATGAACTCGACTGCGATGCGAAAAGCGCCGTAGCCAATCAGATAAATACCAAAGTAACTTCCACGTGGTAGTGGTGGGCTTCGCCTGGCAAGAATATACAGAATCAAAAGCAGAACGATACCTTCAAGAAAAGCTTCATAGAGCTGAGTGGGATGTCTTGGCAGCGAGCCTCCGTCCTCAAAGACCACTCCCCAAGGCAGGTCAGTGACGGCGCCCCAAAGTTCACCATTTATAAAGTTAGCGACACGTACCAAACCGAGTCCGATTGGTGTAGTTATCGAGGCAAGATCGCCTAAGGTCAAAAGGGGCATCTTTAGAACACGGGCAGAAACCGCTAAACCGATACCAAGGCCGATCATGCCACCATGATATGACATACCACCTTTAGAGAAAGCAAGTATCTGATCTGGGTGGGAAAAGTAGTAACCCTTGCCATAGAAGATGATATATCCTGCTCTACCACCAATAATCGCACCCAGCATACAAGCGGTGATCATGGTCAGTAAGGCATCTATGTCAAACTGAATCTGCCAACGCTTGGCAATGCGCATTATCATTGCGGCTGCCAGTAAAAAGCTCGCTACGTAACCCAGTCCATACCATTGAACAGTGATCGGACCGAAACTGAATGCGATGGGGTCGATGCTATGATAAATCCTATCAAGCAAAGCTTCTCCTCTCGAGCCTCGCAATCACCTGAGTGCCGCTACCCCTGCAGGATCAGCCACGCATGCGGGGTGCATTCAGTATGAAGAATTTGCAGTACCAGCAAGCTTCTTTTATGGCTTGTGAGCGGTCAACGTCAGAGTCCAGCAGCTCTAGACCAACAGCAGCGCTGTGTGCTGGTCGCTGGCATCTCGCAAAGTTACAATGAACTGGGCACATCCCGTCGGTCGAAGAGACAGCGTGTGGACAACGCGACCAGAGCTCCTCATCGCAGCCGCGTTGTCGCCAGCAGGCAGAGCTAGTCACTTTCGACATGAACCACTTGGATGGTTTCGCTGATTTTCTCCCTAAGAATTGACTCAACACCATTTGCTAAGGTAATCGCGCTCATCGGGCAACCTTTGCAGGCTCCTTCCAGCTCTACCTCAACAACGCCATCATCGCTGACGCTGATCAATGTGATGTCGCCGCCGTCTGCTTGGAGCATCGGGCGAATTGACTCTAGAATATCCTGTACCTGTTGCTTGTCGATCATTTTATTGCACCTCTTTAATCATTCACGAATATGAACAAGAATCATCAGCGTAACAGTATAAGCAATAATCATTGAAAATGCTTGCTTCAGGTTTTGTTAGTAGCCGAGTAGCAATGCCCGATAAACTCCCGACCTAAGTGCTTATCCAAAGCTGTGGATGTCTGGTTGGGTCGACTCTGCGCTAGCGACTTCTGATGCGCACGTAGTGATAATTCGACGCATTGGAGAATGGGTCTTCCGGAAAACTACGCCCTTCGTCTGCTACTATTATTGACTTCGAACCACTAGCCCACCATGAGTAGAAACCTGGCAATGCTTCGATGCGACTGTTTATTGCGCCGACATCTGAGCTGTCTCCACTGATGGCTATTACCTCACCAGCGCTGATGCTGATAGCGCTATCGCCCTCAGCTTGAGCGCCTCTTCCGAAGCCTGCACTCCCGTTCCCGCCGACAGCAGTTACCGTGCCGCCACTAATGGTAGTATTTCCGCCTCCACCACGAGCTCCTCCGCCGACTCCTGCACCACCAGAGTTGGCGCTTCCACTGCCGCCATATGCAACGACAGTGCCCTCTCTGACAATGATGGTTCCGGCTGCCTGTTCAAAGCCACCGCCAATGCCAGCACCACCGGTTCCACCTACCGCAGTCAACTTGCCGATGCCACTGATAGTAAGGGTTGTGCCCTCAGGAACACCTATTGCTGCTCCAGCTCCACTCTTCTCAGCAGTCTGAGCGTAAATCACCTCGTTTTCCCCAGCTAAAACCAACTGGTTACCATAGCTAACGAAGTTAATCGTGGAGTCCTGTTGGTTCTCAGTGGCAAGTAGCCTAAGGTTTTCGATGGTCAGAGTATTCTCGCCAAGACAGGTCACAGCTACCCCGACGAAAACTACATCAGAGTTTCCTTTAATCACAAGATTTATGCCGGATGGGAGTTCGATAGTCTGTTGCTCAGTGGGAGTGGAAAGTCCTGACAGGTCAACTATGTCATTACTTTTAGCGTTGTTTATTGTATTTTGAACATCGCTCCACTTCTTGACAGCGTGGGTCTTCGGACCAGATTTTCGGCAGCCTGCCAGCCCAACCGAAGTACCGACCAGCAAGAGCGTTGTTAACAGCAGTAAGCCTATCTTCCGTGCTTTGACCATGTATGCTTCTCTTCTCATAATTGGTTTACCAGTCGATTGCGTCGCAAGCTTTACGGCTCGACCGCAGTAGCAACCACAGTCACTGTTGCTTCTCCGGTTTTATCGTTATAGGCAATAGAGGTTGCGACAACGATAATAGTCGTAGCAGTCTCATCGCTGGCAATGTTTAAAACACCTTCAGCATCGATTTGGGTTTGAGCGCTGGTGTTGTCTCTGATACTCCATCTGACATCTGTAGTTGCCCCACCTGTTGCCACAACCCCAGCAGTAAAGGTTCTGCTACCTCCGGTCGGAACCTCAGCAGTAAGAGGTGCCACTGCAACACTCAAAACCTCATTGCTTTCGATAATGATGTATGGATACGTAGCACTACCGCGATAGGGATCACCGGGGAAGTATTTCATTTCTGTAGCATCTAATATCGGCATGTTGCTTGTCTGCCAGCGATACGCCAAAGGCAGGTCATCGAAAATGCCATTTATTGCTGCAGCTGACGCAACAACATAGACTGATCCACCTGACATCTTGATCTTTGCTTCTGCGGCTCCCGGACTACCCCCAAGGCATGTTCCATTACCGTAATTACTTGCGGTGATTAGCCCACCGGTGATAATGATTTCACCGCCAGCACCACCACTACTACCGCCACCGATCAGTGCAGCTTCGGTGTTTCCTGTGACGATAATCTGACCTCCATTGATATTTACTTTACCAGCAGCACCTTTATAGCCGCCTCCAATGGCAGCTCCTTGCCGTTCTGAACTGTCACCGGATGAGCTGATACTACTGCCAGCATGAAGGTTCACGCTACCTGACTGAACCTGAACCAGGCCATCATTGATTGTTATGCTTCCTCCTGCAGCATTTGCACCACCGCCGATTCCAGCACCGCCGCCACCGTAGTTAACTGCAACCAAACCATCGGGAGCGTCTATGGTGATGTTTCCGCCTGCCTTGCCTTGGCCGCCACCGATACCGGCTGCACCATTAGCACCTGCAAGCCGCAAAGCTCCTTTACCGGTAATGAGCAGCTCTGATCCGTCCGGAACTCCGATAGCTGCTCCATAGCCTGACTTCTCGGCACTATTACTGTTACTGATCATATTCACACCAGCGAAAATCAATTGGTTTTGCTTTCCAGAAAAATGAAACGCTGACTGCTCTTGGTTGTTCAATGAAACGATGCTCAGGTTCTCAATCGTAACAGTATTATGCCCGGCACAAGAAAAAGAGACCCCATAGAAAACAACGTGATTATGTCCTATCAGAGTCAACTCCAAGTCTGAGGGAATAGTAAGACTGTACTGGAGCCCTGGTGACCACAGGCTTGACAGGTTTATCACATCACCGTTGTTTGCTCTATCCAAAGCAATCTGTACATCGTCCCAGCTATCTATTGTGTAGGTTACCGACAAGGGCGCGTTTCTATTTCTGCAGCCGAATAATCCCAGTGGTACTACCAGCACTAAGAGTGCTGTCATGAGAACCTTGATGCTTACCATATAGGCTTTCATTGCTGCACCTGTTCTGATGGTTGTCCTCATCCTTTATCTCCATTTACTGCATTCTACATGGCCGATGGATACAGTTTTATCGCATACAATCATCTGCATACCCACGATTGAACCCAATTATACACATTAATGATAACACGCTAAACACATTCCTTCATCTCTTCGTGAACGTTACCGCGAGCCTATCAGACCAGAGTTTGAGCCATAAACGCAACTGGGCGGCCTTTCGACCGCCCAGAATTTGATGTAAACAGTGCTTATTTTTTACACCCCGTATTCAGACTCATTATTGCTGAAAATGCAGGGGAGCAAACAGGCACACTAGAGCCTATTTGTAGAAGGTCTGGCCGTAATCCCAGGCCTCTTTCTGTAGTACTTCGTTCCAGTGTGGAGTCAAGGTGTCAGAGGTGCTCCTGGGAGTATAAGCAGCGGCGAACATATATGCACCACCGACAGCATACTTATCAAAAGCGTCGCGAACTGACTGACGGATCTCCTCGTCGGTAACATCCAGCTCGGTCAGGCGGCCACGGCCTTCCCAGCCTCCACCGATGACCATCTGGCGACCGAATCTGGCTTTGACCTCGAGGATGTCATTCTTCAGCTGCACTGGTTCCCAGCTGCAGACACCGATTCTGACCAGGTCAGGAATGAAGTCCTCGCCACGCCCGCAAAGATGCATATTCACTGGAATGCCTCTTTCGATTGCGAACTTGGTGTATTCACGATAGATGGGTACGAAAAACTCACGATACATCAGGGGTGAAATGAATGGGTTGTTCTCGGATGCAGCATCATCACCCAGTGACATTACATCAGGTTGGAAGATGTCAAAGACCTGCTCAGCGATCGGATAATAGAAATCGAAGAAGAACTGTAAGAGCTCCTTGACTGCATCCGGCTCTTCATACAGAGCAGACAGACCTTCGGTGAAGCCCATCATATTCATCAGATTCATGAAGGTTCCGCCACCAGGACCGTACCACAGCGATGTTGTTTCGCGGTCATAGGGCAGCTCTTTCATAGCAGCTTCAGCTGCAGCTTTCCAGTCAACGTCCTTGACGCTATCCGGAATCTTTACCACATCCTGCCACTTTGTGACGTCAGCTAGAATGAACTCATCCGGTGTAGGTAATGAGAAGCCGCCAACTTCTTCGACTGCTGTGTAGGGGACTCCCCAAAGATCCTTAAAGCCGCCTTCTGATCTTTCACCACGCAACTGTGGCAGACCAACGCTCATGTTCGGTGGTGGTCCTTCGACACCCGGTAGAGGTCCGTAGTACGAATACTGCGGTACATACTCAGGAATCTGCCCATGTAGACACCTCAACAAGTTCTCTTTTGGATTCAATGTTGGCATGATTACCGTCCTTTCTGTTATTACATGACTAACTTGGCTTTACTGCACATCTACCCCATAAACCACATCACAGCAGTTAACAAAAAGCTACAAAACAGGCAACAGAATGCATATTGTGCAGTCGACAGACCCTCCCGTCGGGTCATTTGAACTGATTACAATACCTTTATTACAAACAGTCAACCTGATTAGAACAACTGGCCAAAATATGTTTTCGCTTTGATTTTTTAATGTGCACAGTGTTAAAAGTCGCAGGCGGAATCATTCAGTAAAAAAATAGGCTCTGTGTGCGCAACGTCCTATCCTCCCATGGACTACACCACAGTACTTTCGGCGATGCAGAGCTTAACTACCGAGTTCGGAATGGGGTCGGGTGTACCCTCTGCTCCATGGCCACGCACACAGAACCTATTCTCTTATCAAGAATGTACCTTGACGGCTGAATAGCAGACACAATCACAAACATTAGAGGAAGATGAGAAATGAAGAGCTCGACCTATTAGTAGCGCTCGGCTGAATACATTGCTGCACTTACACCTGCGCCCTATC
>Ga0123356_10006402_pt1 | contig 11861 bp, 11 predicted proteins | sample TergutEmb28metaG_2_FD_92546 | JGI IMG/M metagenome (GOLD analysis project Ga0123356, IMG submission 92546) | Embiratermes neotenicus P3 segment gut microbial communities from Petit-Saut dam, French Guiana - Emb289 P3 | ecosystem: Host-associated > Arthropoda: Insects > Digestive system > Gut ... | reverse complement strand
GGCACAAGGCGATTGTGCTGCGCGCGTCGGTCGACTCAACGGTGGGCAACGCAGACCTGGTCGTCACCTATCTGTCAAATGGACTATTTGGAATGCACAAAGACTGCCGCGCAGGCATAGTGCGCGATGAGGGCGGGCAGTGGCACATCGTGAACGTCTACGACCACAAGCGGGTTAACCATCTGGTTGTTCAGACCTGGACCCTGGGGATTTCTACCATCGCAGGGATTTGCCCGCGCTAAGTCAGAATTCTGTCGCGCTGCACGGCTGCGGTTGGGTTGGTCCGCCGCAGCTCGGGAATCATGCGTACGGCTCAAGCGAGTGCGATTACCCCATGGGTCGGACTCCGGTTGCGCGGCAGGATCAGGCCGCCGTCATGGCTTGGACGTGGAGTGTGTCGTGAGCCGGGCAAGAGAGATCGACGAACTGCGCCTGGCGGCTAGCGCGTCGCGATGAGGCTGGCGAATCGGTCGAGATCGACATTCCCGCCGCTGATCAGGACTCCAACTCGCTGGCCCGCCTCATGGAACGCCCCGGACAGCGCGGCCGCGGCGGCCAGGCAGCCGGTGGGCTCGACCACGAGCTTCATGCGCGAGGCGAAGAACTGCATGCTGCGGATGAGTGACTCATCGGGCACTGTAACGATGTCCGCGACCAGAGCCTGAATGATCTGGAAATTGGGCGCGCCGAGCCGATGGGTCAGCGCCCCATCCGCGATCGACTGCGGTACCGGGATCTCAACGATGTGTCCGCTGCGCAGCGAGCGCTGCCCGTCGTTTCCCGCCTCGGGCTCGACGCCTATGACACGGCAGCGCGGACAGAGCGCCTTTGCCGCCAGCGCTGCACCTGCGAGCAGCCCGCCGCCGCCCAGCGGCACGAACAGGACATCCAGCTCCCCCTCTGTCTTGAAGAGCTCGCGCGTCGCGGTGCCTTGCCCGGCGATGACGTCCGGATGCTCGAACGGCGGAATGAGGGTAAGGCCCTGTTCGCTCGCGAGACGCCGGGCGATCATCTCGCGACTCTCAGAATATCGATCGTAGAACTGCACCCGCCCGCCATAGTTGCGGGTCGCTTCAATCTTCATCGCGGGCGCATCCTCTGGCATGACTACCGTGGTCGGGACGCCCTGCAGCTGTCCTGCGAGCGCTATCGCCTGCGCATGATTGCCCGACGAGAAGGTCACCACCCCGCGGTGCCGCTGGTCCGCCGCAAGGGCTGCGATCGAGTTGAAGGCGCCACGGAATTTGAACGAGCCGGTGCGCTGCAGGCTCTCACACTTAAAGAACAGCTTTGCGGCGGCGAGGGAATCCGCAATGCGCGAGCGCATTACGGGAGTCCGAAGCGCGCTGCCCTCGATCCGGGCGGTTGCGAGTTCTATATCGGCGTATGTTGGCGGCAGTACTGGAGCAGGATCCATGCAACGCATATGCTACTCAATCAGACCATCCGGAGTCTCCCATGAAGCGCTCCTCACCACGCAGGCGTAAACCGGTGCCTAAGGATGAACAACCTGCGAAGACTGTGAATACCGTCACGGCCCGGCGCGCTGCAATCTCCCGGAATGGGCGCAACCAAGCCGGTCGACTGCCGCAGGATCCGGAGCTCCCAGACAAGGTCAAAGTGGTTCTGGACACCCGATATCTCGAGCTATGTCATTGCTACCGTATGTGATGGCCCATGAACATCGAGCTCTCGCCCATCGAGGCACGCGTTATCGGCTGCCTCATCGAGAAACAGATTACGACACCCGACCAGTATCCGCTGTCATTGAACGCACTGGTCAATGCGTGTAACCAGAAAAGTAACCGCGATCCGCTCATGACGGCGGACGAGGCGACGATCCAGACCACCGTGGATCATCTCATCAGGAAGCATCTCGTGATCGAGAGGTCAGGCTTCGGCAGTCGGGTGCCGAAGTACCAGCACCGGCTCTGCAACACCGAGTTCGGGTCACTGAAGTTTACGCCGCAGGAGCTCGCGCTCGTCTGCGAGCTGCTCGTCCGCGGACCGCAAACCCCGGGCGAGCTGCGCACGCGCGCGGCCCGCATGGCGTCGTTCTCCGAGGTGGGGCAGGTCGAGACGGCGCTCGAGGGCCTGAGCAGCCGCGCGGATGGGCCGTTCGTCATGCGGCTGCCGCGCGAACCCGGTCGCCGCGATTCGCGCTACGCGCACCTGTTCAGCGGCGCCGTCACGATTCCCGCAGTCACGGAGGAGCCGGTCACGGGGCCGGCGATGGCCTCGGCGCCCGCGCTTTCCCGCCTCGAGCGCCTGGAAGAAGAGGTGCGGCAACTGAAGGAAGAGCTGCAGGACATCAGGGCGCGCCTGCCACTGCAGTAGACAAACAGTGTTGCAGTGACTGTCATCTTCGTTGCAGCAGCTGAGTGAGCCGACCAGCAGTGTGGCACATCGATCCCGTCCCCGCAGCGGTCCTCGCGCTGGCACTCGCGGCGCTGTGGATCGCCTCGGGCGTGCACAAACTGCACGACCCCGGAGATTTCGCGGCCGCACTGGCTGCGTATGCGCTGCTCCCGCCACGGGCGGTCGCCAGCGTGGCACGCGCGCTGCCGCTCATCGAGATCACTGTGGCGGTGGGACTCCTGCTCCCGGTGTCGCGGCAAGCGGCTGCGCTCGTGAGCGCACTGCTCCTGGGCCTGTATGGACTGGCGCTGGCCATCAATCTGCGGCGCGGGCGGCGCGAGCTCGATTGCGGCTGTCTGGGTTTCGGCCGCCGCGGCACGATCTCCATGACGCTCCTCTGGCGCAACGCCGTGCTCGTGTTGGCCTCACTCGCGGCGGGATTTCTCCCCCGCAGCGGGCGGGCGCTCGCCTGGATCGACCTGTTCACCGTGGCCGCCGGGGTCGCTGCGGTGGCGCTACTCTATGCCGCGGTCGAGGGGCTCGCCGCCGTGGCCGGACGGCTGCCCCGCGAGGCAGTGGAGGATGCACATGGTTGAGGCGCTGATCGTATCCAACACGGTGCTGTGGATAGTGGTGCTCGCGCTGTGTGCCGTCGTGCTGGCACTCGTGCGCCAGATCGGCGTGCTGCATGAGCGCATCGCACCGGCGGGTGCCCTGATGCTCAAGCGCGGATTGAAGATCGGTGAGCCCGCCCCGGCGATGACGCTCCCCGATCTCGATGGACACCTCGTCCCGATCGGCACCGCCGGCGCGAGCCCCAGGAGCATGCTGCTCGTGTTTCTGTCGCCGACCTGTCCAGTCTGTAAGGCGCTGCTGCCGGTGCTCAAGTCGAGCCGCCTGAGCGAGGGGGGGTGGCTCGAGATCGTGCTCGCCAGCGATGGCGCCGAGGAGGACCAGCGCCGCTTCATCGCGGCACACGGGTTGAAGGACTTCCCATACGTGGTCTCCACCGCCTTGGGGCTGGCCTTCCAGGTCGACCGTCTGCCGTTCGCCGCGCTGGTGGACGAGGGGGGGTTGCTGCGGGCGCGCGGCATCATCAACTCGCGTGAGCATCTCGAGAGCCTGTTCGAGGCCAAGCGGCGCGGTGTCGCCTCGCTGCAGGAGTACCTCGAGTCGCCTCGGCACTCACGCGTGGCCTAGTTCACTGGAAAAACGGCCTGCCCATTCAGTTGAGCGCCACCCGCGCCGCTGCCACCCGTTCTGTCCGGGCCGAGCGCAGCATCGACAGGGCTGCGTAGGTCACCACCGCGGTGACCAGCCACCGCATGGTCGTCAGCGGCAGGCTCTTCACGATGTAGAACGCCACCAACACCCCGACGATGCCGCCTGCCGTCAGGCCGAGTGCCGAGGTGTGAGCGAAGCGCCCGGAGCGAAAGAAACCCAGGCTCGCCACGGGCTGCAGCATGCCATCGCTCGCCATCATGATCGGAAATGCCGCGAGCGGATGCATCCCTAACAGCGCGAGCAGGATCATCAGGGGGGCGTAGTTGCCTATGCCGATGCACATCAGGGCGCCCAGTACGAAGCTGACCCCGATAGCGGCGGCGAAACGCCAGCCGTAGAGTGCGAATGCCTGACCCCCAGGGGGAAAAATATCGATGAAACGGGCGAGGTCGCCGTGTGGGACCGAGAGCTCGTGCACATTCTTCATGGCGAAGAAAAACGCCGCAATGAGCAGCGCCACACCCATGAACAGCTGAATGGAGCGCCGCGGCATACGGCTCACCACCCCCGCGCCGAGCCACGCTCCCGCCGCCGCAGTAGCGACCATGCAAACGAGCAGCGCGGGTTGCACGGTCACCGCCGTAACGAACAACAGGGTTTCGACAAAGGCCGCGGCGTTGAGCCCGACATTGAGCGTGCCCGGGATCAACTCATCGGCGGGCTTGCCGCGGAACTTGAACAGCGAGGTCGTCGGGGCAAACGAGCCGATGCCGAGCGCATCGAGGAAACTCGTGAGGCAGCCGATGGCGATGTCTGCAGGAGCGGGGCGGCCGCTCAGATGGTGACGCCGCACGGCCCGGAGCCAGCCGATGACAAAGGCGATGTTGATCAGGACGAGTGCGACCAGCACCGCGGTCTTCATCGCGCTCGTCGACATACTCATGCCCCGAAGGGGACGTGAGCGCGCACCCGTCCGCCAAGGCGCGCGAGCCCGTCCACGAAGCGCAGGTACCTGATCGCGGCCCGCGCCCCGACTCCGCTCAGGGCATGGAACGGCACCGGCACTGCCGGTGACACCGGGAAGCCGAGTTCCCTGAGCGGCTCACCGAGCGCGTGCCGTGCCAACAGCCGTCCCATGACCGTGGCCATGGCGACGCCGCGGCCGTTGAAGCCGAGTCCGGCGAGCAGGCCGGGTGCCAGCTCGTGAAGGTGCGGCAGGTGGTCCTGAGTCATCGCCACCAGGCCTCCCCAGTGATACTCGAAGGCGATGCCCTCCAGCTGCGGATAGATCTCGTGCACCGCGCGGTAGTGATACTGCACGTCGCGCAGCTGCGGCGCCTGGGCAAAGGTGCCGCGCGAGCCGAGCACCAGGCGCCCGCCCGCATCCAGGCGAAAGTAGCGCAGCAGGTGCCAGGTGTCGGAGGCCGCCTGCCCCTGCGGCAGTATCGTGCGGCGCAGCTCCGCCGGAATGGGCGCGGTCGCCACCTGAAAGGAGGGCACTGGCACCATCGTGCGCCGCAGTTCCTCGCTGATGGAATCGGTGTAGGCATCGGTGGCGATGATCACCGCCGGCGCGGTGACGCTCCCCTGAGGGGTAGCGATGCTCCAGGAGCCGGCGCGCCCCACGAGACGCAGCGCGGGGCTATGAGCGTGGATGCGGGCGCCGGCGCACAGAGCTGCCTGTGCCAGCCCGCGGAGGTATGCGAGCGGCTGAACCGTGCCACCGCGCCGATCGAGGAGCCCGCCGCAGTAGAGCGCCGATCCCGTGAGCTGCCGTACGTCGTTGCGCGAGAGGAGCGACACCGGCGCTCCGCGCTGCACCCACTGCTCGACCCGTCGCGCCAGCTGCGCCAGCGCGGTTTCGGACGTGGCGGGCTGAATCCAGCCGGCACGCGTTGCTTCGCATTCGATGCGGTGGCGGGCGATGAGAGCGAACACCAGCTCGGGGCCGGCGCCTGCGGTCGCCACCAGGCGCCCGCCGGCGGTGGGACCGAGCAGCCGCTCCAGAGTATCAGGGTCCGGTTTGACGCCAGGAATGACCTGACCGCCGTTGAGGCCGGAAGCGCGCTCGCCGATCCCGGTCGCCTCCAGCACCACCACCTCGCGACCCGCTTCGGCGAGGTGCAGTGCGGCCGATAGCCCGGTGTAGCCTCCACCGATCACCGCTGCTTGCGCACGCTGCGCGCCCGTCAGCGGGCTGCATACGGGACCTGAGGGTGCGGTCACCGACCACAGCGATTGCAGGTTCACCTGATTTCCGGGCGCGGACATTGCTTACCGATAGCGATTGTTGTCTATCGTCGAGGTGCCGTTGCGTCGGCCCGGAAGTTGCCTGCCGCCGCGCCGCCCCGCGTCCATTATGGCCCGAGCAGGCGCCTTCCGCCCCTCCCGGTGTTGTGCGAGACTCGCGGCGGGCCGCAATCAACGATGCAGCCATGGCCCCACGGGTGACCAATGCGATCTGCCCACGTGCTCTGTGCGGCATTGTCGTGGCCGCTGCTGGCGGCGCGAGTGCTCGCTGCCCCGCCGCCGCTCCCCGCCGAACATCTCACCGTCGAGCGCCTGCCGCCGCGCAGCCCGCACTGGGTTTACGTGTTCGATTATGTGTTCGACAACGAAATCGATGGGCGCGTGTACGTCTACGACGGCGACGGCTACCGGCGACTCGGGCAGATCGGCGCCGGTTTCTACAGCAGTCTCAACCTTTCCCCCGACGGCGGGACTACCGCGGTAGCGTCCACCTACTTCGCGCGCGGCAGCCGCGGTGCACGCACCGATGTCGTCGAGTTCACCGACAACACCACGCTCACCGTCACCCACGAGATCCTGCTGCCCGCGAAGCGGGCTCTGTCCGCCCTGGGGCTGTTCAACCTGGCCTACAGCGCCGACGGGCACTTCCTCTACGCCGCCTACATGACTCCGGCGGCTTCCTTCGGGGTGCTTGATCCGGCAGCGGGCACGGTGCTCGGCGAGATCGACACCGCCGGTTGCGTGCTGGTGATTCCTTCGGGCCACTACCGGGTGTCTTCGCTGTGCGAGAGCGGCCGCCTGCTCACCGTGACACTCGATGCACAGGGGCACGAGCTCGCACGTGCCATGTCCGAGCCGTTCTTCGATGCCGACCAGGATCCGGTGTTCGTGCAGGGCATTCCGAACACGCGCGGCAATGTGTTCCTCTCGTTCCTCGGCGAGGTGCACGAGATTGACTTCAGCGGCGCGCAACCGACATTCACCGCGCCATGGTCGCTGGTGAGCGCGGCCGAGCACGGGCACTGGCGTCCGGGCGGGTATCAGGTGGGTGCCATCCACCGCGGGCTCGGGCGTCTGTACGTGCCGATGCACGAAGGCGGTGAAGGCACGCACAAGGATGGCGGCACCGAAATATGGGTGTACGACCTGGCGAGCCACCGCCGCATTGCACGCTGGCCGCTCAAGGTGCACGGGCTGTCGCGGGTCCTCGCCGTGCAGGTGTCGCAGGATCCGGCGCCGATCGTGTTCGCCGCGACCGAGACATCCCAACTGGCGGTGTTCGATGCGCTCACCGGGCGACTGCGGCACATCGAGAAACGCGTCGCGCAGTCGCCCTGGATGTTGCTCAATCCGTAACGGCACGGAGCCGATGATGCGCACACTCGATCAGTTGTTCGAACGCTCGACCCGCTCACTGGCGCAGCGCACCTCGCGCCGCAGTCTGCTGGCGTCCCTCGGGCAGCTGCTCACCGGCGCGGCGCTGCTGCCGTTACTGCCGGTGGATCGCGCCGGCCGCGCGCACGCGGCCGAGACCCAGCCGCGGGCTGACACTGCCGAAGATTGCCAGTACTGGAAGTACTGCGCGATCGATGGCTTCCTGTGTTCCTGCTGTGGCGGTACGTCCGCTTCGTGCCCTCCCGGGACGGCGCCCTCGCCGATCTCCTGGATCGGGACCTGTCACAACGCCGCCGACGGTCGCGACTACATCGTGTCGTATAACGACTGCTGCGGGAAGAGCAGCTGCGGCACCTGCGACTGCACCCGCAACGAGGGTGAGAAGCCGATCTACCGGCCCTCGCGCAACAACGATCTCAACTGGTGCATGGCAAATGCCGACGTCAACTATCACTGTACGGTGTCGGTGATCGTCGGGGTCGCGGAGCAATGATCCGTCGTGGCAGCGCGCCGGGGGTGCGCGCGCATCGCAAGAGCCTGGTTGCGGGGGGATTCTGAGCGATGGCGCCGCGTCTCTTGACACTCGCCGTTGCGCTGGCCGCGGGCGTGTCCGCCGCCAGGGTCGCTGCGAGCCCGGCTCAGGACTACACGCTCTACTGCAGCGGCTGTCACGGTGCGCAGGCGCAGGGCGTGCCCGGGCGGATCCCACCGCTCGCAGGCTCCGTGAGCCTCTTCATGCGCAGCCCGGAGGGGCGCGACTACATGCTGCGGGTACCTGGCGCCGCCAACTCGGCGCTCCCCGACGCGCAGCTCGGCGCCGTGCTCAACTGGCTCGCGGAAAGCTACGGCACACCGGGTGCGCCGCCACCTAAGCCCTTCACGGTGGAGGAGGTGACACGTGTGCGCCGCACTCCGCTTGCCGCGGTGCAGGCACGGCGACGCGAAGTCATCCGCGCCCTGGCCGCGACCGGCCCGGCGCCCGCCGCGCAGTACTGAAGAACAGGCGCTCAACGGGACGCGCCACGGCGGCTGCGGCTGGCAGCAATCGCCACCGCAGCCCCATGCGCCGCCCGCCCGATTACCTGCGGTAAATCGCCGTGATGCCGAAAGTGCGCGGCCGGAACGTGTAGTCGCGCTGCAGCCGGCTGACGCCCGACACCAGCGGATCGATGGTCCAGTTGTAAGCCGTGATCGTGTGGGAATCGGTGAGGTTATCGACGAACGCCTGCAGCGACAGCTGGTTGAACTGCATGCCGCCGCGCAAGCTCACGAAAGTCGTCGACGGCGTCACGAAATTCGCCGCATCGAACTGTGCGGTGTTCGGATCGAGGCTTGCCGTGTTCCACTTGGCGTGTGCCTCGTACTGGCCGTCGACCCGAACGAAAGTGTCGCGCGCGAGCAGCGGGAAGTGGTACTCGAGCGCCAGAGCTGCGGTGAACGGCGCCGTCGGCTGACCAGCCCCGGTCTCGCTGCTCGCGCTCACGATGGAATTGCCATCGGCGACCAGCGGACGCGGGTCGGCGGCGCACCCCGCGGCCGGCACGCCTCCCGGGCACGGTGGAGCGAAGCGGAAGTCCTCGCTGTAGCGCGCCTGGGTGTAGCCCATGGCGAGCTCGATGGTGAACGCGCTCGTCACCGAGAAGTCCGCCTGCAGATCCGCGCCCTTCACCGTTGCCTTGCCGGTATTGGCGATGAAGGAGATCTGACACACCGGCGGGACGATCAGCTGCTGGATGTTGTTCCACTGGATGTAGTAGATGCTGGTCGCGATTCGCACCCGGTTGTCGAAGTTGTTCTTCGCCCCCACCTCGTAGCTGTTCACTGAATCGGACCTGAAGGTGCCCAGTGAACCGCCCGGATCGGTCCCGACGTGGTCGAAGCCGAAGTTCTGGAAGTCCGTGGGGCACGCCGCCTGCGGTATCGGGTTGTTTGCACCGCCGGGCCGGAAGCCCTTGGCGTACGTCGCGTAGTACATGTTGTTCGGATCCTGCTGATATTGCAGGCTCACCTTGGGCGTGAAGGCGTTCTCGCTGTTGCTGCCGCTACCGGCGCGCGTGGGAGCGTACAGCTGTGGGCCGCCGGTAAGCGTATCGAACGAATACTTCATGCGCGAATAGCGTGCGCCGACGGTGAGCTTGAGTTGATCCGTGAGGCTGTAGGTCACTTCGCCGAATCCCGCCACCTGCGTGTCCTTCGAGTTTGTTCTGAGGAAATACGAGTCTTGCGGATAGTTAGGGTCGAAGGGGACCCCGATGCAGTTGCCGTTCGCGTCGAAGTAGCAGAACACCTGCTGGTATGGCAGACCGAGCACCAGCTGGGTGAGGTCATTCAGCATCGGGTCGCGGATCTGCTCGAGATAGCTCTGGCGGTTCTCGTTGGCGAAGAGGCCAGCGGTCCACACCAGCCGCGCATTCGGGTCGTTCGACTGCAGGCGGATCTCCTGGGTGAGATTCTCCTGCCCGTTCTGGACACTCGAGCCCGAGGCGCGATAGTCGAGCCCCGGCACGTGCAGGCCGTTGCCATCGAGAAGCGGGTAGGGCACCAGCCACGGGCTGCTTGCTGGATCGTTCAGGAAAATCGGCGAGGCGTTCTGCGTCTGGTAGTAGCCGAGGTTGTACAGCGTGGCTTCGTAGCCGGTCGTATTCTCGCGGTGGAAGAAGGAGGTGTTCGAGATCAGCGTTGCCCAGCCGAGATCGCCCTGGATCTTCAGCGACGGCAGATAGAACGTATCGGGTGAGGTGCGCTCGTTCGGGTCGGCGCTCACGAACTGATTGTTACCCGCATTGGAATACAGCGGCCAGTAGTTGGAGATATTGTGTTCCTTGCGGTCCTGGTAGTAGATGCTCGGCGTGACGGACCACTTGTCCGAGGGCGCCCACAGGAATGCCAGCCGTATCATGGTGGACTCCGCGTGGTTGGCGTTCCTGTCGTCGATGGTCTGCGTGTACGGATCCATGTGGTCGATCCAGCCACCGTCGCGGCGATACCAGACGGTGAGCCGCGCGCCGAGCGTATTGTCGATCAACGGGCCGCCGACAGCGACGCCTGCCTCGTAGCTCGGATCGCCGCCCTGGGTCGTGGCGAGCTCCGCACGGGCGTAGACGCTCGTCTTGGTGAGACTCGGCTGCGTGGTGATGTAGCGCACCGTGCCGCCTTCGGACCCCGAGCCGAACAGCGTCCCCTGCGGCCCGCGCAGCACTTCGATGCGGTCGAGGTCGAAGGTCTTCGGCAGCGCCTCGTCAGGGTTGAAAGCCAGCGCGCGCATCTGAATCGGGGTGTCGTCGATGTAGATCCCGGTAGTGCCCGCGCCGCCGGTGCCCGAGATACCGCGGATCGAGATGTTATTGGTGCCCGAATTGTCGAAATTCACCCCGGGGGTGAAGCGCGCCACGTCGGAGAAGTCCTTGATGCCGCGGACATCGAGTGCCTCCTGGGTGAGCGCAGTCACGCTGATCGGCACCTTCGAAAGATTCTCCTCGCGGCGGGTCGCCGTAACGACGACCTCCTGCAGGCCGCCCACAGCGGCCGTTTCCGCGGCTGGCGCCTGCTCCTGGGCCTGACCCGTCCCAGCCGCGGCGAGCGCCGCAAGTGCGACCGGCAGCAGACCGGATCTGATGCCACGGCGGCCCGCTGGCTGTGTGTTGTGAATACGCAACATAGAGTCTCCCCTGGCGGTTTTTCGACTTTCTACCCCCAGTGGCACTCTAGTCACAACACCCCCGTGAGCTCAAGCTCAGGATCAAGCCTGCAGCCCTGCCGTACGCAAACGTTTACGCGGTGCCGGACGTCCGGCGGCGAGCTGTCCATGGGGAGAAGAGCATGCGCAACACCCTCCTTTGAGGGCAATGCGCATTACTCATGCGCATTGCTCGATTTGGGAACCATCGCGCGCCCCCTGTGCCACCTGCTACTGCAAGTCGTTGATTCACATGTAGCTGACCTGGCGCCCCCGCCGCCAGCGGGCCGGTGGTCAACAACGCCATTCGCGCTTTCACTTCACTCGGGCCATCATGCGAGAAGGCCGGCGATTGCGAGCGCAACCCCTATGAGCGCCGCCGCGACACCGAGCAGCGGGAAGAAGCGTCGCTTCGACAGGAAGTACAGCGAGGACAGCACCAGACCGAGCTCGAGGAAACCCTCTCCCAGGTCGAAGCGGGATGCACGCTGCTCTTCGTGATCGCTTTCGGCCTCCTTCGCCAGCGCATCCTTCTGGATCTCCTCGGTATCGTGCGCGTAGCGGTCACGGTCCTTGTCGAGCTTGTCGACCAGGCCCTGCACCCGGACCGGATCGGCCGCCAGCGCGTTGGCGAGACTCGCTCCTACCTCGGCGAGGTGTTGCCGCAGCTTCTTGCTCTGGAAGAACGCCCACTGGTCATTGGCTTTGGTGCGCTCGATCACCGCCGCCGTGTGCGCCCGGTGGGAGGAGATGGTGACCACCGCGAGGAGGATACCAATGATCCCCACGACCACACCGACGCGCCGGCCGAACTCGTCGGTCGAATGGTCATGCGCGGTGTGAATCTCGACTTCTGCCATCGCAGTCCTGCCCGGGGCGCAAATCAAGGCGCGCGATTTTACGGGGCGACCAGCGCTTCCGCCATGTGAGTCGGGGTCGCGGGGGGTGCGGCCAGCCT
>Ga0123356_10006401_pt1 | contig 11862 bp, 2 predicted proteins | sample TergutEmb28metaG_2_FD_92546 | JGI IMG/M metagenome (GOLD analysis project Ga0123356, IMG submission 92546) | Embiratermes neotenicus P3 segment gut microbial communities from Petit-Saut dam, French Guiana - Emb289 P3 | ecosystem: Host-associated > Arthropoda: Insects > Digestive system > Gut ... | reverse complement strand
TTCGGCCAAACGTGGTCGAGCCACGTGTGGGGAAACCGTACATGGACAACTCGCCTCTTTCTTCCTCTTTGCGGTGTTCCGGCACGGAGGCCTTCGAGTTCGGGCGCGGGTCGTCGTGACGGCGCCGGTCTGGGCCACCCCGGAGGGGTGGCAAGTGTCTGTGCCGACTTTTGCCTTGGGGGTGAGGGGTGCGGGGGGGGTGGATGGCGGGGCTATGGCGGGCTGGGTGGCGGTTGCGGTGGGGGTCCTGGTGGTGGGTGCTGGCGGGGTTGATGGTGGGTGCGGGGTTGGGGGTGGTGGGGGGTGTTGACGGTGACGGGGTTGAGGAATGCCGAGTATTTGATCTCGTCGGTGGCGTTGAGCGTCGACGAGTACTACGCGGGGGTGGGCGAGTCGCCCGGCCTCTGGGCGGGCGGCTGGGCCGAAGCCCTCGGTCTCGTGGGGGTGGTCGAGGCCGAGCAGCTGCGCGACCTCGTGGACGGCAAGCACCCCGAATCCGGGGTGGACCTGTTGGCCGGGTGTCGACCCCGATCGGTGTTGGCGTTCGACCTGACCTTCTCCGCTCCAAAGAGCGTGTCGCTGCTGTGGGCGCTCGGCACGGAGCCGACCGCCGATGTCATTGCTGCCGCGCACCGGGAGGCGGTCGCCGTGGCGTTGGGGTTCTTGGAGGAGCGCGCAGCGGTGGCGCGGGTGCAGTCGCAGGGGGTGCGCCGGCGGGTGGCGACGGGGGGTTGGGTGGTGGCGGGGTTCGTGCATCGGACGAGCCGGGAGGGTGACCCGCAGCTGCACACGCACTGCCTGGTACCGAACCTCGTGCGACGTGAGGACGGCCGGCATGTGGCGTTCGACGCGGCCCCGTTGTTCGAGTGGGGTCGGGCGGCGGGGTCGATCTATCAGAACCACTTGCAGCGCACCCTGTCCGAACGGCTCGGGGTGGCGTGGGGGCCGGACCATCACAACACGCGGGAGATGAAGGGCTTCACCAAGGAGCAGTTGCGAGCGTTCTCCAAGCGCAGCGTGCAGATCGAGGCCGAGCTCGAAAAGAGCGGCGCTGTGTATGAGTCGCCGACTTTGCGGATGCGCGCCGATGATCAGGCGTCGTTGGCCACGAGGACCGGGAAGGACCACGCGCTCACGCCGAGCCGGTTGGCAGGCCGGTGGCAGCAAGAAGCGGAAGAGGCGGGGCTCGCCTGGGGGGACGACCTGGACCGCTCGGTCCGGCGGAGCGACCCGACGCAGAGGGTGCTCACCTGGGAGGAGATCACCGAGGTCCTGGTCGACCCGGAGGTCGGGGTGTGTTCGAGGTCGGCCCGCTTCACCAAGGCCGACGTGATCGAGCAGCTCTGCGCGATCTCCGGCGGTCGCCTGTCGGTAGAGGAGATCGCGGCCTTGGCGGATCGCTTCGTCAACTCCGACCTTGCCGTGCGACTGACCCCTGACACCGAGACGGGGCGGCCCAGGCCCGCGTACTGGTCGACCGCCGCGCATCGGGCGTTGGAAGACCGAACGCTGGCGTTGATGGAGACTCTGATGTCCCGTCCCCCCCCGACCATCGACGGCGAGGCCGTGACGGCGGCGCTGGAGGCTGCGCCGGAACTCGGTGAGGACCAGGTGGCCGCAGTGCGAGCGCTCGGCGGGGACGGCGGCAGCTTGCGGGCGGTGCTGTCGCCGGCCGGGTACGGCAAGACGACCATGCTGCACACGGCTGCCCGCGCCGCTGTCGCCGCGGGCCGTCCGGTGGTCGCGGTGGCGACCACGGCGAAGGCGGTCGCCGAGATGGCCGGCGCCGGCCTGGACGCAAAGACGATCGCCCGGCTGCGCATAGAGCTCGGCAACGGGCCGCTCGAGGCGGGGACAGTCCTGGTCCTCGACGAGATCTCTCAGACCCCCACCGCCCAGGTCGAGGCGGTCCTCGCCGCGGTCGACGCCTGCCCGGGCGGGTCGATCTGGGTGCTCGGGGACCCCCGCCAGTCGCAACCGGTCGGCCCCGGCGGATCGGCCGACCACATCGACGCGCTCGCCACGGCTGGCCGGATTCCTTCAGCTCGCTTGAGTGTCAACCGCCGCCAAGTCGACCCTGCCGACCGCGAAGCGCTCGACCTCCTGCGCCGGGGTGAACCGGCCGCGTCCCAGGAGCTGCGGAAAGAGAGCGGCTGGGAGCACGAACTGGCCACTCCGGCCCAGACCCGCGAGGCCATGGCCGATGCCGTGTGCGATGACATCGCCAACCACGGTGACGACAAGGTGGCGGCGCTGGTCGTGTCCCATCCGGACGCCGAAGACCTGGCCGACCGCATCCGAGTTCGTCTCGCCGACAGCGAGGCTCTCTCCGGGCCTTCGATGAGCGGTCCGGGGTGGGCCGGGGAGCGGGAGTACCGGGCGGGGGACCGGGTCTTGCTGCACGCCCGCTGCGGCGGTGTCGGAAGCCTGCTGGTGAACGGGACCACCGCCACCGTTACCGGGGTCGGACCCGACGGGCTGACCGTTCGCCTAGGCCGTTCGAGTGACGACGGCGCACTCCTACCGGCCGAGTTCGTTGCGGGGAGCCGCAAGGACGGCACACCCAATCTCTCGCACGCCTGGGCCCGGACGATCGACGGGGCTCAAGGGGGCACCTGGGAGACCTGCCACCTCCTCGGCAGCTCCGCCCTGGACGCCTACCGGGGCTACACGGGCCAGTCACGCTCCCGTCAACCCACTCACACTTGGAATACCGCTCGGGTGGCTGTGGTCGATCATGGCGGGATCCTCGCCGACCGCCGGGACCCCGCCGAGCAGGTCGCCGTCGCGCTCGGCCGGCAACCCGATCCTTCGCTGGCCGCCCGCAGTGACCCATGGTTCCTCGACCGGGAACTGCGCGACCGCATCGCTGAGCATGAACGTGTCCTCTCGCATGCCCAGCCCGAAGCGGCGGAAAGCTGGCGGCGAGACGAGATCGCCAGCCTGCGTGAGCAACTCGACCATCACTGGGCCCAGGTTGCCGTCGCCTGCGTCAGTGCGGACGATCCGCTGGCCTATGGGATCGAAAGGCTCCGCCACGCCCGTACCATCATTGCGCGCAAACGCCGGGACATCGACGCCGGTACTCCAGACGACCGTGCCGATCAGTGGCAACAGGCCCACCGGCAACTGCCCGACCGGGTGCGGGACCGCGAGCAGGCCCAAGAGCTGCTCAAGGCGGGCCAGGCACAGCTGGAACAGGCCAGCCGGCGCCGCTGGGGGCGCCATGACCACCAGGCCATTGCCAACGCCCAAGCCCAGGTCGCGGTAGCCCAAAGGAGGGTCGAGCAGGCAACCGCCCTCGAGCGCGACCTCCGGGAGCGGCTCGCCGCTCTCGCCGAACATCAACGAAGCCGCCTACAGCACATCGCCGATCAGGCCCCCAACCGCAAGCGGCTCGACACCGCCCTCGGCCAGATCGCCGCCTCTCTCGACCGCACGCTCCCCAACCGGGTCGCTGCTCTCGCCGACCACGCACCCGAACACTTGGTTGCCCGGATCGGAGCGGCGCCGACGTCAGGCGCGGGAAGAGCCGTGTGGTGCCATCACGCCTTGGCGATCGAAGCCTTCCTCGATCAAACCGACGGCCGATTCCCGAATGGAACTTTGCGGAGCTTGCGAACCGAGCGGGCCCGGCAACAGATCCTCCTTGCGGACCGGCTGCTCAAAAACGGCCCGGAGCGCGACGTCCCGGCCGAGTGGGCCAACCTGACCCAGCAAGCCAGCGCCATTCTCGACCAGGTGCGTCGAGCCGAGCGCAGCCGTGCGAACAGACAGCCCACGGCCGGTCAATCGCCAGAGACCGATGTGGCCCCTTGGAGCGGTCCAGCATTCGAACCGTGGCGGCCTACAGGTCCGACGCTCTGACAGATGTTATAGCCAGGACCTATCGACCGCCAGCCGCGGTACGCGGACGGCTGGGCCCTGCCTGTCCATTCTTCGGATCGCCAATGGAGGGCGAGCGTTTGACAGCCGCCAGCTTGGGTGGTTACCGTTCCGCCGCCCGCAGGGGGGAAATTTGGAACATTCGTTGGGTCTTGCTCGGCCTGCCCGTGTTGCGGGGTTCCTGAGCCAAGAACCTGGAAGCGCGCCTCGATTCTGCATCTTCGTGGCGTGGACAGAGGGCGGAGGGAAATGTTGAAGGTCAGGGGCACCCGGGCTAACTGGGTGGCGAGGCTCCTCGGTTGGCCACGCATCCAACCGCCGCGACGTTACGCGGTCGTGTGGCTGCTGACAGCCGCCTTGACCTGTATTGGTTTGCTGTTGGCGACGCCCTTGGCTGTTGCGGCACCCTCTTCGCGCGTCTTGTCTCTTGGGGCGGACAAGGCCAACGCCTCACCGGCGGCCGGCCAGAACGGAACCCAGACCGCTCAGAGTGCGGCCAGTCTTTTGACGGCTTCCTCGTCTGCGGTCTCGCCCGCGGTCCCGTTGTCTCCCGGGACACCCGGAGGCGCTGCCAGACACCCGGCCAGTCCCCTCACACTGAGCGGAAAACAGGCCACCCCAAGCGTGGCCGCTTCGGCTGCAGCGCCAGCCGGCTCGAATGACAGTGTCCTGATTTTTGGAATTGGCGACCCTGAAGATGCTGACGCAGGAATCATACCGAGTGCCACCGAGCCGCTGACCAACCTTGAGGCGCTGTTGCAAGCTGACGGGTACTCGGTGACGGTCGATAACAGCGTCAGTTTGCCAGCGGATATCAGTTCGTACGGGTCGATCTGGTTCATCGACGACGACGACGCAGTCAGCGCAGACGATGCCTCGAGGTTGGAAGAGTTTGTAAACACGGGTGGCGGACTATATTTAACAGGGGAGCGTCCCACAATCTGCTGTGAGACCCTCAACGCGAACGATCAAGCGATCATCGATTCGCTGGTCGTGGGTGGGGGGATCGGCGTAGGTGGAACAGCTGATGCAGTCAGCTTCGATAACAGTGAGCCGTTCAGTGCTTCTGGCGTTGCGACCACGCCGAACATGCTGACGACTTGGACCCCCTCTGCGCCTGGGGCGATCACCGGGGTAAAGGCATCGAATGTCCTGACGTCCACCGCATTTCCATCCGGCACGCTGCCGACGGGGGCGGCGTGGGACGGTTCGAGCTTGGTGGGTGGCGCTGGTCGGTTGGCGATCTTGATGGATATAAATTGGCTGGAGAGCGAGTTCTGGGATTCCGCAACGGTCGGTCCTATCGTGCAGAACCTGGCGTACTTTTTGGTGGGCGGCGGTTCGACCAAGCCGACAGTTAGCCCTGTGGGATCGCCGGTTGGTGGTGATAGCAGGGGGGCTGGGAGCCCGTCGGGACCGTGTGGGTGCTCTTCTGCGGTGCCTGATCAGGCCTCGGTCGGCGACCCGGTGAACACCGCGACCGGGGACTTCTACGAGTCGGACACGGATGTGAGTTTGCCGGGAGCCGGGTTGCCGTTGGCGTTCACGCGAACCTATGACGCCCAGTTGGCCCAGGCGCAGGTTGCGTCGGGGGTGCCCGCCCCGCCGTTGGGCTATGGCTGGTCGGACAATCTGGGCATGACCGTCGCATACGACGCTTCGACGCAGGTTGCAACGGTGACCGAGGAGAACGGCGCGCAAATATCGTTCTCGCCTTTCGTGTCGGGCACGTCACCGGCCTGGTGCACCTCAGCCACCAGTTTTTGCTCCACCGCACCCCGGGTTGACGCCACGCTGAATGAGAACAGTGGGGGCACCTGGACGTTGGTGCGGACCACCGGGGGGCAGGAATCGTTCACGTTCAATTCGGGCGGGACGCTCACGTCGGTGTCCGACCCGGCTGGTGACACGATCACCTCTTCGGGGTATTCGCCCGGATCAGGGCAAACGGTCTGCCCGTCGGGGGCGACGTGTAGCGCGTGGACCAGTTCGGCTTCGGGGAGAGAGCTGGTTTTGGCGGTCAATAGCGCCGGGCAGCTCGTTTCCGTTTTTGATGCGAACAGCACCCTGGCGGCCACGTTCACCTATGCAGGTGCCGGCTGCACCACCTGGGGGGCAGGCCAAACGGCGGATCTGTGCAGCGCGACCGACCCGGGCAACCAGGTAGCCACGTTCAGTTACGACTCGACCAACACCAACGCCGGGTTGGCGTATGACCTGTTGACCAGCACCGCCCCTGGCGGGTCGGCCCCAACGGTAAACGGGTACGACAGTTCCGGCCGCGTGATCCAGCAGACCCAGCCGTCCAGTGAGGTGATCACCCTCGCCTATGCGGGGACCAACGCCACCGCGGCTGGGGGGACGACGACGGTCACGACCTACCCACTGGGCGAGGGAACCGGCAATCCGCAAGACGTCACCGTGTACGGCTACACGAGCAACGTGCTCACCACCGAAACCACCGGCGCGGGGTCGAGCTCGGTGTCGACGATGTCGATCCGACGGGACCCGGTCTCGCTGTCACCTGTTGCGGTCACCGACGGCGACGGGAACACCTCCTCGTCGACCTACCAAACCTATGACGGGTCGGGCGGCACGCCCGTATCGTCAGGCAACGTTTTGACCGCCACCGACGGGGAGGGCAACACCGTCCAGCACGCATACAACGCGTTCAACCAGGCGTGGTGCAGCGTGGACGCCGCGGACTACACCAACACGGTGCGCTGCCCAGCCTCGCCGCCCGCCGCCCCGCCGGCGCCGGGGGCCACCGATCCGAACCCGGGCATGACGATCAGTTTTTACAACACCTCCGACCAACTGACCGCGCAGACCGACGCGCTCGGCAATACCACCGTCTACGCGTACACCTCGGGCGTGGTCGGAGTGCCCGACGGGTTGCAGTACTGCTCGGTGGACCCCGTCGACTACCAAAAGGGTGTGACCTGCCCCGCGTACGGGGCTGCGCACGTGACGGGCACCACGACAGCCACGTTCGACTCAGCCGGGGACCGGCTCACCTCGACCGACGCGGACGGGAACACCACCACCGACGTGTACAACGTGGCCGGTCATCCCGGGCTGGTCTCCTCTGAGACCGATCCCGACGGCACGAAGACCAGCTACACGTACAACGGTGCCGGTCAGGTCACCGCGCAGACCGCGAGTTTCGGCGGCTACTCGGCGACCACGCTCTCCGCCTACGACTCCCTGGGGAACCGCTTCTGCCAGGTCGCCCCCGACGAGGCGGCCAAAGGCGTGACCTGCCCCACCACCGCGCCGGCCACGCCACCCACCGTCGGCAACGACCCGTATTTGGGTGCCACGATCACCACCTACGACGCGAACAGCCGGCCGGTGCAGGTCACCAACCCGCTGGGCGGGATCACCTACACCGCGTATGACCAGGCTGGCGAAGCGTTCTGCACCGTGGCGCCCGCGGCGTCGGCGACCGGCGTGACCTGCCCGTCCACCCCACCGGCTACCCCGCCGACCGTTGGCAACGACCCCTATCCGGGGGCCACGATCACCACCTATGACGCCAACGGACGGCCCGTACAGGTCACCAACCCGCTGGGCGGTATCACCCTCACCGTGTACGACGCCGCGGGCAACGTGACCCAGACCACGGTGGAGGCGAACAACCCGACATCTGACCCCGACGTGGTCACCACGAAAACCTACGACCAGGACAACCGGGTGCTCACCACCACCGTCGACCCGAACGGCGGCGTCCTCGCGGCCACCACCCAGAGCACCTATGACCCCAACGGCGACGTTTACTGCACGGTGTCGGCGAACGTCTCTTCGACCGGCACCCCACAGTGCCCCGTCTGGCAGCCGGGCTGGATCGTCGCCCCGCCCTCACCCACCGAATTGGGATCCGACAATGTCACCGTGACCATCTACAACGCCGACGGTCAACAGGTGCAATCCACTGACCCCGACGGGCACACCACCATCAGCGCCGTTGATGGTGATGGGCGCACCTATTGCAGCGCCGACCCGACGAACGTGTCGGCCTGGCTGTCCGCGAACCCGTCGGGCACCTACCCGTATCTCTGCCCGACCAGCCCCCCGAGCGCACCCCCGGCGCAGGGCTCCAACCCCGGGTACACGACCACGATTTACGACCCGGCTGGGCGAACCGTCTCGAGTAGCGACCAGGTGGGCGACACCACCTCGCACACCTACACGCCCGCCGGTCAGGTCCTGACCACGACCGACCCCCGAGGCGAGGTCACCACCAACTGCTACTACTACCAAAACAGCAGCGGACAGTGCGCCGCAGGCGCCCCCACCGGCGGCGGGACCGGCGACGACGAGTACGCGACGACCACGCCGGCCACCGCCGCCGACCCTCACGGGGAGACCACGACCACCACCTACGATCCCGGCGGCGCCACCGATGTGACCACCACACCGGCGGGAGTCAACACCGATGGATACGACCCCAACGGGGATCTCACCTCGGTGACCTACTCGGCAACCGCCCCCGGTTACATCACCCCCGCCAACCTCGCCTACATGTATAACGTCGACGGAACCCGCCACACCATGGTCGACGGGACGGGCACCACCACCTACACCTACGACGTTGCAGGGGATGTGCTGACCAAGGCGTTCACCGCCGCGTCCGGCTCGGAACTGTCCGACCAGACCACCGCCTACAGGTATTACACCAGCGGGGTGCTGCAGTCCATCACCTATCCCGCCTACAGCGGCTCGACCGACCCGCAGGTCAGCTACACCTACGACGCCACCGGGGCGATGGCGTCTGAGACCGACTGGCAGGGCAACCAGGTCAGCTTCACTCACGACCAAGACGGCAACCCCACCGGGCAGAACAACAACGTGACCAGCGCCAACCCGAATGGGACCAGCTCCACCGCCTTCGCCTACGACAACGCCGATCAGACCACCAGCGCCACCTCCACCCTGGCACAAACCTGCGGTGGCAACGAAACGCTCAGCCAAACCTTCTCCAGCCCGACCGCTCCCCGAAATCCCGACGGGCAGCTCACCGAGGATGTGGACACCTACAGCGGTTCATGCTCGGGTCAGAACGGAATCGAACGCGACTACTCCTATGACCCCGCCGGGAGGGTCACCTACCAAGGCTCCGCCCCCCAGGGCACCAGCCCCAACACCTTCGCCTACGACCCCGCCGGCGATCTCACCACCCTCTCCGCCCATGACAGCACCGGGAACCTCGACACCTACACCCAAACCTACGACGCCGCGGGCGAGCTGACCGCCCAAACCCCGGTCAGCGGATCGCAAGGAGTCGCGACCACCACCAGCTACGACAGTCTGGGCGACGAGGTCCGCTCGGTCCCCACAGGTTCACCCGCGACAAGCTACGACTATGACCAGCAGGGCCGGCTCACCTCGGTCGATCAAGGCGGTGCGGGGACCGGCTTCCAAGCCGTCACCCCCGCCCGCATCTGCGACACCCGTGCCAACAACCCCTCCGGTCTCTCCGGTGACGCCGCACAGTGCAACGGGGCGAACAACGCCGGCGACCCGATCGGCCCCGGCGGCACGCTGAACGTCAAGGTCACCGGCACGTTCGGCAGCGACACGATCCCGGCCAACGCGTACGCCGTGGTCCTCGACGTCAGCGTCGTCGCGAACACGGCGGCAACCTACCTGACCGCCTATCCGGGTGGGGCGAACCGTCCGGCCACGACGAACCTCGACGAGCCGGCCGCGAACACTGTGATCAACAACCAGGTCACCGTCGCGGTCGGCGCCAACGGCCAGGTCAACTTGTACAACGAGGCGGGCAGCACCTCGGTCGTGTTCGACCTGCTCGGCTACTACCAGTACCCGACCAACGGGGTCGGCTACAACGTGATCGCGGGCGGACCGTACCGGATCTGCGACACCCGACCGAACAACCCCTCCCATTTGACCGGCGGGGCGGCCCAGTGCGACGGCACCAACAACGCCGGCACGACCCTGGGAAGCGGGCAAACACTCAACGTGCAGGTCACCGGGCTCACCGACAGCGCGGGCCATGTGATCTCCCCTCCAGCAGGGGCGACCGCGGCGGTCGTGGACATCTGGGCCGGTGACGCCACCACCGCCACGTTCCTGGTCGCCTACCCGGCCGACCAGCCCAAACCCGCTACCTCCAACGTGGAGGTCACCGCCGGTGGGGTCACCACCAAAGAGGTCACCGTCCCGCTCAGCTCCACCGGTGCGATCAAGATCTTCAACGAGGCCGGCAGCGTCGACCTGGCCGTCCAGGTCGAGGGCTACTTCACCGGCAGCGGTGACCAATACGTCCCTATCACCTCGGAGCGGATCTGCGACACCCGAACCAGCAACCCTTCCGGGCTCACCGGGTCCGCGGCGCAGTGCAACGGCACGAACAACACTGGCAACAAGATTCCCGCCGGCGGCACCCTCACAATCAACGTCACCAGTCTCACCACCGGGGTTGCTACCCCGATACCGGCCAACGCGACCGCGATCGTCGTCAACGTGATCGCCCTCAACGAAACCACGACCGGCTGGCTCACCCTCTACCCTGCCGGCCAAACCACACCCCTCACCACCACCGTCAGCTACGGGGCCGCCAACACCACCGTCAGCAACGAGACCACCGTCGGGCTCGGCAGCAACGGACAGATCACCGTGTACAGCAGCGCCGCCAGCGACGTCGTCGTTGACCTCACCGGTTACTACATCCCACCCCCCACCAACACCACCACCTACAACTACAACGGCGACGGCCTCGAAGCCTCCACCCAACCCGCCAACAGCCAAACACCCAACCAATACACCTGGAACACCAACGGTAACCTACCCCTCCTCCTCTCCGACGGCACCAACGACTACATCTACGGACCCACCGACCAACCCGTCGAACAACTATCCCTCACCACCTCAACCCCCACCTACCTCACCTACAGCCCATCCAACTCAACCTGGACCAGCACAGACGAAGCAGGGGATGAGACCGGCTACTGGGGATACGACGCCTACGGAACACTCGCATTCGGAACACCCACATCGCCGTTCGGATACTCAGGCCAATACACCGACCCCACCACAGAGTTTGTCTACGACCGAGCACGCTGGTATCAATCCCAGACTGGCGGTTTCACAACCAGGGACCCAGATTTCGAGAACACCGACACCGCCTACGCCTATGCCAACGGAGATCCGATCAATAGGTCTGATCCAACAGGCGATATCACGGTCGGCATCTGCGGAGGAGCTTCAGGGATTGCTGCCTTCGCCGGCGTTTTTGGAATAGGCGGGACGGTAACCGACTGCCTCGAGAGAGCCGTTGGCGGTGGAGATGTATATCTCGTTTCGACAGCTGGCGCCATCGGGGTTGGAGAAGGTGGGGGAGTCGGAGCAGGCATATTTTTTGAAATCACGAGTGCACAGTCCGTTCCCGACCTCAAGGGTCAATTTAGCTTCTTTACAGCCGGTGACGACGAGATTGCAGGACTTAGCACGACGCTTTTCTGGAACGATTCTTTTACGATCGTGGGCGCTGACATTGGATATGTCCTCGGCCTCGGGGCGGCAGCCGGTATTGGCAGATCAGATACTCTTAGGCCCCAAGATCTTGGACCATGGTATTCCCCTATCGGTGCGGCCGCAATCCTTGCATGGGATAGAATGCACAAATGGGCTTCGTCAACGGTGGAACGGTACCTGCGTGAAGCCGAGGTTGACATCGCCAGTCACATTCACCTTTGTTACGCGTGAGTGCGATGCTGGAAACTATCTCAGGAGACACAGCGATTTGGGTCATAGCGGTATTCGCACTCGCTGCCGCTTCGATTCAGATGGTCATACGACGGCGTAAGCTCACCTCGCAACTTGGACAAGACGGAGAACCCGTCTATCCAATCTACCGCACGCCTATTGCATTGAAGTATCAATCTCGTGTCGGCTGGTCCATGCGGGTACTGGCCGGGTACAGCATATCAGTAACGGAACATCGAGTCATTA
>Ga0123356_10006400_pt1 | contig 11865 bp, 7 predicted proteins | sample TergutEmb28metaG_2_FD_92546 | JGI IMG/M metagenome (GOLD analysis project Ga0123356, IMG submission 92546) | Embiratermes neotenicus P3 segment gut microbial communities from Petit-Saut dam, French Guiana - Emb289 P3 | ecosystem: Host-associated > Arthropoda: Insects > Digestive system > Gut ... | reverse complement strand
TATAAAAAACGCATTTTTCTAAGTGTTTGACTTTAGCGTAGAGTTTTTTGAAGGTTGCAGTATCACAATCGCCAAGCACCCAGGCCACAGTTCGCCGTGTGCCACGGTCAAGGGCTTTGAGGACCCAAAGCTTGTTTTTTTGAACCCACAAAGTGCCACATCTCATCAAACTCCATCTCTTTGATCTCGCCTGAGACTTCTTTGTCAGGTAGTTGGGCTCCGGCTTCTGCAATCCAGCGGTATACCAAAGAGGGCCAAGTGTCAAAGATGTGGGCTAGCATGTTGTAGGGGGCTTTGCCCAGAGAGTAGAGCAGTGTGCACATGGCTTTTTTGGCAATGACGCCTTCATTGGTGCGTTGGTCGCCTTCTACAAAATTATATGCGCATTCTGCGCATCTGTATCTTTGTTTTCCGCGGACTATGCCGTTTTTTACAATGTTTTCAGATAAGCACTTTTTACACGATAGCATGACAATGCCCTAATCATACAAGACGTCACACTTTATCTATCTATAGGTGAAGACTCTCAATTTTTAATAAAATAGTTGAGTTGCACAAAATTCTTGACGATAAAGGGGCGCAAAACAAACCGAGCGGTTTGTTATCAACCAGCTATAAGACCGATAGTCGAAAAATTGTTCAGCACCCATATTGATAAGTTGGATTTTCCCATCCGGCACAATATCTTCACTGATGTTTTTGTAGGTGTGGTTAGCATTCATCTTGTTTAGGTCACTCAATAACACGGAGGTTATTCGCACTGGTCAGCACAAATATTGGATGACGGGTAGTGTTAGAGGGGTTAGGAAATGTGTAACCATCCGCTTTTCTTTGATTGTTTACGGATTTGTTTGGATGTTTTTTCATATTCAGTAACGCGTTTTGCTTTAAATGGTCTTTGAGTTATATTTGTTTTTATAAATTTTTTCCATCCGCCATCAACATTGTTTGGTTGTATGTAGCGGTCAGGGTTTTCGACCAAATTTTCTTTCAAGATCTCTTTAAATTCAGGTGTTTCACAGCTTCTTGTCGCATGTAACACAGTGCCTCGGCTAATTTTTAAACGTTCATAGTCTGCAACTGAGATACCCTCAGCACGGATTTTATCGTTAAACTGCTCATGCCACATAGATTTCCATTCAACTTTGAGTGCATCCACTAACTGCCCATAAGACTGAGCAGTACTGGTCTTAGTTTGAGGTTTATTGGTTTTATCTGCTCGCAAGTAGCATCATCTAACTGAGGCTACGTAAATTACCCACAATACATAAGGTTTCCTCCAAAACCAACCGTATTCTGCTGGAACGATATATACAATAAATATAGAGCGCCAACAAAAAAGTGTTGCATTTAGTCTGCGTTGATGTTTATGGACAATATGGCGATGATTGTTGAAGAGTGTTTACATTTCCCATACACCCAAATACATACCTTTCACCACGTTTTATTTAGCAGTGTAAAGCGCATAATGCTAATGTCATTGCTTAAACAGTGTTCAAAATTACTAATAAACACTATTTTTTGTTTTATTTAAAAGATAGTTATGTTTTCAAATAGATGTCGGGTTGTTGTGCAAGTTCGAGGGCTTTAGCGGTGATTGGTTCTTCGTCGTTTAGTAAAAATTTAAACCACAACGAAAACAAATCAGCTAAAGCCATATTTTCGTCAGAGCTGAACACATACGTGTTGTAGAAGCTCTTTTTTAGTTGGGTAATTTCTTGGGTTTGGTGGTTATGGAGGCGTCTTTTTGGTGAATTGGTTTTTAGTTGCTGGATGGGAGGCAGTTTGGCAACTTTGGTTTGCGGCGGTCAGGGCGGGATTTTTCTTAGGGGTCTAGACATACAGCGCTTATGCGTTTTTCTACCCATTCTTTAGGGCCCAGGATTTGGGCTGAGGTGGCGCATGGTTTGGCGGTTTTTTCGATGCCTTCACAGCCTTGTAGGGTTATGTTCAGAGTTTTTGGTGACTGATTGGTTTTCTGCCACCCCAATTGTTTGCAACATTATTGCAAACTTTCCTATAGTCCAGGGGTGAGCTAAACACATAGCCCACTAAAATGGAACCCCAGACAAAGCTTCTTTGCGAAGCCTAAATCAGAGGTACCCAAAATTTACTATAATATTTGGCATCCGCATGCACTGCAATATTTTGCATCTACCAAGTTCTCAGCGCCACAGTGAGAACAATATTTTGTTGTGGGAGAATTCTGTGACGGCAGAGGGGTTTCTTGGGAAGATAGAGTAGGCTTGAGTTTATAGTAGCTCAGGGCAGCAAAAATCCAAGCTATCCAAACGATGAGCCCAATAGGCACTATTATACCGATTAGATAGAGCAAACCCGCTGTTCTAAAGTCACTGATGCCTGATTTGTCTGCTAAGAGATCAAAAGAGCGTTTATAGAGAAGAGCACAATAAATCGATATAGCGTAGGCCGCCAAAACAATCAGCAGTACAACAATTAAAAAGTTCCAAATGGCATCAAAGGAGAATGTTTGAAAATCGGGGCTTATAATAGAAGAATTTAGCATAATAACACCCGCAGCAAATATTGCAATTAATACTGCCGCAATTGTAGCTATGTCTATGAGAAAAGCTTTGAGAACATTGTTAAAGATTTTTGGAGTATTGTAGTATTTAGATAAGTAATACATCCCCACCAGAAAAGATACTAAACTAAAAACGGCAAAGGATATAACACCAGCCAACATACGCGGCACCGCTGAGAGGATAAGTGCTGAGTCAAATGTAGGAGGCACACCTGAAAACGAGGCGGATATAGAGCTAAAAACTTGTAGAATGAAGGCCACGTAGAAAATCATGGTGGCAAGGGGAAGAATAACGGTGATCATACTTGATAGGAAGCAAAGTTTTTTTCCAGATCCAAAGGACATCTATAAACCCAAAGCGTTATACCGCCAGGACGGTTATAAGTTTTTTCATACACGGTTGTATCGTTTATAGAAATTATTTCACTACTCAACATTACGTGATTTCACACTATACACCAGCCAAATATCTGCCAGTTAGATTCAAAATTAATTTCGAAATCCAGTCAGGACCACAGCAGATATTCTACACACTACTCACGTTCAGCAGTTTGGGAAAAAAGTTTGTTGAATTATTTTTCTGAACCATTCTTTGGGAAATTTCAGGCCATTTGTACTTTAGTTCACCTGTTTTTTAGACGTTTGTTGGACAGAAAATTGGTTTTTACCGGTTTTAGCTCAAACAGCTGAATGTGAGACACTAAACAATGCGAAACACTACTCAATTTATTGACGAAATAATTTCTGCAAATGATAATACGAGACATCTAACGCCAGATACACACCCTCAGATAAAATTTGAACTCATCAACACACAGTTTAGTCGCTTTCTTTTTGAGCATCCACTGCTTGAGTATCCACACCCATATATGGAGATATATGTGAATCGAGAGATTTTTTGCGCAAATCTTTTGTCGCATACCAGGCAACAAATATCGAAGCCGCCGCCAAGATGAAAATCACCGCTTCAAACAGCACCAAAGAATCGCCCGCAAAGGGAACAAGAAAATCCACAAACCCCATGGGTAACGCAATGAAAAACAACTTTTTCTTGCGATGCACAACAGCCATAATACAGAGATACCCCCAAGCGATATGGACCATAGCTGAGGATATCCGCTCAAGTGTACCAAGCGCAACAAAACCCAACGCCCGCGAATTAGACACAAACAACTCGGGCGCGTATTCAGATAACTGAGTATAGGTTAATTGCGCAAGTGAGGAACCCCCATCAGATAGAATAAAATAATAGCCAACCAAGTTGATAAGGCCTAAAACACTTAGAAGACCCACGTTTTCCCAGAAAGCTAAGCCGGAGCCATATGCTTCGCTATCACGCTGATCAAGTTTACCTCGACTGACCGCAAAATAGGCCAACACATAAGCCAATCCCACTTCAAAAACAACTGTTTGCACCCCAAAGTAGATACCCAACGCCACAGGACCAGCACCTAGTACAAGACTAATAGTGGGCAGTTGCACAGCATACTTTAGTGCAATAGCACCTGCATAGGCAATAAATGCATAGAGCCAAACGCTTCTGCGAAAACGACGTTTTTTATACAAATACACCATAAGGGCACTGCTAAAGGCTATAACAAGTATAGGTTGCAATATGAAAAGGGGATTAATATTTTCCATAACAACCGTTAAGAAGCTATAGACTTAAAAAACTTTGCCAAGTTAAGGGTACAACCCACGTTCCTAAATTCCGCAGTTTATAGGCACCAATTCAGAAAATTCTTGTGAATTCTGGCGATTTAGACCTTAATTGCGAAAATAACCTGCAATTTACGTTTTTTATAATACGACAATGATGTCTATATGGGCACCATAGCCGCGCCATGAAAAAACCGCCAATTACACGTATTTTAGCGATTAGATCCTGTTTTACGGAGTTAAAAAAATAACTATCGCCTTGGTGCCTAAGGTATACGGAATTAGGATGTTCAACACCAAAGCATTATCTGCACACATCAACGCAGGCCATGAAAAAAAGATAACATTAGGGAATGATTGATGCAGACAGCAAAGCCATAATTGTTATCACAAATATTGACCAATAATAAAAAGGCAGAATATATGTTGGTTTTAGCACTTAAGCCGCCTTAGACGACCTGGGTAACAAAAAGAAAAAAGGTTATTTCCAGTTGCCTTGGGTCCAGCGGTAAAAGCTGGTTGGAATGATTTTAATTATAGGCAGATCACCCTCTTTCCATCCGCCTTCTTCGGTTTGATACTCAGGAAATTTTTCTTTAAGCAGAGCGTGCGCATAGCGGTATTCTTCGCCATTCCAAAGTAACTCGGCTTCACCTTGAATACGGATGCCCTTTAGGTTAGACCAGTTTTCGCGATCATAATCGTCGATAACTAAGGAAATCTGCGGATTAGTTTCGATATGCTCCAATTTAGGGGTGTCAGGGTCAGAGGCTATGTAGAAGTAGACACCGTCAAAAACGGGCCAAACTGGCCGTACGACGGGTTCACAGTCCTCAGTTGCTGTCGCTAGACGCCCAACGGGGAGCTTTTGTATGAATGCTTTATCGGATTTGGATAGTTTAATTCCCATTCAACCACCAACACATGATAGGATTTGGAATATTTATTTGTCAACCTTTTAAAACTTAATGCTCATGCCAGCCATTTAAGCTATAGCATAGCACTATTTTTGACACAGGAACACACAGCACCACCACCTAAACTCAGCTTCACCACCACAGCACACACAACAATGTTTACCAACACATAGCAAACTCATATCCACCACGTTTACCGCAGAAATCAACAAATGGGTTTACCGCCCAACTTAAGACCCCCCCAACCGAATCAAATCCAACCCCAACCCTAACTACGCCAACAGTTTTAACACAAAATCAAACAGCACCATCACTTGTCTTTAACCGTAACTTTCAGGTTTTAGAGGATATGTTTGTGTAATAACGTGTTTTTGAGCTTAAAATCGAAAAATAACTCTTTTTCAGCTACGCCCCAGTTTAATTTGAACCTGAACACAACATCCTAACATGCATACAGGTCACACAACATTCTCTTTTCACAATTTACCACTAAATGACAATATCCAACTAAATTCACAACCATTGTTCTTAAATGCCAAATGTTAAACACTGACTTCATCAATTATAACACAATAATCAAAAAACACACATCACCTAACAACCGAAAGTTACGGCTTTAACAACCAACCTGAAATCACCTTATCATCAACGAAACAACCAAAACCGAGAACATATAGAAGCCACATAACCAAAATTTCATGCCAAACGCAGATAACATAAAAGTCTACTTGACGAAAACCAACTAAACATACCATAAAATCAGACAATAGCTCGGATAGCACAGTTCACCCACATAGCAACCATCACACCACCATAACCACGATGACCCTCAAGGATTGTGTCTCCAATCAGAGAGGTTACCCAACCGCTAAGCACTAACCACAGGTTTTGTTCTCACAACCGCCTTGATTGTATGGCTAATAAGAAAAAATAAAAGCTAACCAACGCTAAGAAACCGCTTTGCAGAGCAAACATCTGCACAAATAGGGGGTTGTAAAGCGACCCGGTCAACGGGTTGTTTTTTATTCAATATAGATTGCTGGCTGATAGGGCAAGGCCATGGGGGCTCGATGTTTGGGATCAAAGCACTCAAGGTCAGATTCGCTGTAAACTGTGATTTCTGTGTTGAAACGGTCTTTTAAAAACTCGATAGCCTCAACTAGAATGTTTTTTTCATCGGTGACACCAATGTTTGCCATGTTACTTTTACGGTCGCCTGAAACTTTGGTTAGAGCTTTGATGATACGGGGCACTATTTGGGCAATATCTTTCATGTGTGGTTTAAGTGCAGGGTCTGTAGCAAACCCGCGCATTAATTCATTGATTTTGGCTTCTCCAACCAAGGTTTTTTCAACGATTTTTAGGTAAACTTGCCATTTCCATTGTGCAGCGATATAGTAAACGATTTTGTTGGGAGTGATTTTCATTGCTTTCAAGATGTTATTAGTATCAACCATAACATCAGTGAGAAGGGTTTCTTGTTCTAGTGCCGCTACATCCACTTGCTCAACAGCATAAACCGGCCACTTTGCAATGCTAATAAAACCGACCTCATCGGTTTGGCTCCAGAGTTCCTCACAGAGAAACGGGGCAAAGGGAGCCAGCAATTTTAGCCAGACCTTAACCGCATCACCTAGCGCTTTTGTTTCAGTGTTACCCTTACGTTGAATGTACCATCGCAGGTCATTCCATGTTTCAAACAGGGCAATCTGCAGGGCAGTGCGGGTTTTAAGTTCGTCAAGTGCAACAGTAACATCTTTTATGCGTTGCTGTAAACGGCTTGTCAACCATCGTTCCAGCGGGGTATTTTCATCTTTTTTGGCGGATGTGAGGATATGACCTGTAAAGCCCATAAAGGAATCGAATTTAGATTTTAAGTCGTTGATATTATCTGCCCGCCAATCAGGATCATCCATACCCTCGGCCCCCAGTAAGAGGCCGCATCGGGTTGCATCTGCACCATATTTTTCAACAGCCCCCCTAAGAGTGATAAAGTTGCCTTTGCTTTTGTGCATACCTTGCCCCTCAACCATAAGCATACCGTTAACACTGATAGCTTTGGGCCAATGCTGAGGCTCAAACATGGCGGCATGGTGAAATATACAAAAGGACAAATGGTTTGGAACGAGCTCTTTGGCGCTATTGCGCAAATCAAAGGGGTACCAGTAGAGAAATTCTTGGCGCATTGCATCTAGGAGATCAGGATTGATATCGGCAACTTTTGCGGTTAGGGCTTTGTCGCCTTTGCCTAAGAAGATATAGTCAAATACTTCAGGGGTGAGTGATTGGGATTGAATGTTGTTGTTTTTTATCTGGGCGTTTATGGTGTAGAAGGCCATATAGAGGGTGCTGTCGCTTAGGGTCTCAATTATCCAGCCTTTGCCCCAGGACAGAGGCGTACCAAATCCGGTGGTTCTTGCGCATGCCCACTCGCGGAGCCAATCAATGACTGTGTTAAACCAAGGTTTAGCTGATTCAGGGTAGAGGGTTAGTTGCGCGATGACTTGGTGGGCGAGTTCTTTCCATTTTGGGTCGGAGTAGTTGAGAAACCACTGATCGGAGAGGATTTTAATCATACAGGGAGTCATGCAACGGCAAACCACAGCATCGGAGAGGTCATACATGTGGTCGGCGGCGCCTTGTTTTTTAAAGTCCGCGATCAGTTGGTCTTTGGCTTCGCGGATGCTTTTGGCGGCGTATTTGCCACAGTTGGTTTTAAGAGTTCCGCTGTGGAATTCTTTTTTGTAGAGTTCGTTTGTGGCTTCTTTGGCTTTTGGGTCATTTTGGTCGGTTATGGCCATTTTTTCAACGATTTCAGCGGCGGGATACTCACCAAAACCGTCTACTTGAATAATAGAGATGGGCTTAATTGATAGGACTATATTTGGGTCTATGTTAAATTGGGTAAGTGTTTCGGGTTTTTTCTGTAGATCCCGCAGGGCTAGATAGTCATAGGGGGCATGTGCTGGGACACTGTAGACGACGCCTGTGGCAGTTTTGGGGTCGACAAACCATCCGGGTAGGATTGGAAATTTGAGGTTGGTGATGGGATTGGTGAAGAATTTGCCGATGAGTTCGTGGCCCAAAAAAGTGCATTTAGGGGTGATTTTGTGTTCTTGTTCTTTGAGTTTTTCTGCGGCGGGTTGACTAATTATCCAGGTTTCGCCATCAACATCAGCTTCGAGGTATGTGACCTCGGGGTTTATCCACATGTTGGTTATACCATAGACTGTTTCAGGTCGAAAAGTCGCAGCAGGCAAAATTCTACCATCATCTAGACGGTATTTTATGAGGGTATAGTCATCTGGCGTGACGCCCTCGCCGCTTTGGCGGTCATGGTCACCTGTGGGCGATTGATCTTTGGGACACCAAACCACTGGATGGGTTCCTTGTGTGACGTATCCTTTTTCTTTGAGGTTTTTGTACTGCCACTCAATGAATTTTTGGAAAGCTGGCATGACTGTTGTAAATTCGCGACGCCAGTCCACTGAGAACCCAATACATTTAGCCGCTAAACGGCCGTTGTTGGTATAATATTGAGCCATATAGAAAGGATCAACAAATTTTTCAAGTTCCGCCTCAGACACTCCATCAACTTCGCGAAGTACCTTAATGTAGGCTTTATCTCCTCGCGCTACACGCTGAGAGGCCCCAAGCAATGGCTGACCCGTCCAGTGCCAACTCCAAGGCCAAAGCACATTAAACCCCTGCATCCGTTTAAAGCGGGCATAGGCATCCACACGTGAAGCAGTGAAGGCATGACCTACATGCAACGGTCCATTCATATAGGGAAACGGAAAAGTCACCATCTTTTTTTGACGATTTAAATCTGGATCGGCTTCAAAGAGCTTTGCATCCTCCCAGCGCTTTTGCCATTTCTGCTCGATTTGCTTGGTCTGGCTCATGAATCCCACTGATTAAAACTTAAACTATTAAGAGTTTTGCTTCAGATGTCTTTGGGACAAAAATATTTGGGTCAATTTCCTTTTGAATCTATGTTTCCTGTGTAGTTAAGATAGCATAGACGTTTGAGGTTTTGATTAAGGCACACCCAAAGGCTTCCGGCTCTCGTCGCTCATCAAGTATCTTTCACAAAGGCGAGGGGCTATCACGTTTGAGGGTGGAAAAACACCCCTCAACATTGGAGCGTTTATAGTAATCCAAAAGTCATATAGAAAAGAAGAAACCGCGCACGCAATCATGTTTCATCTGGATGTTTTTAGATGTGATGTAGTGCAGGTCCGATGGATCTATTAATCTACGATTAAATCGTAAAGTTAGCAGAAAAATACTATTAAGTGTCTCTGTCTTCTACGTGGATATGTTCTTTCATGTGATCCTCACTAGCGACTGTAATCTGCAATGCAAATATTGTTTTGGAGAAAGTCTTGATGATTTTGATGAGGAATTTGGTGAGGACATAGAAGTTGACTATAGTTTACCTCGAAGTCTTAGCTATGACGTAGACTTACTTGACAAGTTTTGCCGTCAAGACCCTGAGTGTACGCTCACATTCTATGGAGGAGAGCCTCTTATGCAACTAGAAAAGTTGCGGGCAATCATGGATAGAGTTAGGCCTAAGTCTTATATGATGCAAACCAATGGTTTATTGCTACACAAGTTGGAGCCAGCGTATGTTAATCGTTTTCACACTCTGCTTGTTTCCATTGATGGAGAAGAGGCGCTAACGGATCACTATCGTGGAGAGGGCACATACCGCAAAGTTATCGAGAATCTCAACCATATAAAGCAAAACAACTACCGGGGCGAATTAATCGCCCGCATGACCATCATGGAGCAGACTGATATAGAAAAACAAGTCAAGTACCTTCTACACAATGATAATTTTTCTTTTAGCTCAATTCATTGGCAACTCAACGCTGGATTTTGGGGTAATGACTATCAACGTCGAAATTTTGAAGAATGGGCCAAATCCAGCTATGTTCCCGGTGTGGATGCACTTGCGCATTTTTGGGTGGACCACATGCAACAGAACAGAAAAGTTCTCAAACTCTACCCTCTTTTGGGTATTGCAAACTCACTTTTGCATAATGAAGCTGATTGTTTGATGCGTTGTGGAAGCGGCTGGATAAATTATTCCATTCAAACTGATGGATATATTTTGCCCTGTCCCACAATGTGGGGAATGAAATCTTACTATTTGGGGCATATAAAAGATGCCTCTCCGCTACAGTTACCCAAGATGTTTGTTGAAGAAAAACCCTGCAGTCAATGTAGTATCCTTAGGGTTTGTGGCGGGCGATGTCTCTATACCAACATCACCAAACGTTGGACAGATGAATCCTACAATAAAGTCTGCTACACAATACAACATTTAATTAATTCAGTACAAACTGAAATACCGCGAATAAAACAACTCATCAGCGATGGAAAAATAGCCATACAGGATTTTGATTATATAAAATATAATGGTGCTGAAATAATTCCCTAAGCAGACAAAAAATCGTTACCGTATAATTACAATATTTATGCATACTGAGGAGCATATTATATGAAGTAGAGACGACCAAATTTGCGAAAGATAGAGTGTTAAAATTTTAAATGCAGTTAATAAAAAATAAAGTGGAGGGGTTATGGACCCTTCTTTGTGACTTCTTTGACTGCGCCAGCTGCGACTGTTGTGCCCATGTCACGGATTGCAAATCGTCCGAGTTCTGGGAAGTCAGTGAATGTTTCGATTGCTATGGGGTGGAGTGGTTCCATGCGTACCCAAGCGGCGTCGCCTGTTTTTAGGAAGCTGGGGTTTTCTTCTGATACTTGGCCGGTGCGGGGGTCGATTTTCTTTATGAGTTCAACGAAGCGTACGGCGATTTGTCCGGTGTGATAGTGAAGTACAGGTGTGTATCCTGCGGCAATTGCTGTTGGATGGTAGATAACGATGATTTGACCGATGAATTCTTTTGCAACTGTTGGGGGGTTATCAGCTGGACCTGCAACATCTCCGCGGTGTACATCATTTTTTCCAAGACCTCTTATGTTCATGCCAATGTTGTCGCCTGGTTCTGCGGATGGGATGCTTGTGTGGTGCATTTCGATTGATTTGACTTCAGCGGTTTTGTTGGAGGGCATAAAGATTACGCTTGTGCCGGGTTTGAGAATGCCTGTTTCCACTCTGCCAACTGGAACAGTGCCAATACCGGTGATTGTGTAGACATCTTGAACTGGAACGCGGAGGGGTTTGTTGGTTGGTTTTGCTGGAACTTCTAGTAGATCAAAGGCTTCCATCATTGTTGGGCCAGTGTACCAAGGCATGTTTGGGCTTTTTGTTGCTAGGTTGTCACCTTTCAAACCTGAAACTGGAATGAAGTTAATTTTTTCAATCTTGAAGCCGACTATTTTGAGCATTCTTGATAGTTCGTTCTTCATTTCTTCATAGCGGTCTTTGCCCCAGTTTACAGTGGAGTCATCCATCTTGTTGATGCCGACAATTAGCTGGCGTATGCCTAAAGTGAAGGCTAAGAAAGCGTGTTCACGTGTTTGGCCGCCTGCGCCGATACCTGCTTCGAATTCACCCTTCTTTGCTGAGCTAAATAGCACTGCTGCGTCGGCTTGGCTTGCACCGGTAATCATGTTTTTGATAAAGTCTCTGTGGCCTGGTGCATCAATGACGGTCATGTTGTATTTCTTAGTTGGGAACTGGAGGAATCGAAGGTCGATGGTGACACCGCGTTCACGTTCTTCTTTGAGGTTGTCTAGAACCCAAGCGAAGTGGAAGGTGCCTTT
>Ga0123356_10006399_pt1 | contig 11866 bp, 11 predicted proteins | sample TergutEmb28metaG_2_FD_92546 | JGI IMG/M metagenome (GOLD analysis project Ga0123356, IMG submission 92546) | Embiratermes neotenicus P3 segment gut microbial communities from Petit-Saut dam, French Guiana - Emb289 P3 | ecosystem: Host-associated > Arthropoda: Insects > Digestive system > Gut ... | reverse complement strand
TACGATATAACTCCGGAAATCGGCGCTGACAATATGCGTTTTGTTGCAGGGATACGCAATGCTGATGAACGTAAAGCCGCAGAAACTGCTCTTATTAAAGGCAAAAGCCCCGATACTGTAAAGGTGCAAGTGCGTAACAAGGATAAAGAAGAGGATCCTGTAGTATTACTGGAAAAAGAAAAGGCAAGGCTGGAAAGGACAATTGCTGCGTTAAATAAACGCCTTGATGATGTAAAAAAGGAATTAAAAGAGAAAAAATAAGAATTAATGCTATAAAATTAAGAATATCGATTAAAGCTATGTCTATCCGCGGTTGATTAATAATTGATATTCTTTTATTAATTTATTATTATTAAATTAAATATATGAATGAAAAAACCAGAAAAGTTTATATAGATTATAATGCCACAACGCCTCTTAGACCGGAAGTAAAATCTGCATTGATAGAAGATATGGATTTTTATGGAAACGCTTCCAGTATGCACACATCCGGAAGAATCGCGAAGGCAAGAATTGAGCAGGCAAGAAGCGCAATATGCGATCTAATAGGCGCGAAAGACAGCAATGGCTCAATAGTATTTACCTCCGGCGGTTCTGAAGCAAATAATACGGTTTTTCATACAATGAAACGTTTTGTTGAATGTCCCGCTCTCCATAAATTCCCCGGCCGTAATGAATTTTTAGTTTCTTCTATTGAGCATCCATGTGTTTTGAATTCTGCGTTATATTTAAAAAACTCGGGGTTAAAAATAACTATTCTGCCTGTTGATGAATTCGGAAAACTCAAAATTGAAGATCTGAAAAAGGCATTAAACGAAAAAACACTTTTTGTATCGGTTATGGCGGCTAACAACGAAATTGGCACAGTGCAGAATATAAAAGAAATAACCGCTCTTGTGAAAAAGGCCGATGCTTTTATGCACATTGACGCTGTACAGGCTGTTGGCAAAATACCTGTAAATGTTGAAGAATTGGGAGTTGACTACCTTACAGTTTCTGCGCACAAGATATACGGTCCCAAGGGAGTAGGCGCGTTATATGTAAAAAAAGGCGCGCCCTTGTTCACATTGATTCAAGGCGGACATCAGGAAGACGGCATGCGGGCAGGGACATATAATAACGCTGGTATTTATGGTTTTGGCGTAGCTGCGCAGCTTGCCGCTAAAGAGATTGATAAATATAATATTGAAATCTCCGCTTTACGCGATAAATTACATCTTGGTCTTGAAAAATCAATACCAAATATTAAAATAAACGGTCATCCGGTGGATGTTTTACCAAATACCCTTAATGTATCATTTCCTGGCGCAGAAGGCGAGGCTATTCTTCTTTCCATGGATATGCAGGGGATTGAAGCGTCTACCGGTTCGGCATGCGCTTCAGGAAGCCTTGAGCCATCGCATGTGCTTATGGCTACAGGACTTGGGCCGGAAATGGCGCATGGTTCAATTCGATTCAGCCTGGGGTGGGGTATTACAGAAAGCGATATTAATTATATAATCGAAGTACTTCCGCCAATTATTGCGCGGTTAAGAGCTATGTCAACATTGTCTGGTTGTTAGGGAGTTAATTAATAACTTTATTTTATATTCAATTATGAGAGGTAATATGTCAGATTGGATTTATTCAGATACTGTAAAGGATCATTTTACAAATCCCAGGAATGTACTTTTGGAAGATGAGTCAAGTTTTGCGTTTGATGCGAAAGGACAAACAGGGAACATTAAATGCGGTGATCAAATGTTAATGCTTTTAAAGATTAAAGATGATTGTATTACCGATGTTCGCTGGAAAACTTACGGCTGTGCAAGCGCTATTGCGTCTACCAGTATGTTGTCAGAAACCATCAAGGGAATGAAGATCGAAGATGCTTACAAAATCCGCCCGGAGGATCTTGTCGCTAAGCTTGGAGGACTTCCAAGTTTTAAAATCCACTGTTCCGTTTTGGGTGATAAAGCTCTTCGGGCTGCTATTAATGATTACCTTGATAAAACAAGCCGTCCGGGTCTATTTATTGAAGAAACGATAACAATCTGTCATTGCCTTGGTATAACAGATAAGGATATAGAAAACGCTTTCCAAAACGGAGCGCGAAGCTGGGAAAAACTTCAGCAAGCCACTAAAATAGGCACTGTCTGCGGAAGCTGCAAAGAAAAAGCCGTGGAATTACTCCACGGCTTTGAACACATTTACGATAATGACTAATAATCAATATTTAAATTAGTCATTCAACAATTAATCATTAACTCCATATTCTGTTAAGTCTGACGGGTTAAGCGCCAAAGGAGAACCATTTGTGCGCTGTGTCAGAAGGCGTCCCTGTTGTATTACAACAGATGCATCAGGATGAACTGTGACAATAGACCTTGCTTTAAGTTCAAGATTAATATCAAAACGGCCAATATAGCAATTATCATCTTCAACTGTTATCGCATATAGATCATTTCCATTTACCCAAATTAAACTTCCTGTTCTGATGTCATCATCACCCTGTTTTGCCATTTCCATGCCGTTCTCATTTATTTCTACAAGGCGTACCGCTCCCTGACCTCTGGCTTCACCGGCAATAGCGATAATTTTTCCGCCGATAAATGTAATTGTTCTTACATGGACAGTATCCAGAGGAGATTTTCTCAGTTCCCTTCCGTCTGCCTGGCTAAGGCGAATAAGCCTTCCCATGATTGCCGGACTGGTTCTTTCTATTGCTATTCCCAATACTCCTACGGTATCATCCTGAGTTTCATGAATTATGGATTCCTGCTGATCTCTAGCTATTTCTTCCCGATGTTCCTGTGCGTCATCGGATCTTTGTTCGGCAAAATCCTCAAGCCTTTGAGCGTCTTCGCGGCGTTGTTCAAGCTCTTCGTTACGTCTCTCTAGCTCATCTTCTTTTTCCTGTGCTTCCTGTTCTCTTTCTGATACTTCCTGCTCTCTCTCCTGTACCTGCTGCTCTCTTCTGTCAAGGGCTTCCTGTGTTTGTCTGGATTCTTCTTCTGTTACTCTGCCCTGTTGTTGATCATCCCGCGTCTGTTGTCTTTCCTGTTCTATTTGCCGCCTTTCCTGATCAACCTGTTGTCTTTCCTGCTCAACTTGCCGTCTTTCCTGTTCAGTCTGTCTTCTGTCTTCTTCTAACTGTCTCTCTTCCTGTCTGATTATCTCACGTTCGACCTGTGCCTGTTGTTCGGCTTCTTCTGCCTGCCGTTCCATCAGATCTACTAAATCCTGCCGCTGCTCAATCCCCCGATCATCTTCTCTGCGCAGTTCTTCAATTACTCTTTCGTCAGAAATGACAGCAGTATCAACAGAGCTTAAACCGCCATGACCTAGGGGTATAACTATTAAAGTTCTTCCGGGCCATTCATCATAACGTATGGAAAGACCGGCTTTATCGCTAGTCAGATTTTCCATAACCTGGGTTTTATATCTGCTTGAAAAATAATCCCAATTGCCGCGGTATACGGCATTATATATTGTTACAAATTCAGCTAATAAAGCAGCATCTCTTTCACTGTAGTTGTATGCGGTCTGAAGATATCCCTGGATAATTACGCGCAGGTTTCGGATATGATCTACCCCGGCGTCTACTCCAAGACCAAAAATATCAGCATCAAGCTTATTATCTTCCGGACCGGAAATACAATGAATTACAAAATAGCGGTTTGCCGCACCGGCTTCGATTGTATACGTATACTGTCTTCTTTCTTCAACTGTCATTTGGTCCAAAACAGCAGTAGCAAGACCTTTGGCAGCGGCTTTCTGTTGTCCCAGACTTGTACCGATCTGACGTATCTCTTCTCTTGTGTTTACATGCGCATGTGGTCCTACATAGTTAATAAATTCAACCGGCGGAAGATTTTGCATTTCATCCTGGTTAACCTGGGTATAACCTGTAACAGCAATTGTTGCTAAGATAAATAAGGCTATAATTACCTTGTTTTTTTGCATTTTCATGGTAAAACTCCTAATACGGCATTATAGTATATTATTTTGAAATAGGGAAGTAGTTATTTACTTGACATTATACCTTATTTGTATTACAATATGTAATATGACAAGGTTAAATACAAATTACAAGACAAATGAGGTGATTACCACAGCGAGACTTCCTATAGATATAAGGAATAAACTTCTTGTTCTTTCCAAACATAAAAACAAAACTATGTCGGAGATAATAATTGAATCTCTGGAAATGTACTACGAACGGGAAGAAAACGAGATTGATTCCTATACCCTGGGTTTGCCTTATTTTGGTAAATATGGTTCTGGTGAAGGAGATCTGTCAACTACATACAAACAACGTATCAGAGAGAAGATTCGTGCAAGACAGAATTCTTATTGACGCTGGTCCTTTAATTGCTTTGTTTGATGTTGATGATAATAAACATCAAAAAACCAAAGATTTTTTTCTAAGATATCAATATTGCTTTATCAGTACCCTTGCGGTTTTTGCTGAGGTTTCTCATATGCTTGATTTTAGTATTAAAGCTCAGCAGGATTTTTATGAATGGGCAATGTACAAAGGGATAATTATCAGTGATATTAACCAGCATGATTTGCCCCGTATTGTTGAATTAACTAAAAAGTACGCCGATTTACCCATGGATTTTGCCGATGCTACACTGGTTGTTACTGCCGAAAAAACCGGTATTAGGGAGATTATTAGTTTAGATAAAGATTTTGATGTTTACAGGCTTCCCGGAAAAGAAAAAATCAAAAATGTTTTTAAATCCTGACTTTATTCATCTAACGTAATGAGGCAATTTCCCTGTTTGCCTGTCTTCTGGCCATTGGAAACTGGCTGTTTGCGGAAAGCATATTAAGTATTCTGATGCCTGTTTCGCTTAAAGGAGGGCCGGAAAAACGGCATAAAGCGCCGGTAGCCGAGGCGATTGCGGTTAACACTAAATCATCTCTTGTACCCTGGATTACCGAATATAAAAATGTCTGCATTGCGATACCCTGAGGGTCAACGCCAATTCCTCCGATTGCATTTACTGCTGCAACTTTTATAAAAGGTTCATTGGCTCTGTTATAAATATTAATCAGCCATGGAATGGTATCCTGCGAACCGATTTTACCCAAAAGACCAATTGCGGTAATTCTGAATTGCAATGGATAATGTCCTGCGGAAACATTCAATAAAAAAGATGTCCAGGATGGTTCATTTATTCCCATTGTCCCGGCGTTAATTCCTGCCGTGATATGATCAAGTTTGGCTTTTGTTTCCTGTTCGTTAAGCGGTATACCAAACGTATCATAAATACTGGGACGTCCCATTCCATATGTTCCTTCCGGAGCCGGTCCGTAAATGTTATTCCTTTCCGGTAAAATACGGTCTTCGATTTTATATGTATAAAGGATCCAATCCGTTCCGCCGGAATACAATACTCCGTCATCTCCAAAAGCAGGAACTGCAGCAGCATTTTGAAGGAGCGTAAACCAATGTCTTCTGCCTTCGTGGGAAAATCCTGTCGCTCCATTTTTACTTAAGACATAAATTCCTCTTTCATCGTAGAGCATTTCTACTTCTGTTTCCGGTGTGATTCTGTTATTAATTATTTCCCTTATATGGCTGTCACCTGTCCAAAGAAATTTTCTTTCATCCATGGATAAAAGAGTTACCCTTCCGTCATTCATGGTTACAGCAATATTATTTCCTCTGCTGACTGCCGCAAGCGGGTTTGCCGAAAGCCGCAGCAGTGACGCATGAGCATCGCTTTGCGCTGAAATATACCATTCTTCGGCAGAACCTGGTTCTTCTATTGTTCCGTCGCTGTACAAAATAATAATACGCTGTTGCTCAATGGACAATAAAACAACAGGTGTTTTGGATAAAGTCCATTCATAAACATTACCAAAAGGATCAATCTGATAAACCTTATTATTATTCAGCGCGAAAATTATTCCTCCGCTGCGATCAAGCTTAGGGGCGATTAAAACAGGAGCTTCCAGCGTTTTTGACCATAACAGATTTCCAGAGGCTGTATAGCAGTATATTTTTCTTTCGGTTGGAACGAATAACCTGCTGTCCCAACCTATGATTATTCTGGCGAACAAAGGATTACTAAGACTGCGCCGCCATAATTCTCTTCCAACACGGTTAATTGCGATTAATGTTCCGTTTGTTCTTGAAAAGTACGAAGTGCCTTCCCTTGATCTTGTAACATAGGGACTAATCCTTCCCCTTGCTGAATAGTTCCACATGGGAGTGCCGGCTGTCGAATAAGCCCTGATATTTCCTCCATCCAAAGCGACGACCGCAGACTGAGCCTGAACAGAAGGCAGTGACAATACAGCTCCTCCTAATGCCTGCCGCCAGAAAGGCTCTCTGGTAAGAAGCCCTTGCTCGCGATCGCTGCTTTGAGAAAAAAGCGGAATAGCTGCAAAGAATAATAAAATGTATATTTTCCAGAATGTTATCATTACTATAATTATACTATATTTTCATAAACAAATTCATTCCTTATTTGTTACGAACCTCATAAAAATAAGTGTAATTCATGAAAATTAGTGTTTAATGTATAAATGTTTTAGTTCGTGGTAAAAATAATAAAATTATTTATGCTATAATATATTTCTATGGCAGTTGGTGATATTTATAAATTGCGGCTGGAAAATATCGCGGCGGGAGGAGATGCTCTGGGCCGGCTTAATGGAAAACCTGTTTTTATTACAGGCGGCGCGCCGGATGAGACAGTTCTCTGCCGTATAAAAGAAGATCACAATACCTGGGCAAAGGCAGAATTGCTGGAAATAACCGAGCCGTCTCCAATGCGAATAGACAGTTTTTGTGAATACTACGGAAAATGCGGCGGGTGTAATCTCCAGCATATAGAATATAAAGCTCAGCTTGAGATTAAAGCTTCCATATTAAAGGATACGTTTAACCGGATAGGTAATATTGATCCGCCGGAACCGGAAATTATTCCTTCACCTTTCCGGGAATACCGAAACAGAATGCAGTTTCATTGCTTAAGGCAAAAAGCAAAGGGAAGTAATTACGGTTTTGGTTTGAAGGAGCAGGGCAGCGCAGATATAATTGTTATTCTTGATTGCCCTGTTGCAGTACCGGGGATTAGGGAAGTATTAAAATTTTCCTCTTTCTCTGCGTCTTGCGAACCAAATGTTCAACACATCCGCGGGAAAAATATCTCTATTCCGCCGGATAAAGATCGTTTTACTGTTTTTTCTAAAGACGATGTATTGTTAAACGAAGGCGGGCAGCAGAGAGGAAAAATAAAACTTCTTAATAAAGAGATAACTGTTGATGCAGGTGTTTTTTTTCAGAGTAATTGTTTCATGCTGGAAAAACTTATCTTGGAACTGCGGCAAACAGCGGAATGCGCAAACTGCGATTTACCCATGGCGGATTTATACTGCGGAATTGGAACATTTGCGTTTTTTCTTGGCGATATGTTTTCTAAAGTTATTCTTGCAGAGGAAAATAAAGCTGCAGTTTGCCTTGCCCGTGAAAATCTAAGAGGTATAAACGCCGAGTTTTTTGCCTTGCGTGACACAAACTGGCCTCAAACCCTGTTTAACAAAAAAAACGCTTTTGGCTTTGCCGTAATAGATCCTCCAAGAGCAGGACTTGCTCCCAAACTTGCAGCAGCATTGGCGCTAAACGGCCCCACTGTCCTCGCCTACGTTTCCTGCGACGCAGCCTCATTAGCGCGCGACTCTAAGGTATTAATAAACGGCGGTTACACTTTAACACAGCTCAAACTCTTTGACTTTTATCCCCAAACCGCGCATATAGAGAGTCTGGCTGTGTTTGAGAATTGATATAAAGAAGAAAACATATAATTATTTTTTTGTTATAAAATATGATAATATGCACAAATCTATGAAAATACTTGTTCATTTGTTCTAATCTTCTTGTTGCAACAAGGAATAAAAATCACTACAATTACCACATGATTCAAAATGAGACATATTTCGAAAGCCACGATGGGACCAGGCTTTACCTGTATCAATGGTCGCCTGAACAAACACCAAAGGCTGTATTGCACATTGTTCATGGTATGTCAGAGCATGCTTTTCGTTACTGCCGGCTGGCGGAAAAACTTACTGAAGCGGGAATAGAAGTCTGGGCTGCTGATCAGCGCGGTCATGGGAAAACTGCTGTTCTTGAAATAAATGGACCCGATAAGGGAGGGATTTTAGGACATTGCGGCGATAATAACAGTGTTTCCAGTGTTACTGCCGATATTCATACATTAAATGAGGAAATCCAGAAAACACGGAAAAATATACCTTTATTTCTTTTAGGGCATTCCTGGGGTTCATTTATAGTTCAGAACTATATTGAATATTCAGATGATTTAAAAATTAACGGTTGTATTTTATCGGGGACAAAAGGACCTGGTGATTTCATTGTTAAAGCGGGCATACCCATAATGACAATGTTAGCTGCACTTAAAGGACAGCGTAAAGGATCCCGTATTGCTAAAATGATGGCAGACGGCACATATAATAAACCATTTAAACCTAACAGGACGGCATTTGACTGGCTTAGCCGTGATGAAGATGTAGTCGATAAATATGTATCTGATCCGCTCTGCGGTAATTTATGTTCTACCGGTTTTTACAGGGATTTAGCCAGGCTATTGTATAATATCCACCGGCCAGATGCGATGGCAAGAATAAATCGTTCTTTGCCTTTGTATGTATTTTGCGGAAGCGCAGATCCGGTAGGCGATATGGGTAAAAGCCCTACCGCTCTTGTCAGCGTTTATCGCAATTTGGGAATTAATGATCTTGAGTTCGTGCTTTATCCGGGTGCAAGACACGAAACATTAAACGAAACCAATCGTGAAGAAGTAATAGAAAATCTTCTTGCATGGATTAATAAACATTGTTAAATGAGATACAGATATTCTGCTGCAGAAGACGGCAAATTAGTAAGAAAAGCCATTATATACACCTGCGATGAACATGGTATTAATTTTGCAGATGTTGACAGCGAAGCTGTTGGCATTATAAAGAGATTAAAAAGCGCCGGGTTTGACTCATATATAGTAGGAGGAGCAGTCCGGGATTTAATTTTGGGGAAAAAACCTAAAGATTTTGATATCGTAAGTATTGCCAGCCCTACACGCATAAAAAAAATATTTCGTAATTCCAGAATTATCGGACGGCGTTTCCGCCTTGTGCATGTATATTTTGGACAGCGTATATTTGAAGTATCTACCTTCCGCTCTCTTAAAGACGGTCATACAAGTAATACTTTCGGAACAATAGAGGAAGATGTTCTTCGCCGCGATTTTACCCTTAACGCATTATATTATGATCCCGAACAGCAGATAGTAGTGGACTATGTAGGCGGTATGAATGATATTAAAAAGAAACTGATAAAGCCGATTATCAGTCTTTCAGAAATATTTTCGGATGATCCTGTCAGAATGATTCGCGCGGGAAAATATGCAGCTATGGCAGGTTTTTCCATTCCTTTAAATTTAAAAATGAAAATAACGAATCAGTCTAATTTGCTTTCTTTAATTTCATCTTCCCGTCTTACCGAGGAGATATTAAAAATTGTTAATTCAGATAAAGCATACTCTATTGTTGATTTATTAGATAAGATGGGATTGTATAATTATCTGCAGCCGCAGGCAGCGCAGCATATGCGAAAGAACCCGATTTTCAGAAAGAATTATCTGCAAAGTATGGCAAATTTAAAAGGCGCGGGAAATCAGCGCGGAGAAGCGCTTGCCTCCCTTTACCGCGATTTTCTTGATAGTTTTACCGATTGGAAGCCGGGATCAATTGATAATTTTAAGGAGATTTGTAAAACTGTCCGTAACTTTGTTCTGCCAATGAATCCTCCAAGGTTTGAATTGGAATATTCCATTAAAAAATTTCTTGCTGCAAAAAATATAACCATTAAAAGAATTCACTTTCCTGTAAAACCCAAACCCGCCGATATTGACGCAAAAGAAGGAACCCCCGCCAAAAAACGCCGCCGCCGCCGAAAGAAAAAAGTGACTAGCGACTGATTGGTCATTCCACATTAAACATTATTCCGCTATTTTGTCGATGATGATGTTTATTTCTTCGATTAATATTCCGGTGTATCGTTCTATGTTATCAATGATGTATTGCTGCATTTCCTGGATTTTTCCGCCAAGTTGTATGCCGGGAGGAATATCAATTGTAATAACAAGACGATATCCCATTCCGGCGACTCTTACATGGAGTTTTTTTATCTTGATATTTGGATTATATTCGTCAACACAGTGGATAACCATATGGTTAAGAGCATTTTCGGAAATCATTACCCTTCCGTGTTTTGAATACTCTGGTCTTACTACAGATTTTTCATGCAAAGTAGGAACAGGGCCGATAACGGATGGTACATTTGTTGAGCTATCGGATTGAATGTTGCTGCCTTGTAAATTTATTGGAGTTTTTCGCCGTTTTAAAATTCTAATTGCGTTATAAAAAATATTTGGATATGTTTTTTTTATTTCCATTGAAGGAACTGGAATAACATGTTTACCTTCGATACGTCTTGTTCTTATAGCTTTGTCTATTTCATCCTGGGTAGCGATATCTTCTATTTTAATAATTTTATACGGAGGCGGAAGCTGCAGCCGGGCGGCGATTTTATGTATCATTTTTTCCGAGGTTCCCAACAGTAAAATACGTTTAAATTTTTCGCCTTGCAATTTACGCGCAACTTCATCCCTGTGCGCTTTTTCATCAAACAAAGCAACCTTAACTGCCGCAAGAAAACTATGTTCCTTCTTTGCAGAATGACCGGCTAAAATGCGGTTATCCCTTATTAAGAGTCCATCGTCTATTAATAACTCAATTCTGTATTTTTGCGCTACCAGCTTTGCGTGAAAACTTTTACCTGTACCGCTGTCACCAACAAGAGCGAAGACTCTTTTCTGTTTAAAAGAAAACAGGAAATCAAAAATCATCGCTCTCCGTTACGAAGAATTAATTGCCGTAAGTGCGCAGCTCAGCCAATAGCTGTCTTGCTCTTTCCCGTACACCTGTAACATAAACAGTGTTAGCGGAAATGCTGTTAAGAAGCCGGATTGCTTCCGGGTAATATAATCCGCCGTTCTTTCTTGCTATTTTTTCGAATGCGTCAATCGTAGCAAGAGCGATAAGATTATCAGGATTCAAATTATTAAACTTTCTGGTAATGTCAACAATAAACATGATTGTTTCATTATTATTGTTAATTCCGATATCACCAAGAGATTTTATCGCTTCCTGAATAACAGCAGGTTCTTCTTCATATCTTAGAATAGTGATAAGCGAGTTTGTCGCTTCTTCTGTAGCGATTTGGCCAAGATACCTTGCAGCTTGACGCCTGATATCGGGAAAATTGTTTACGATACGGCCGTTTTCTCTTGCCACAGAACTGGTGCCTTCTCTGGAAAGATAATCCAGTGTTTGACGGATTTCGTCATTTGTACTCCCCCGTTCCAGAGCTTCGCCAATGTACTGAAGTGCTATTAATTTTTGCTCCCTTGTGGTAGACCTTGCAGTTTCTCTGATGATCATAAGCTCTATCGCTTCCTGCAGATAGGATTCCTCAACAGTCATTTCCCTTCTTGTGCTGCTCTGAGCAGAGACGGTAGATACGATAATAACCGCCAATGCAATTAGAATGAAAAAACGCCTAAATAACATAATTATTCTCCTTAGTTATTGATAATTGTCCACGAATTGCCGATTTTTTCAAGAGCGTATAAACTCAATCGCTGTCCGTTTGGATTAATAGTAAACGCGTTAACTCTGTTCATAGTTACAAATTCTATATCATCAACACGTGAATTTGCCCTGGAGGGCACAACTACGTGTATAAAATAATCCTGGGGTGTTCTTAGTACAATATTCCTGGTTT
>Ga0123356_10006398_pt1 | contig 11870 bp, 6 predicted proteins | sample TergutEmb28metaG_2_FD_92546 | JGI IMG/M metagenome (GOLD analysis project Ga0123356, IMG submission 92546) | Embiratermes neotenicus P3 segment gut microbial communities from Petit-Saut dam, French Guiana - Emb289 P3 | ecosystem: Host-associated > Arthropoda: Insects > Digestive system > Gut ... | reverse complement strand
TCTTCACGATGATAATTTATAGTTATCCGTTGTTAGTTGACATCCTCACGCCTCACCGCAATCCGCTACTGCCCAACCGTGAAATCCAAATAAACGGCCAATCTCCCACCAACCCTCCGATCTTTTCTTAGTATTTTTATACAATCGCCAATCCCCCACTCTTCCAAAAAAAGGCGTTTTCTAACCTTATAACATCAACTGGTAATGTTTTCATAAACAGACTTAATAACAGAATATCGGAACAGTCCGTGCGGCTTATGGTGAAAAAATATACTCAAATGGCTAATTGCAGCAGGGGTGTAATACCACATATGTTTCGCCATTCTTTCGCAACGCTGCTGTTTGAGGAAGATGTCGATATACGCTACATACAGAAATTGCTGGGACACAGTTCGATTACGACCACCCAGATATATACCCATGTTTCGATGGTCAAGCAGAAGAAAATTTTGGCGGCGAAGCATCCAAGGAATAAGATTATGATCACGTTTTGATTGAGCGATGCAAATAGGTTAAATGAATGGGATAAATATCCGGTCATTTGGAAGGCGCAAGGCGGCATTTATTTCTGTTATTTGATTTTTTTAAAATTTCTTGACATCAAATTAAAAACGTATTAAATTTAATATATACGTACCGTTGTTTGATAGGATTTTTTGTTATTTTGGGCAGCAGCTTTGGGAATGGTGACAAGCTGCGAGATTGCTAGGTTGCCGGCTGCGCCGGGAGATTATCAAGTATTTGTTGTTTATGAGGTGGGAGCAGGTTCCTCCTCCCCCAGCCGCTTAGACATCAACAGCGCGTCTTCCCCATCTTGGTAGTACCCTTCGCGTATTCCGTCCTCTTCGAACCCGCATTTTTTGTACAGGTGTACCGCGGGGAGGTTTGAGGGTCTTACTTCTATGTAGGCTTGTTGCGCGCCTTTTGTTTCGGCTTCCGCGAGTTGGCGTGTTATGAGGAGGGTTCCCAGCCCGGTGTTTCGGTAATCTCTGTGGACGGCTACTTCCAGGATTTGGAGTTCTCCCGCTACCAGCCATGCGCAGGTGAAGCCAACTATTTGGCCTTCGGGGGTTTCCAGTATCATGAAGAGGCTGTCGGGGTTTGTTAGTTCGTCGGCGATGCCGTTGCGGCTCCACGGGTTTTGGCTGCAACCCAACTCGAGTGCGTAGATCTGTTCGATGTCGGCGGGGTTGGCGGGTCGGGCGGATACGCTGTGGTGTAGCTTCATATGCTTGTCCCGCAATCACTTAGGTTGAGGTTCTTAACACTGTTTTTATGTTGATAACGTGTTAATATGTTGTTAAGTAAAAAATTATTGTGAAAAAATGACTGCGACCGGCCACCATATAGTAATATATATATTTTGGGGTGATTGTGAGATAATTATTTTGGAAATATTAATTTGTCCGAAGAGGGGTTTTATTTGTTGATATCAATCTTTATGTTAATGCTGGTTGTCTTCCCGCTGGTTATCCCCGCGCCTTGCGCCCAGGATCCCATATTCTCCTCCGAGGTTTCGGCCCGCGGGCGCCGCGAGCATCTGGTCAAGGTCAATCAGTGGGGGCGGTATATTGTGGAGGCCAATAGCGCTGAGGGGGTGTCGGTTGAGGTTGTGGACAAGCTGCGCGGGGCGTTTGCGCGGGGTGGGCAGGTGTGGCCGGATGACAGGCTTGATGGTTTTCTTGTGCAGTCTATAGAGAGAGCAAATGCGCGTGTTGAAACGAATGCGCGCATTGAGGTGTTTTTGGATGTTGGGTATTATAAGATATTTACGGAGGGGCCTGATGATGCCAACGGCCAGTTGTATTTGACTGTGAGTAGGTTTGCGGAGGCGGTTTCTGCGGATAGTTTAGCCGCGGATTCATCTGTCGTTGTGTCAACCGGCTTTGGTAGTGATAAGAAACATATCTCTACGGAAAAGTACGAATATCTTGATCCGTTCAAACAGACTGCCGCCGAATTGCGTGCCGGCGGCGCCAAGGCCTGGTGGATTTTTGTCCCTCAGGATACGCTTGTTTATATAGAAGCGCAGGGGCGTCGTTTCGGCGGGCTGGCGGTGTTCAGAAGCGGCGAGTGGCTTGTCGCGGAGGCCGGGGAGCGGGTGCTGCGGGAGGCGGACAGTATTTCAGGCGCACGGGTAATAACGGAAAAAGACAGAAACGCGTTTATCAATACGGCTATCCCCGAAAAGCCGCTGAACGGGTTGCATATATATCAGCGTTTGGAGCGCGGCAAGCATCTTGTTGTTGCGTACGGCAGTGGAAAAGACCGTTATACAGTTGAAGATGACGCGTCTCCGCTTTATGTGCAGTGGATGCTGCCGGTGATAACGCATAATCGGCAGGTTGTTGCGGAGGTCAACCCGAGCGGGTTTAGTTTTTACGCTGTTTCGACGGATGATTTCATTGTTGAAAGTTTGGACAGGGAGAGGCTGATACTCCAGACCTCCATGCTGACGCCGGAAAGGATCCGTCCGTCCCGGTCGTACGATACGACAAACACCAGAACGGCCGGCGCGGTTATTCCCACCGTTACGATACGGCATCGCGCTTCCGGCGCGGGGCAGCGCATGTTGCTGATAAGCGGGAAGCCGGGTAGCAGGTTCAGGATAAGCCCGCTGGCTAATACCGTTTCCGGGAATTTCACATCTTTCTCTCCGCCGGAAGACGGGGCTTATCAGCTGACTACACTGCACACGGGGTACGGCGGTGACAACCTCGGGGCGTCGGGCGTGCTGGTTGACATGAGGGATTCGTCGATTGTCGCTCTCCGCGCCGATACCCTTTCGGTGCACCGTCCGGTGCGCCGGCAGTTTAACGCAACCGTTACCGGCTGGCAGACGTCGTATCTGTGGGTTAACGAGGCGCGGACGTACACGTTTACGCCGGGGGGCGACGCGGTTTACAACTGGCGGATAATGCCATTTTTTGTGTCTGAGCCGCGAGACTACGTCCGGCCGGATTTAGCGAGGGGGACGAAGGCTGTTACGCTTAACAGGGGGTTGCACGTTATCATGATATCCCCGGCCAGCTTGGGGAAAGCGTCGCTTACTGTTACCGTAAAAACCACCGCACAGGATAACGTTTTCGACAGAAGAGACACTGCCGGAGTCGAAATAGCCGCGCCCAGTCCCTCGGTGGTATTCCGTCCGCTCAAATTGCAAAAGGGCCGCACTTACCGTTTCTATCCGAACACCTGTTCTCCCGAGCGCGTGTCCGCCCATTTTGAAAAATATCCTCCGGTTGATGAAAATATCGCGGGCATATACATAAAGGATGAAATCGCGGATCGTGAGGAATTGAGGACATCGCGGGTATCGGAACTTGTTTTTGATGTTCCGCAGTATGTTGACATCAGGAGCGGTCAGATCAAAACATATCAATTTACCGTTACCGAGCCCGGTATTTACAAGATAGAAACGACTGGTCGTCTGCATACAAAGTTGACGGCCCGCGACCGCTTCAACGGCCTGCGCTACGTGCGGCTGGGCGACAGCGTCAGCCGGAACGCGATGATAGCGGAGTATTTTTTGCCGGGCAGCTATTTGCTTGTTGCCGAAACGGTAGGCAAGTCGGCGGGTAGGATGGGGATTGTGCTGACTAAGGGGAATCTGCTCGCTGACGGCCGGCTCGAAAACGGCATTGACAGGCGGGTGTCGCTGAAGGCGGACGAGGCTGTTGTTTATGATCTTGTTGTCGATCGGCGGGAGCGGTACAGGTTCTTCTCCTCCTTGCAGTGGGCGGATTCGCACCATCCGCGCGTAAGGCTTGAAGATGCAGACGGCTGGTCGCTGTTCAAGTACGGCGATAACCTTTGTCACGGTGATGCCTATACGCGGCCGTGCGAGGTTGAATTAGACAGAGGCGCGTATCGGTTTTACTCGTTGCCGCTGTGGTTTGAGAACTACCGGTCTACGCTCGCACAGGTAGTAGAGAGGCCAACGGAGTTCAGCGGGAGGGATACGTCGAAAACATTATTTGCCGGGATAAACCGTAACGTCGACACACTACGAACGATGCGGGTACGGGTGGACGAGGCCGGCGTGTATGAGATTTTTTCGAAGGGCCGGAAAAATATATCCGGGCGGTTGTATGGCGCTGACGGGAAGACAGAAGTCGCGCGCGGCGGCGGGTCTCAGCAGGATTGGAACTTTATCATCTCGGAACATCTTGACTCCGGGACATATCTGTTACGGTTGACAACCGTAAAAATATTCGACGAAGAACGCCTATCTCTGTATCTGCCTTCAAAAGTATTCATGCGCCGCGTAGAAGACACATTGATGCAAACAATAAAAATCGGTAATGATGGTATGAATAATTCATCCTCAACAAATAACACCTCTGTAGGGGCGGCAACCTGCCGCCTGCCGTTATGCGCCGAGATACAAATCCCGCTAACCGGCAAACAGGCCGTCATCCCGATAGAACCGTCATCCGGCGATGTATTGATAATAAAAACATCCGCCTCATCCCGCCTCATCACCACATTGGAATCATCCCCCAACAATACGGTAATATCCCGCCACCAAGGCAAAAAAACAAAAATATCCGTACCCTTCGCCCCAAACACAAAATTCACGCTCAAAATCCGATCGGAGGATAGAGGCAACAGCAGTGTTGATCTCGTAATAAAAACGGTTGAGTCGATTCCATTGACTTATGAGAAAGCGCTGAGCGGGGTTACGGGGACTGCTTATAAGCATCAATACCAAACGGGTTATTACAGGATAGACGACATGCCGGTTCCCCCGGCTCATTATGAGTTGATACCTGCGCCGCTTATCGTATCATCAGCCCTCGGTCGCCAGCCGCTTGAAAACGCCATCCTCAATACATCAGGCGTAAACAGCGCGGGAACGGCGTTTGGTGATGATGAAGGGTTATTAATTGCGAACAGCGGAAGACAGTTATGGATAAAGGCGGCGTTTAAGGCGGCGGACCGATACAGATTTGTGTTGAGCCCGGTGCTGATTACCGATGTTAAGGAGATTGCGGAGCGCAACAGGCGCAAATTTGAGACGGCGGACAGATACAGATTTTCCAGGACCCAGGTGAAATATCCTGAACGCGCTGAATTGCCGGTGGTGCTCCGCCCAAATCAGGAAAAAATCTTCGAGGTCGACACGCCGGTACAAAAATTCGGTATCGTTGAGTTTTCGATGATATCCGGGCAGCCGCTTGCCGGGTTATCAACATCGTCCCCCCGCGCGGATTTTACACGGGGCGGGATACCAGTACTCGGCGGTCAGTATGTTGATGAGAGATTTTGTTTGACGGCTGTGGTCCCCGGCGACACCGGCAGGATAGTCGGTTGGAACGCGGAGTCGGCAGGATTTGGGTCAGACGGTATTAGCGGTTCCTTTACAATGAGGAATTTTTCGCTGGGCAAGAAGGCAGACACATTGAATGTTGGTCGGACTGCGTGGACGGCAAAACCGTTGTCGGCAAAGGAGTATTACATTAATCCGGGCAGCGGCAGGACGGCAATCGTAAAACTATCGCCGCGCACGGGCTTTTTGTACGTATCTATGGACGGTGACAGAAACATGTACTACGGCGGTGATGAGGGCGCGGAGCACCTGATACAGCCGTACGGCGGCAAGCTGTTTTTGTTTGGCGCGTTAAGTGGTTCCGAAGCCGGTAATATCGAGTTAGAGGTGTACGCGTCGGCGCCGTCGCCGTGGTACGATGTGTTGACAGCGGCTACCGGGATTGACAGGCAATTGTCGGCCGGCAGCAGGGAAGTCATCAAAATAAAAAAATCGGCGGACGACCCGGGCAGATTGTTTTTTTCCGGAGCGATAGATAATGTTGATCTGATAAGCCGTGAGGGTCAAATAACGCGGAACATAAAGAGCGGCGCCGCGCTTGCCGGTTCGGACGGAATCCTTCTCGTAAACTACGCTCCCGGCAGCAGCAGAATCAGGTTATGCGCGGACGACGGCAGTATACTCGGATTGAACGAGTGCCGTTGGGGCGATGTCGTCAGGAATTGGGAAGACGCGCCGGTGGTTGGGGAGATGTCGAAGCTGGTGATGGCCGACGGCGTCAACTGGTATTCTATTGAGCTGGCCGAGCCGGCGCACGTAAGCCTGAGCGCGTCGGCGCCCGTAGCGGCGATAATTGCGGTTGACGGCAGGGTCAGGGACTATGAGGAGTTTTGGGATGGTTTCTCCTGGGACATCCCCTTCGCGCCGGGCCGTTTTACGATTGGCGTTAAGCCGCTGGCCGGAGCGACATTGGCCGGGTCGGAGCTGTCGGTCGGATTTTATCCGATATTGCTGTTGACCGAGGACAAGCCGTTGGAGCTGCACCTTATGTCTGGGCAGAAGAGGATGGCAAGATTCGATCTCCCCCGGAAGAACAGGGTTGGATTAGGGCTATCGGCTGAAAGGGGGACGGCGGAGGCGCTTCTTCTGGACGGGTGGGGCAGAAGCGTAGGCGGGGGTCGTCAAATTTTTTCCGAGCTTGATAAGGGTGCGTATCACGTTCTGTTGTCGAACCCGTCAACGAGTGCGGGCGCCGGCGTAAAGCTGCACCTGTTTGGCCAAAACAGCCCGCCGGCAGACCCGCCGCGCAAGCTGCTTAAGTGGATAGTGGGCGGCGGTGTGGGGGAGAGGCCGTAAAAAACAGCATTTTTGGCTGCGCATTTATTATATTATTGCTATGGATAACTCAAAAGTGCTGATAGTCGTTCCGACGTACAACGAGCGTGAAAACATCACGCTGTTGATTCCTGGGGTTAAAAGGGTGCTTCCGGGGGTGCACATCCTCGTGGTTGACGACTCTTCCCCTGACGGCACCAGCGCCGCCGTCAAGGAGCTCCAGGGCGGCCCAGACGGCGCGGGCGTCTTCGTTCTCGACCGTGCGGCCAAGCAGGGCCTCGGCAAGGCGTACATCAGCGGCTTCAAGTGGGCATTGGAGCGCGATTATGAGTATATTTTCGAAATGGACGCCGATTTCTCGCACAACCCGGAGTACCTGCCCGAGTTTATCAAGGCGGCGCAGGATAACGATCTGGTGATAGGCTCGCGCTACATTGGCGGCGTGAACGTGGTCAACTGGCCGATGTCGCGGCTGCTTTTGAGCTACTTCGCAAACAAGTTTGCCCGGTTCGTAACGGGCCTCAGGATAAAGGACTGCACGGGAGGGTACAAGTGCTTCCGCCGCAGTGTGTTAGAGTCGCTTAATTTTAACGGGATAGCGTCGTCGGGGTATTCGTTCCAGATAGAGCTGAACTTCTTCGCCTGGAAAAGCGGTTTTAAGGTCAAGGAGATCCCGATAATTTTTACAGACAGGCAAAGGGGTGTCTCCAAGATGTCGACGAAGATCATCAGGGAAGCGACGCTGCTCGTCTGGAAGTTGCGCGTAAAATCGATGTTTGACAAGAAGCCTAAAAAAAAGAAACAGTGTGATGTTCAGTAGGGACAATGTCAACAGATAAAAACAACGATATCCTCATATCAATCGTAATAGTTAACTACAAGGTCCCGCAATGCCTTATCGAGGCCATGCACTCGATCCGCCTTGCGAAATACTACGACCGCTGCGAGGTAATCATCATCGACAACGCTTCCGGCGATAACTCCAAGGAGATGGTCACCTCTCTGTTTCGGGAGGTGCAGTGGATCCAGCTCAAGTCCAACATCGGCTTCGGTAAAGCCTGCAACATCGGCGCGGAGGCGGCTCGCGGGCGTTACCTGCTGCTGCTTAACCCCGACACCGTCATCTCCCCCAACACGCTGGAGAGCGCGGTCGATTTCATGGAGTCGCACCCGAAAGCCGGCCTTATGGGCCCCAAGATCCTGAATCCCGACGGCACGCTCCAGCTCAGTTGCCGCCGCTCGGTTCCCACGCCGTCTATTGCGTTTTACTACTTTGCCGGGCTCTCACACATCTTCCCGAAGAGCCGCCGCTTCGGCCGTTACCACCTGACCTACATGGACGAAGACGAAACCGCCCAGGTGGACGTTATTTCGGGGTCGTTCATGTTCATGCGGCGCGAGCTGTTCAACGAGATCGGCGGGTTCGACAAGCGCTTCTTCATGTACGGCGAGGACATAGACTTCTGTTACAGAATCATCAAGGCGGGGCACGAGGTGTGGTACTACCCTGAGGTCAAAATCGTCCACCGCAAGGGCAAGAGTTCGTCGAAGCGCCTCATCCGCTCGCGCCTGGACTTTTACGAGGCAATGTTCATCTTTTCGAGCAAGTACCGCAGAGAGCAGAAGACGTTCTTCCCGGGGTGGATGTTGTGGGTTGGCGTCGCCTTTGTGGCATCGCTGAACATCGGCTCGACTATCATGCGTTCGCTTGCGGCGATTCTGGTTGACACCGGTTTTATAAATCTGGCGGTGTACGCCGGGCTGTCGCTGCAGTTTATGCCGCTGCCCACGGTGAATCCGGAGGAATCGCTGTACGCGACGGCGCCGACACTGCCGTTGATAGGCGCCCACGCGGCGCTCACCCTCATCGTGGTGTTTCTATTTTTATACAACGGCATCTACTCCGCGCGGCAGTATTCCGCTAAAAACCTGGTTTTTTCGGGTTTGCTCAGCTCCGCGCTGGTCCTCTCGGGCGTACATTTTTTGACGGGTTACGGGGCTGCGGGCCTGGTGGACTTTGGCACGGCGCTTGTGCTGGCCATCTTTGCGGCGGTCTTCTGGCGCGAGGCGCTGCCGCCGGTCTTTAAGGGGTTGAAAAGGCTGGTTATCCCTCCGGAGCGGGTGGTTGTTGTAGGGCATAACGAGGAGGTTCAGCGGTACATAAAGGGTGCAGACAGCCGGCGACACACCCCCAAGATCGCTGGAATTGTGCTGATAGAGCGCTGCGGAAGCCGAAATCAGGGCCAAATAGAGGGATACCCCGTCCTGGGCGATATCAACGACTTAAATCAGGCCCTGTCGGCCAACAAGGTCGACGTGCTCCTGATAGCCGCCTCGCGCCCGTGGTACTCTGAGATCATCAGCGTCCTGGTTCAGTACAGAAACAGGGGCATTGCGATCCGCTGGGAGGCGATGGAGTAGGAGTCGGCGCCGGGCGAACCGCCCGGGCGGCCAAATTTTTTTAAGAAAAGTATTGACACGCGCCCCCCAATATATTATTTTTATACTTTAAGCGAGAGTAGCTCAGTGGTAGAGCTCTACCTTGCCAAGGTAGATGTCGCGGGTTCAACCCCCGTCTCTCGCTCCAAATTTTGAAGTAAAGGCGGCAGATTGCCGCCCCTGCAAATACGGGTTTCTTTCCAAAAAGAAACCCGCTTTTTTTGGCGGCATAGCCAAGTGGTAAGGCAGAGGTCTGCAAAACCTTTATTCTCCAGTTCAAATCTGGATGCCGCCTTAAATTAAAAGCCAAAATCCCCCTAAATGGTGCTAATTCCCGCGGTTTTCATAATTGAATCTACTGTTATCTAGTATGCGTACTATATATCAAATAGCGTTCATTTATGCCAAATATAGCAACATTATAGCAACAACAATAGCAACGGGGTTGTCAAGTAAAGGTTACGGCTTGCGCGTCCCTTATACCGTCTTGGTGCCTGTGGATTTCCCTCTTAAGTTTACACTAATTTAGGGAAATTTCAACACAAAAACGCCGGAAAGTAGTCAAAAACGGCAAAAATCGGTCAAAAAGCGCAAAAGTGCTTGATTTTATTTAAACAAAATAGTTATAGTTAAATTATAGAACTTATCAGGAGAATAAATAAAAACTTATAGACGAGGGAGGACGATCGTGAAAAAACCATTATTTTTATTAAACGTATTTATTCTATTAACATTTGTAGCTGCAAATTGCGGTGATAATAAATCTATGGTGGGATGCGAAAACAATGATAATGGTAAAGTGTCGGGCCCAGGCGGCAATTTCGAGTACGATAAGGTGCTTGTACTGTTGACTGATGAGGCATCAGCACTTGGCAAATTATGGGCGCTTTCCGACTTCCCAGAGTTTGCATTTTCAGAAATAGAAAATAAAGGGTTGATCGGCTCTAAGGCCTACTTAATTTTTCATCTGACTGAGCCAAGCAGAGATAGTGTGCTGGAGGCAATTTATAAACTGAGAGCGCGAACAGAAGTATACGTTGCTGAATTAAGCTGGATAGGAACATTCAAATTGGATGCAGAATTAAGAAGTAGAATAACTCAAGATTATTTTGACCAATTGATTGAGCCGAAAGAGGCTTACGTTTATCTTGAGGAATTGAGAATCGAAAAGGAATACGGTGTTTTTGAAGGACATATAGTCGTGAGGTTTAATCCATTTTTCTCTTTTCCGGACGGGGAGGGCATGCCTATTGATATTGGCGGCGTGGCGGTTCCATATGGGCGCGCAAGAGTAACTATTGCTTGGAAAGCCTGTCAGGTGTTTACACTGATTACTGCGCAAGAAAAAAATCTTCTTTCGCAAAAAAGCCTTAGAGAGATAGCGATTATAGCACTTACGGATCCACTTTTTAAGTAAGGGGGAAAACAAAATGAAAAGCAAAAAAATTGTTAGTTTTTTATTTATAGCAGTATTGCCTTTTACCGCGTTAATCTTTCAAGAGGCTACCTTTGGTGCTATTGAAGGTAAAACTTCACCACGAACCATATCTGATGAAAAAATTTTCAGTAACGCGACATTGGAAGACGATTTTACCGATGACATAGTTATTCTTACGATGACAAGACAAGCGAGCTTAAATTTAAGAAAATACGAAATTAATGATTTCCCAGAGGTAAGGTTGCACGAGGTAAGAAGTCTGTCAGTTGCGGTAGAAGCAAATGTTAGAGAGCAGCTTTTTGAAAGACAAATCGAAAAACAAAATAGCTTTGACTCAACTCAATACAAGTCTACGCGCGATAAGTTTTGGGATGTGAATGTTGAAGAATTCAGGCAAATTATAAGCCTTATTTTACGAGAGCCAGGAAAAGAAAAAGTTCTAAATGCTATAAGAATCTTGGAACGGCGAGATGATGTGTTTGCCGCTGAACCTAATTGGGTCGTAAAGCCAGGAACTCTTAACGACATGAGAGCTCAAGCTGCAACAACCAGAGTTAATTTGCAGCAAGCATGGAATATCACGACAGGCTCAGTTAATGTTACCGTTGGAATTATGGACACAGGGGTGGACATAACACATCCTGATTTAGCGGGTAGGCTTCACCCTGCAAATTCAAACGTACACGGTGATTTCACTGGCTCTTCGATAAGTCCTTTAGTTGACCACGGATTTTCACATGCATGGAACGGTCACGGTACTCATGTTGCAGGAATAGTAGGTCCATTGTGTGCTTGGAATGTTCGTCTCGCTTCCTTGAGAGTGTTTAGCACAGTTAATGCGAGCGCGGTAATACAATCCGTAGTGGATGCGATTGACCATGCGATACTGCGGAATATTACAATACTGAATTTTAGCGCAGACGGTTATCCGTACAGTTCTGCGCTTGAACAGAGAATCAGAGACTACAATGGATTTTTTGTTCTTAGTGCAGGCAATAGCAACCTTCATCTTACATCAACCTCTAACCACATAGGCAGAGCTTCTATTCCGAATCTTATCGTAGTAGGAGCGTCGAACAGTAATAATGATAACAAAGCGAACCTTTCTAATTTTGGCGCAGATGTTGTTGACATTTTTGCACCAGGTGTTTCTATCTTGAGTACTGTTCCAGCAAGTGTGCATCCATCGCGTTATATTAGTTGGGATGGTACATCTATGGCAGCCCCCCACGTCACTGGCGTTATCGCTTTAATGTATGCCGCAATGTCACCGCATATGATACAAAATCCAGCGAGTGTCAGACAGCATTTGTTTAATAGCGCTGACAGAATACCAGCGCTTAACGGATTAGCTGTTACCGGCGGCAGATTAAATGCCCATGCTGC
>Ga0123356_10006397_pt1 | contig 11871 bp, 11 predicted proteins | sample TergutEmb28metaG_2_FD_92546 | JGI IMG/M metagenome (GOLD analysis project Ga0123356, IMG submission 92546) | Embiratermes neotenicus P3 segment gut microbial communities from Petit-Saut dam, French Guiana - Emb289 P3 | ecosystem: Host-associated > Arthropoda: Insects > Digestive system > Gut ... | reverse complement strand
TTTGTCTTGTTCTTGCTCTCGGTCAGAGGCCTGGCGAGGGTAGAAGGCCGCATTGTGGAGGGACTGCTCGGTTCCCGCATGCCCCGCCGCACGCCATATTCAAGTGGTAGCCGCAGTTTCTGGCAGCGTTTGAAAGTCCTCTTCAGCGATCGGTACACATGGCTGTCATCGATCTATATGATACTGATGCTGCCGCTGGGCATTACCTATTTCAGCGTAATGATATCGCTGCTTACGGTTTCTGTCTTTTGTGTCGCCCAACCGGTGGCGCAGTGGATGGGATACTCGCTTGTCAGTACTATGTATGGGCCGGTGACATTCATGGGATATACGGTCAGCAATACCGTGAGTGGACCAGTGATGTTTCATTCCTGGCTGCTGCCACTGTTTTTTATCGGTGGCATCATACTGTTCTTAATAACCCTGCACTTAGTAAAGCTGATGGGCCGATTGCATGCGGCGCTGGCCAAGTTGATGTTGGTGCAGTCCTGACGAAAACAGACATACCCCGTGCGAACAGTTGACTCCCGGTATGAACAGTGTATAATGAAATAAATGAAATCATTATATACTGTTCATGTAGAAAGGACGCTCATTATGAACCTCGCGAAATTGACGGCAGCTGGCCAAATAACGGTTCCTGTTGAAATACGCCAAATGCTCAGCCTGAAAACTGGAGATAAAATTATATTTATACAAAACGAAAAGGGAGAAATTGTTATTGGCAACGCTTCTGTTAATGCAATTCGCAAAGCGCAAAAAGCATTCGAAGGCGTTGCAGAAAGCCCAGGGAAGCCAGATGAGGATGCGATCCAGTCATGGGTTGCAGAGATTCGGTACGGAAAGGATGAATAGCATTGAGGATTCTTATCGATACTAATATCCTGATTTCAGCGCTGTTCTATCCATTTGGGAAGCTAGCAAAAGCGCTATTTCACGCCGCGGATAATCACGAACTCATTTTGACTGACCACAATATCTCTGAATTCCGAAAAATTGCCAAAGAGAAATTTGAAGGAAGGCAAGCCGATATCGATCTATTCCTTGCAGAGTAGTCCTATGAGCTCGTGTCTGCACCAGAAGCTCCGCAGAAGCTTATTTCTGATCCTAAAGACGAGCCTATACTGAACGCGGCACTTATTGCTGACGTTGATGGTATTATTAGTGGGGACAGCCACTTTCTGGCATTGAATATGGCGCGCCCAAAAACACTAAAAACATCAGCATACCTAAAGTACGCTGGAGTGGAGTGAAGATAGCCATTTTGTGTACAAACCGTTGTTAGATGGGAACAAATGATAAGCCGACTGTATGCTATACTTCTGCATGGCTCTTTTTGGGAGTCCTTTCCCCTCCGCCACAAGAGTTATTATGTCCGAACCATGAGGTAATTCCCATTGGCGATTGATCTTGTTTATTGCTAACAAGCAATTATTAGATACGAACTGGCCAAGAATGAGGGTTTTGTCGCTATTAAAGCCTAGTGAGAAAAAATGGGCCCTTAACCAGAGGCTTATTACCAGCTTATCCAATAACGACTGACTGGTTATAAAATGACCACCGGACTGCGACTATTTTACCATCGACACCCGTACAATATTACTGGTACGGAGCCCCTATTCCTCCGTGCCATGCAAAATAATGTGAGTCACCACATCACACATTGTCCAGAGTATGCCGCCATACTTGAGAGACAAGGCTTTTCGCTGGACGATATATGCGGTCCTGGAGACCTGTGCAAAATACCCCCTCTACCAACTCTGTACCTAAAACAGCATCCCCTTTATTCTGTACGCGAGGATCGTTTAATCAATAAGGCCACAACCTCGGGTACTAGCGGGCTCGTCAGCGTTGCGGGATTGGACAAATCAACGGCAATACGTGGGTTGGGCATGGTCCTAACAATGGTCTTGACCCATAAACTGTTGTCTCCGCGTCCGACCAACTATATTGTTCTGGGGTATCAGCCTGCAAAACGCAATAAAATCGGCGCTGTGCGCACTGCTTATGCCTCAACGTTTACCGCGCCAGCCCTACGTCGTGCCTATGCCCTGCGCGACACAGGGAAAACGTATGAGCTTGATCTGGACAACTTGGTCCGCACCCTCTTGGGTTATGCCAAACAAGGGAGGCCGGTGCGCTTCATTGGCTTTCCGGCCTATTTCATGTTTTTTCTAAGGGAGCTTCAGCGTAATGGCATCCGACTCAAGTTGCACCATAAATCTCTGGTAATACTGGGGGGTGGCTGGAAACAGTTTTTTACCGAGCGCCTGGAGAAGCCTGCCCTTTACGCCCTCTCTGAGGAGGTGCTTGGTTTGGGTGCTGGGCGCATACGGGAGTTTTTCGGTGTGGTGGAGCACAACATAGTTTACCTCGATTGCTCCAACCATCATTTTCACGTTCCAATTTATGCACGCGTTATCATCCGCGACGTGAATACCATTGAGCCAGTAGGTTTTGGTGTACCGGGGATACTTAATTTGCTTACCCCCATGATTACCAGTATGCCCCTTTGCAGTATCATGACAGACGATCTGGCAACGCTTTATCCAGGATCGTCTTGCGGTTGTGGTATAGACTCGCCATTTTTTGAGATTCACGGACGTGTCGGGCTGGCTGATATCAAAACCTGTGCGGCGGGGGCAGCATCCTTGCTGGCCGATATCGGGGGGAGGGCTGACTCATAAACCTGGTAAACGGAAAACAACTTACGGCTGAGGGATGCGATGGTGTCTTGGATGACCTAGAGCAACTCATCCTTGCCACATTGGGGAAAAACAGGTTGGATCCGGAAATTGTCATTGCCGCCTGTCATCGGTTGGTAAACGAGCTCGATGAGTCCCGATACCTGACACTAGCATCGCCAAACATGCCACGAGCCCAGATGCAGCGATATATCACTGAGGCCAAAGGGATGTTCTGCGCCAATGCTTTACTCTCCCGTTTGCGTCTTGAGCTTGGGGACAATTATACCCAGAATACCGCGCCTTTGGGTACCTTGCTGCATATCGCGGCGGGGAATGCTGATGGTCTGCCGGCCTTTAGTGTTGTTGAGGGCTTACTCACTGGGAATATCAATATTCTCAAGCTCCCAGCTGATGATGGTGGGTTATCGGTTGAGTTGCTAACCGAGCTAATACGCATCGAGCCCAAACTGGCGGAGTATATCTATGTTTTTGATTACTCCTCGCGTGATTTTACCCATATCACGAAGCTGCTGGCGGTTGCTGATGGTGTGGTGGTCTGGGGCGGCGATGAAGCCGTGTCTGCCTTAAGGGCACTTGTTAAGCCCAATACCAAGCTCATTGAATGGGGTCATAAGGTAAGCTTTGGTTATATTACTCCTTCTGGGACTACCGATGCGGGACTGGTTGGGTTTGCCCAGAACATGGCTGAGACAGCCCAGATGCTTTGTAGTGCGACTCAGGGTCTCTTTCTCGACACCGATGATATGGACGAGGTGTATAGCCTTTGTGAGCGCTTCCTGCCGCATCTGGAGCGCGAGGTTGCTGCTTTCTCAACCACTGGCACCTCTGCCCAAGCGACCCTTGAGCTTTATACAGCATCCCTGGCCCCGTCACCTAATCAGCGCGTTTTTCGCGGTTGTGGCTGCGGTATTATTGCCTCAGATAATAGCCGCGTGGAATCCGCTCCTGCACCATATGTGCCGTGGATAAAACCGCTACCGCGATGTGATATTCAGCGTACTCTCCGTCCATATAAAAACCACCTGCAAACAGTGGGGTTGCTCTGCGGTGAGGACGAGCGGTTGGGACTGGCATCGCTGTTCTTCAGAACTGGGGTTGTGCGTATTACTGACGGGGAGAGCATGTCCCGCCCCCAGCCCAATACCCCTCACGATGGTGAGTACTCACTCAGGCGCTACGTAAAAATAACCAGTTTGGATTAGCCTAATCCAATGATGTGTCGTTGAGGTTTGGCAAGGCATTAAAGAAAGTAGAGGTAACAATCATGGGCGGCGAGGGCACACAGCAACAATTATTAAGAGACCCAGGCATCTATCCGTCAAAAGAGGTTTTGGCCTCTATTATGGGTGAAAACTTCCAGGTTTATACCGCCTTTATCCAGAAACTGCCGGATCTTGGTATTGATTTCATTTGGCAGTATTACAACGATGGCAAATCATGGCTGGCTAAGGGGATAAGTAAGAAGAAAACCGTTTTTTGGCTGTCGATTTGGGAGTTGTCCTTCCGCATTACCTTCTTCTTTACTGAGAAAACCCGGACTGGTATCCAGGGACTCCCGATTGACGACAGAATAAAAGCGACTATTGTCTGTGAACTGGCTCGCGGTAAACTTATTCCCCTTATACTTGACATGTCTGTGGTTGCCCTAAGCGATGCATTTGCTCTGATAACCTATAAGCAAAGTGTGTAAACTATGGTGGGTTTGGCAGGTGCGCATGGGGTATGCCATCTCTTCGCTTCCCCTTTGACCGACTGGTTTGCTGCAGTGTTGGTGGCCGAAAGAGGGGTGGTCTACAAAGGTGCACTGAGTTTAACGCGACTCATGTTTAGTCTTTTGGCGTGCAAAGTGGGCAACATCAGCTTGGCGTGGGGGTAGCGGCCTCGTATTCCGTTTCTGTGGGGGCGTCTTGTGTGATTACGGACGGAGGGGGGATGATGACCTCGGTTACGATATTAAGCGGACGCGTCTCCACATTTTCCACAAAGGCATAGCGTGCTTTGGCGGTAACAGTTCCCGTGATGCGCAGGATAAGGGGTTTTTCCCCCAGATCTAAGGCATCGTTTAGGCTAATGACAATATCACCTTCGAATACAAGGTAGCTTTTCCCAGAGACCTCATCATGCCAGTCAGCGGAACCTATAATATCAAAGGACAAGCCGTTAAACGGGATTTTGGTTTCGGAGGCATTTGTCAGGATTAACCGGGCATCGGTAATAGCGACCTGGGCCGCATCGGCGGTGCCGTTATCAACGCTGATGTTGACGCGGTAGGAAATACTGGAGATTGACCCGGGCGTTAGGCCAACAGCCTCAAAACCGGTCATAGCAATGGCCTGAGTGACATAACTTGTGGTGGACACTACGCGACTGTTGGCGAACAGATACGTCCCGCCGATAACGGCTATTGGTAAGACCATAATACTGGCCAAGACCAGGCCACCCCATTTGGCAGTAAAAGCCCTCAGGCGGCGACGTGACAGCCTAATCCTCACGCGTCTCGCTCCGGGGGTGGTTGAGCTGACATAATACTATCACGTCCAGGCTATGTGCCTCAGGCAATTATTGTTGTTCCCATAAACTGCTGTAATGCTGCAGGGATACTAATGGCCCCGTTGCTCTGCTGGAAATTCTCCATAAGGGCAATCATAATCCGCGGCAATGCCAGCCCAGAGCCGTTTAAGGTATGAACATACTCGGCCTTAGCCCCTTCGGCGGGGCGATAACGGATACCTGCCCGCCGGGCTTGGAAATCCAGACAATTAGAACAAGACGATACCTCAAGCCACTCGCCACAACCCGGTGCCCAAACCTCAAGGTCATAGGTCTTTGACGAAGCGAAGCCCAGATCGGCTGTGCAGAGGGCCTTTAAGCGGTAGGGTAGCTCCAGTCGCTGGAGTACTCGCTCTACGTCGGCAACCATGGCCTCATGCTCATCATTGGAATTTGCGGGCTCGGTAAGCTTATAAAGCTCGACTTTGTCGAATTGGTGACCGCGTTTGATACCACGAGTATCCTTACCAGCCGACATCTTTTCGCGCCTGAAACAGGCGGTATAGGCGGCATAGTGGAGGGGGAGGCTACCAGGCGGTAAAATCTCCCCGGCGTGCAGACCGGTTAGGGGCACCTCGGCCGTGGGCACGAACCACATATCGTCGGTGTCCTCGTGATAGAGGTTATCGGCGAACTTGGGCAGATTACCGGAGGCGGTCATTACCTCGCGTTTGACCATGAATGGCAAGTAGACCTCGGTGTAACCGGCCTGGGTGTGTAGATCGAGCATAAGGGCGATGACGGCGCGTTGCATTCTGGCCCCCAAGCCCTTGAGAACGTAAAAACGGGTGCCGGATAGCTTAACCCCGCGCTCAAAGTCAATTATTCCCAGCTTCTCCCCCAGCTCCCAGTGCGGTTTGGCCGGAAAACCAAGGTCTTTGGGCTCTCCCCAGCTGCGGGTGATGACGTTGTCCTCCTCGGAGGTACCATGGGGCACTGATGGTTGGGGGATATTGGGAACCTGGAGCAGGTACTCCCCCAGTTGCTCATCGATATCGCGGAGGCGATCCTCTAGTGTTTTAATGGCCTCACGCAGGAGACGTCCCTCTTCGGCGGCTTCCTGCTGGGAGGCGCGGGCTATTTCTTTGCGGGCGCGGCGTTTCTCTTCTAGTTGGGCTAACTTGTCGCGTCGTTCGGTATCAAGGGCGATAATTTCATCCAGCGGGGCACTGTCCTTGCGACCAGCAATGGCGGTGCGGACGATTTCGGCGTTCTCGCGGATGTACTTTAGGTCCAACATAGACTTACTCCTTATCTTTCAGGGCCGGGAAGAGAATAACCTCCCTGATTGATGGCTGGCCTGTGAGCAACATAGTCAGGCGGTCAATGCCTACCCCTAGACCCCCGGTGGGGGGCATGCCGTGCTCAAGGGCCATCAGGAAATCGTCATCAATTACCTCGGTCTCCTCGGCACCCGTGCGGCAAACAGGGGCTCGGCCCTCAAGTTGGGCGGCGAAACGTCTTTCCTGCTCTAGGGGGTCGTTAAGCTCGGAAAAGGCGTTGGCAATCTCCATGCACCCCGCATAAGCTTCAAAGCGCTCCACAACGCGGGGGTCACCCGGGCGATTCTTGGCCAGTGGCGACATATCAATGGGGTAGTCAACCAAAAACACCGGCTGGATGAGCTTGGGTTCCAGGAATGTCGAGAGCAGGTCGTCAATAAGGCGACCGCGGTCGCGGGTGGGATCAAACTCATAACCACACCGGCGCATTTCGGCCTGCAGGGTGGCGGTATCGGGGAAGGCCTCGTAGTCAATGCCTGAGGCTTCCAGAATGGCTTGACGTAAGTCCAATCGCTGCCAAGGCGGGGTAAAGTCTAAGGTATGTTCGCCAAAGGATAAAACATAGTCGCCGGTTACCTCTTTGATGGCTCCCCCGATCATTTCCTCAACGAGCTTCATAATATCCTCGTAGTCGGAATAAGCCTGGTAGGCCTCCATCATTGTGAACTCTGGGTTATGGCGGGTATCAATGCCTTCGTTGCGGAAGACCCGTCCGATTTCGTATACCCGGTCAAAGCCGCCGACGATGAGGCGCTTGAGGTGTAACTCCAAGGCAATGCGCAGGTAGAAGTCGCAGTCTAGGGCGTTGTGGTGGGTAATAAATGGCCGGGCTAGGGCCCCACCAGCCGAAGGTTGGAGTACAGGTGTTTCTACCTCCATGAAGTCGCGGTTGTCTAAGAAGCGCCTTATTGCGGAGATGAGGCGGCTCCGGCGGCGGAATATTTCGCGTACCCCGGGGTTGGCGATGAGGTCAAGGTAGCGTTGACGGTAGCGCTTCTCGGTATCTTGTAGCCCGTGCCATTTTTCAGGCAGGGGTTGTAGGGATTTGGAGAGCAAGGTAACAGTCTTGACATCGACACTTGGTTCTTGAGTGCGGGTGCGAACCATAACACCCTCGGCGCCTAAGAAGTCGCCGATGTCCAGATCCTTAAGGAGCTCGGTTGAGGAAACGTCTAATTGTGACTTGTTAAAATAAAGCTGTAGCCTGCCTGAGCTGTCAAGGACATCAATAAAGGCCAGCTTTCCCATGCCGCGTATGGCCGTAATGCGCCCGGCGACTGCCACCCCTGTGGGTGCGATTTGCTCGGCCTCTTGTTTGGCGAGCAGGGCGATAGCCTCGGCATTGGTGTGGGTACGGTGATAATGTGCGGGATAGGGATCGACCCCGCGGTCTTTTAGGCTTTGTAGTTTGTCTATTCTGGGCTGGGGGATGCGTTCTAAAGATGACATAGTTAAGGCTATTCTACCAGAAAGAAGATGCCTTTAGCCACCCCAACGGCAATTAAACAAATCGGCCAACGTAACACCAATTGTGCGCAGCAACTAGCGGTGGTGGGGTGGGTTAGCCCCCACAACCGGCACAAAGGGCTACAGCGAGGAAGACAGCGGACGTGAGAGGCCCCCAGCATCGGAGGCTAAGACGCCGGTCATTAACTGCCGTTGCGTGCTTTCGTTTTCCTGCTAGAATCACTGTGTGGTACAGTTTATACAATATGGTCGCTCTAAGTGTTCAACTAAGGTCGCCGTATTCCGCTGGCGCAAAGAGTACGGCGGTATGCGGGTTGACCAAGCCAAACGTCTCAAGAACCTAGAAGAAGAAAACTCTAGACTCTAGAAACTGGTGGCCGACTTATCTCTGGATAAAGCCATACTGCAGGAAGCTGCCCGGGGAAACCTCTAAGCCCGTACCGGAAACGCCAGATGGTAAACCAAGTCTGCCAAAAGCTTAATGTATCCGAGAGACGGGTCTGTATGGTATTAGGTCAGGTACGTGCCACTCAGCGTTATCCCGCTATTTTAACCAATGAATAAGTCCTTCTCCGCAGTGATATTGTCAGACTGGCTTCCAAGTATGGCAGGTACGGTTACCGGCGGATTACGGCTCTTCTGAATAACAACGAAGGCTGGCATATAAACCATAAGAGGGTAGAGCGGATATGGAAACAGGAGGGACTCAAGGTACCACAGATACAGCCCAAGAAAGGCAGACTATGGCTTAACGACGGTTCTTGTATCAGATTGAGACCGGGGCGTAAAAATCATGTATGGAGCTATGATTTCATAGAAGCCCGGACAACAGACGGTCGTAAATTCCGAGTACTGAACATTATCGATGAATATACCCGTGAATGTCTGTCCTGTCTGGTCGGCAGAAGCCTGAAGCATGACGATGCAATCGGCGAGTTATTCAATCTGTTCATATTACGTGCCATACCGGAATATATAAGGTCTGATAACGGATCTGAATTCACAGTTAAAGCAATTCGGAAGTGGCTGGGTAGTGCCGGAGTTGGAACCCTCTATATAGATCCCAGCAGTCCCTGGGAAAATGGGTGCATAGAATCATTCAACGGGAAGATGAGGGACGAACTGCTGAACAGGGAATTGTTTACTATCCTAGATGAAGCTAAGTATTTGATAGGCGAATAGAGGAGAGAGTATAATCAAATCAGGCCGCACAGTTCATTGGGGTACAGGCCGCCGGCACCGGAGGCAAAGATACCGACGGGGCTAACATTGCGACTGGTATAACTAGTGAGGGATCTAACGTTCCCAATACGAGCGGAGGTAACCGTGATAAAAAATATCATTTGCTTGATGTGTTTCTTCGTTGCAATTGTTGCGCTAAAATTACTGATTGTTTTTTCCGCAGGTTCGTATTATGCGGTACCTCAAAGTGCCGGAACATTTCCGGAAGAGTTCCCTCTTTCCATAAATTTGAATAGGGCAGTCTTCTTGAGCGGCGAGAAAATTGAGTTTATTTCAGTAATAACAAATAATAGCGGGAGAGATGCCATCATTAAGACAAATGGATACCAGCCATGTGCGAATGCTGCCTTACGCCCATTTGATCATCTCTTAAATCATGCCGAAGTCTCGATGTTAAAGACACAATTGCTTAGAGATGGCGAGTCCTTAGAAATAGCAAATGAGTTCCGGGTGTTATTGCCGGGCGTCTACACCATTGATGTACATTACAGCATAGATATGTTGTATGGGACGTCGCCAATTTGCAATGAGTCGCAGGCGTTGGATTTCACAAAACTTAATGGAAAACTAGATGCTATCACAATTGTAGTGATATAGTTTGGGGAGTGGTATATCCCCTGACTCTTGAACACATTTTTTAGAATGTCTAACAGCATAGTTAGCAATAAAGCGAAAACACTGGCAGAATCAAGCATTTTCTACTCGTTACTGCCGCGAACTCATCGCTAGCCTATTGACTAAAACTCCAAAAACAGATTCTGAAAATGTAACCTTTTCAAGGTTCGAACCTTGTGAACTGGCCACACTTCACTGGACAGATTACATCCCGTAAAGAGAAAAACCGCCGGGTTTGACATAATATAGGCGATGGTTCTGGTCGGGTAATTCAGACTGGTTGTTCAATGGCGCCCAGCCAGGCGGCGGAGCGCACGTCGCGCTCTAGGATAAAGCGGATATAGCTTTGAACTAGGCGTTTAACATCTCTTAATGGCACGGCATCAATTATCAGCTGTTCGATATCCTGCCATTCGCCTGATTGCAAAAGGCGCAGGAGGCGCAAGGCCCCTAGTGACAGCTCGTAACCATGATAAGGTCTTGTCTGCCGGCAGCCAACGCAGATCAAGCCGCCAGCGCTGGGACAAAACAGGGTGGACTTGGCGTTCTCCAGAGGCTTACGGCAGATAACGCATCCGGCAAGCTCGGGATGATAACCGGCATGGCGCAACAGTCTTAGCTCAAAAAATCGCAGGAGTATCTGGTTGTCTGTCCCGCGGGACAGACGTTCCAGTGAGTTTAATAAGAGATCAAACAAGCCCGGGTCCGAGATCTCATCAGGGGTGAACTGGTATATCAGCTCCAGCAGGTAAAGGCCACAGGAGATTAGCTCAAGATTGCATTTTAATGGCAGAAAGGCGTTTATGGTTTGGCTACCAATGACGGTATCCAGGTTTTTGCCACGTGCGAGGGTAATTTGTGAGTAGGTGAGGAGCTCTAGGTGCCCGGCTAGGCGACTGGTTGTCTTTCGTACAGATTTGGCAAAGCCCTGTATCTTGCCCAGCTGGGGCGTGTACAGGGTGAAGATAACATCGGCTTCCCCCAAGCGAGTCTTCTTGATAATGACAGCCGGGGTCTGAAAAGCAGGTGGCTTAGACATTAGAGGCCAGTTATTTCTTTTTCTTCATAAGAACAACGACGGCGACAGCAATTGCACCTACAAGCACAACACCACCAGCAATAGCAAGTATCAGCATGGTATTCATACCCTGGGGAATAGGCTCAAACAATGCCCTAATGGCAACGGCTTCATCCGGCATAACAAACTTGTTGTCTTTGATATTAATATTACCTGATATTACCTGCCACTTTGAGAGTTGATAGCCCTCATTTGGCTGTTTTAGCAAAAGGACAATCTCGCCCGGCTTGGCGAAGTACACATTAGCTGATGCTGTGCCATTGTTGTCGCTTGTTATGATTATGGCGTGCGTGCCATCGTTTATTGCCTTATACTCTGCCGTGACAGTGATTGCTTTCTCCGGCATGATGAACGTCGTGCTGGTGGCGGTTGTGTTACTAAAGTTCACAGCCCCCGTCCACATGACGAATTGTTGTCCATCAGGAGCCCCGTTGGCTGTTATCGTAACAGTTTCGCCTGCGGCGGCCGAGGTTTTATTGGCTGTGCCATTTACGACGGTGACTGCAAATGTGGGCAGGGGCTCAAAGGTTGCCTCTACCGTGACGGATTCGCCGGGCATAGTGAACTGATTATTTGCAATCGTTACCCCGCCACTAATGACTCGCCATGCCTTGAACTGATACCCACTTTTTGGTGTTGATGACAAGGTGATTACATCGCCTTGTGTGGCGGCATTAATATTGGCCGAGGCTGTGCCGTTGCCATCGTTGGTTATGGTGATGGAAAAGGTATTCGCTGGCAAATCCTTGTATGTTGCAGTTACCGTTACATTCATCGCAGGCATCGTGAATGTTGTTGTGGTGTTATCTGCGTTGTCAAGAGACAATCCTTCGTCAGCTATCCACTTGTCGAACATTTTTCCTGACGAGGCCGCATCGGCTGTTATCGTTACCGTTACCCCGGGGACATAACTGTTGCCACCTGTGCC
>Ga0123356_10006396_pt1 | contig 11871 bp, 3 predicted proteins | sample TergutEmb28metaG_2_FD_92546 | JGI IMG/M metagenome (GOLD analysis project Ga0123356, IMG submission 92546) | Embiratermes neotenicus P3 segment gut microbial communities from Petit-Saut dam, French Guiana - Emb289 P3 | ecosystem: Host-associated > Arthropoda: Insects > Digestive system > Gut ... | reverse complement strand
GGTTATTTGAATCTTTTTTCGTACTCGGTTTTCGATTCGCAATTCATCTCGCCGCTTACGGAAGCAGGGGAATGAATTGCTCCTTCTTCGTTAAAAATTAAAACAACCAAATTATATTACTAAAAATTACCAGCTTGATTTTATTGATTTATTATATCACAAAAAAAGAAAATTTACAAATATTATTTGAATAAAAATATAAAATATGATAAAATAAAAATATCCGTAAATATACCGAAAACGAATCCACATCAATAAAGATGAAAAGAAATTAAAGGAGTTTTAATGAAAAAATTATCAAAAGTATTTTTATTTTTTGCCTCCGTTTTGACGATGGCTGTGATAATCGGCTGCGGCGATGCAAAAAGTCCGGAAAACCAATCCGCCGCAGTTACAAACGATGCAGCTGAAGACAACGGCAGCAATACGGAAGAAGACGGCGGAGTTTCAATCAAACGCCCCGATATACCTGCAAATGATTTCGGGGGGCGCGACATTGTCATGGCGGTTCCTGTCGAAACTCTGTGGGGGTATGATACAGTCTGTCCGGAAGCCGAAACCGGAGAGCCTGTTTATGACGCGACATACCGGCGAAACAAAATAATCGAAGACCGATATAACGTCAATTTGAAGCAGATTGATATTGGTTATCTGAATTTTGAAAAGACAGTAAAAAATTCCATACTCGCGCAGGATAATATGTTCGATATCATATTTCCGCGGATTTATCAGGCTATACCGCTTTCCTCGGAAGGCCATTTGTACGATCTCAATAAAATGCCGTATATAGATTCGTCGAATATATGGTGGGATTCCACGATTGTGCGCGACTGTTCGCTTGCCGGCAAAATGTTTTCTCTTGCGGGGGATATACACATGTACGCCTATGACGGCACGTTTGTTTTGTATTTCAATAAATTGATGCACCAGAATTACGGGATAGAAAATCTGTATCAGCTTGTCGCCGACGGCAAATGGACAATAGACAAATTTGACGAAATCATGCGCATGGCGGCCGCTGACCTGGACGGCGACGGAAAGATGACTTTTGACGACCAGTTCGGCATATTTTCGTATGATTTTCTAACAGTGGCACTATTAACCGGCTGCAACAGCAATATATTCGAAAAAATATCCGAAACTGAAATTGTGTTCAACATGAACGATCAGAAGTTTTCGGACGTCATCGACAAGATAAACCGTTTGATGAACGACGGCGAAGCTGTATTCAACCCAAGCAATTCAAAATGGAAAGTTCCGTCCGGAGAATGGGGATATGCCGGAAAACTGTTCACGGAAGACCGCGCGCTGTTCATGTGCGAGGTTTTGGATGTGACGCGGCGTTACCGTTATATGGAATCTGATTTCGGCGTTCTTCCGTTCCCCAAGTATGACGAATCGCAAAGCGAATATTATTCGCTTGTCGTAGCCGACGTTATCGCAGTCAGCGTGCCTTCGTCCATGCCAGATGAAAATGCCGAAATGATAGGCTCGCTTATCGAAGATATGGCTTTCGAGGGCAGAAATTATATACTGCCGGCATATTACGATATAACCCTGCTCAGAAAAAATACCCGCGACGCTGAAAGCGCCGCCATGCTCGACATTATTTTCAGGCAGCGCAAATACGCCGTGGACATGACGTATAACTTCGGAGGCATGCGCGAAAGAATATATACGATGGTCAATAAAAATCAAAACAATGTTGTTTCGTTATATGAGCAAAATCAAGATAAAGTACAGGCGGCAATTGATAAATTGCTGGACGCATACGCAGGTATGTGAGAAAGGAATCGATGTATGGGTGATCTTAAGAGAAAAAAAGCGTTTGTATGCCCAACGACGCATTGGGACAGGGAATGGATAATGACATTCGGGCAATACAGAGTAAGGCTTGTGAATTTAATTGACAATCTTCTTGAAATTATGGACAAACACCAAAAATATACTTTTTATTTGGACGGGCAATCCGCCGTGTTCGACGATTATCTCGAAATCAAACCGGAAAACAGAGAAAAATTGTCCGGATATTTGAAATCCGGAAGGTTTGCGGCAGGTCCATGGTATGTTTTGGCGGACCAGTTTTTGCAAAGCGGAGAGGCGACCATACGCAATCTGATGCTCGGTATGGCGAAAGTTCGAAAGCTCGGCGGAGAGCCTTTGATGATAGGATATGTTCCGGATTCGTTTGGAAGCATAGCTTCGCTGCCTATGATTTTGCAGGGATTCGGCATAAACAGCGCCACATTCGGACGGGGGCGGCCATATTGGAACGATGATTTGCCCAATACGGAATTTATATGGAAAAGCGCGGACGGCTCGGGCGTAACAGCTCTGAATCACGGATACGGCAACGCGGTTTTTATGAGTTATCCCGATATTTGGTCGGACATTTTCAAAAAAGAATCGTATAACCCGGACCATGAAAATATACTTGGGACTTTTATGCATTTTGCTGCCGAACAAGAAAAGAGGGCCGCATTGTCGGCGCTATATGTTTCCGTAGGCGCGGATCATATGGAGCCGCGCAATTCGCTTATCGGTATTGTCGATTATATAAATGGCCATCAGGATAAATATGAGCTTGTTTTCGGCATTCCCGCCGATTATATAAAATATATCCAGAACGGTGACGGGGTAAATAGCCTCAAAACTTATTACGGCGAACTTTTCGGCACATACAAAAACCGCATATTCGAGGGCACACTGACAAGCCGTATCGATATGAAACAATTAAACGACAAATGCGATATATTGTTATCCTGCGAACTGGAACCGCTTTACGCCATAACGAGCTTCGCCGCAAATACCAAATATCCGCACGGGCATTTGAATAATCTTTGGAGGCAGCACATATTGAATCACCCCCACGACTCCATATGCGGCTGCAATTTGGATCAGGTAAACAGGGACATGGTCAACAGAAGCGAATATATATTGAATACGGGAACATATTTGCGCAAGGACGCCATACATTCCCTAACTGACAAAATAGACACGTCGGATATATATAATATTGACGGCAAGGCGGTTCCGCTTTTCATAATCAATCCGCTCGGACATAAACGCGGCGGCCATGTACGAAGTCTTATACGCGTACCGAAACGTTTTAATCACGGCGCATATGCGTTATATGACGCGAAGGGCAACTATGTTTTTTCGCATATACGCCATGTAACCGATAAGAAAAAAGATTTGGAAAGCGTATACATGACAAGCGGAATGCTGGCAGACGTCATATCAAAAACCGCGGACGGAAGCGAACCTGAAGATTCGGTATTTACCGTTCTTGACATAGATTTTGTCGCAGATGATATACCTTCGATGGGATATGAAACTTACAGTCTGCTGCCGCTGCCGTCCGCAAAAAAAGACGGGTTTGAATCCGATATAACCGTTGCTGAAAACGGCATGGGAATGGAAAACGAGCGTATAAAAGTAAAATTCAACGGCAACGCTACGTTTGACGTCACGGATAAAAAAAGCGGGCGCTGTTATCGAGGTTTGAATTATTTCGCCGACAGGGAAGAGGCCGGAAATTCATACGAACACTTTGAATTTGACAAACCGGACGAATACAATTCAAAAAAAATAAAAGCCGAATGGAAACTTGCGGAATATTATGAACACTGCGCGGTTTTTGAAACGACGTTCGATTTTTTGCTGCCGCAAAATATTGTGGAAGGCAAGCGCTCTGAAATAAAAAAACCCGTAAATATAAAGATACAAGCGGCTCTTTACGGCGGATTGGATTATCTCGACGTAAAAATTGAAATGGAAAATACCTGCAAGGACCATTGTTTGCGGGCTGTGTTTGATTTGGATATAAAAGCCGGCATTTCACACGCGTTCGACCATTACAGCATCATGGAAAGAAAAGTCGAATCGGGTGAACTGGCGTGGAGGGAAAATCCGTTTTCGGAATTTGTAAGTGTTGCAGATAGAGATATGCGCGATACTTTCTGCGTATCGGCCAAAGGGCTGCCGGCATATGAAACAATCAAATATGACGGCGGCGTACGTTTATATATAGAGCTGCTTCGCTCTTGCGGAAGTGTCGGTTCTCCGGCGGGGGCAAATTATCCCGCCCCCGATTTGCAGTCTTTGGGAGCATATACGTTTGAATACGCCATATTTCCCGGCTGCGGCGCGCCTGATATGTGTTTGGAACAAGCGGCCAATTACCGCCGCGGCTTATTGGCCGAAAGCGGAAAAATCCAGTCCGGGGTTTTGCCGGGTTCCGCGTCATTTATTTCGCTGGAATACGCAGATTGCGGCGGCGGCGCCAAGCCGTATATAAGCTGCCTTAAAAAATCCGAAACCGGCGATGAAATCATATTGAGGTTATGGAATCCCGGACAAACGCGGCCAATAAAACTTTCCGGTTTGATAAATTTCCGTGAAATCTGGAAGTCGACGCTGGACGAAAAGAAAACCGAACAGGTTTCCCCCGACAAAATAATTTTGCCCGCTCAGAGCCTGACAACGCTTGTTTTAGTGTAATTTTGCGGAATATTCACGAAAATTATGGTGTAATTTTTGTTAATATTTATCGGTTATCAAAAAGACTTCGTCAAATATTTCTACAGCATTCATTTATTTTTTCAACAGAACCTAAAAAATCATTGACAAACCGCACTTTATTATGTTATTATTTATCCGTAAATATTTTTATGGAAATTAAGGGGAAATACATAATGAAAACAAAGAAGTTTTTATCACTGTTACTTACAGCGGCAACAGTGCTTATGCTCGTTCCGGCAAGAACGCTGCCGACAGCGGCATACAGCAACGGGCGCGATCGCCCGTCACTTGAGGAGGCCGCGGACAGAGGCATGTATGAAACGCTGCTGGCGCTTGAAAAACTTCCCAGAGTTGGCATGGCCATGTACACGGGCGCGCACCCGGACGACGAGGGCAACAACAGCGACCAGGGCCTGACATCCTATTTGAGCGACAGCCCTCGCTATGCGATCGACAGTATATTGGCTACCTTTTCGTGGGGCGAGGGCGGCGTCAACATGATCGGGCCCGAAACCTTCATGGGCCTCGGTATAGTCCGCGCCCAGGAGCAGTACGCGGCTAACCTGCTGGACAGGAAGTATTCGGTGCCGTTTAATATGTTTGACGGCGGGTATATGCCCGGTTTCGAGTTTGAGACCTTTGACCCGTCGAACGGGGTAAAGGGCAGGTATAACCCGGACATCATCCTCTACCAGGCAGCGAGGCTGATACGGCTGGCCAGGCCGGACGTCGTTATCGAGAACCACGGCGTAACCGGAGGGCACGCCCAGCACCAGACGAACGCCATGTTCATGCTGCTCGGTATAAAAGCGGCGAAGGATCCGAATTATAAGGTTTACGACGTCTATGGCAAAGAACTCAAACCCTGGACGGTCAAGCGCGTGCTGACGCTCGGCGGGACCACCGGTGGCACGGTGTACCTAAACAGGGTGGACCCGTTCTTCCCTAGGCCATGGCTGAACTATGCGGTCCGTGAACCTTCAACGACCAGGACGTGGACCAACCCTACCTACAACATGATATCCAACGCGGCGGATCAGATGAACTCCACCCAGGTGTCAGGCTACGTAGGGCAATCGACTCAAGGCACCCCAAACAACACGGCGTTGAATTATACTGCCGACACTATTTACAGTGCCCCCGGTTACACTTCTACCAATTGGCAAGACAACGGACCAAACGCCACGACATTCCTGGCGGGGATCGACACCTCCATCAACCGCGTCAACAAGACGCTGCCCTCGGCTGATCAATTGGCTACCGAGAGTGATGTACAGGCTCTTAAGACAGCTCTCGAGAATGTATATTTTAAATTTCCGAACGGCCCTGGCGCCTCTGATTGGGATACAGACAGGTCAACGGGTACAGACGCGCTGGATCTTACAAAAGGCAGGACCCAAGCTCAATTGGGAAAAACCTTCATAGCAAACGGCGCCGCCACGGCGGCTGACGTCCAAAACCAGATAAACTTGGTAAAAGATGATTTGATCAATGCGGCGGTCGCGTTGACTGCGCTGGAAGCATATGCCGCTACGCTTGACAACATGGCCGACGGAACCCAGGATTTCCAGCGCTATTTGAGCATAGTCCGCAGGAATTATAACGACTTTACGTCAAAACTTTACGGAATTAAACAGAAAATCACTCTGAGCGACTACGACCCCAGCCCCGGTCAGACGATACACGCCATAGTAGAGATCGAGTGCTTCGGCGGCGCTTTCAACGACACCGGCGCCCCGGCGGCGGGCAAGGTGATGTTCCCTGCGAACACACTTGCAGCCGGTTTGCCGACCACATTAAAGCTCCCCCCGGGTTCAACCGCCACAGCGACCACACCCACCCCCACGCCGTATTCCAGGACGGGTACAGTCTATGGCGCCGAAATGCAAGTCAGAGGGTTCCGGTACGAATATGACGTTACCCTTTCGCCCACATACAAGGAGTATACCGGTCCACTCAATCAAAATTACGACGAATGGTATAACAGCTTGGGCGCCTTTCGGGGCACGTATCCGTATGGCACGTCCGACTACCACGAGTCCGACTGGAACATGGGCATAGCTGCCTCCGCAAGGAATAAGACCAATATAAACAATATAATAATCCGATATGACCGCAATCCGGAGCCCGACAACAACACCGATCAGCTTGCGCCCCACAACAAGAGGAGGCCTCTGAGCGGGCAGACGACTTTCACGCTGGGCGCGGGCGCGTCCATCTCGGTGGAGCAGGAGGTCAAGGTGCGGCTGGTGCCCAAGCTCACCGTCGACATCGTTAGGGAGTCTCGCGCATTATTAATCCATGACGACGCCGACCCGCAGACGAATAAAATCCTCGTGGATATTACCAACAATACCTCCGCGCAGGCGGACGGTATCGTGCTGACGACAAGCATCACGCCTTCCGGCACAGGCATAATCATCGCGGATCAGGCTGTCAGCGTGCCGTCTAAAAAGAAAGCGCGTTTCGAATTGATCACCAATATTCCAGGCGGTTATGCCGGTAACGTCCAAATTGATGTTAAAGCCGTGTGGAACGGCGATGAATATAAAGACGGTTTTGATCTCATCAACTACACTTTGGACCTCGACGGTGTCGACTACGATCTCTTCGACAGAAATACGAAACCCACGTTCCACCACACGGAAGTGCTGCACTTGTATCAGCCGTCAAGGCAGAAACTGGCGGTTTCCAGGATTTTCGATCTGCCTGACGACGACATCAGGATCGGCGTCGGCGAAACAAACTCGGATCCGGATATCCTCGGAACTGTCAGGAGCATGTACCGGGATCCCGTAAAAGCCGCCGCAAATTGCGTATCTATTGGCGCCACGGAATTAGAAAAAGGCGGCGAGTGGCTCAGAGACAATTTTGATACAATAATAATCTGCGCGCGCTTCGGCGACAGCGGCAACCAGGCGATGCTTAACCTAAACAGCCCTAATGGGGACAATGTCTACAACTTCATGGAGCGCGGCGGGAACCTGATAGTGCATGAAACAAACCTTCAATTTAACAACGCCCAGATAAGCAAGATCGTGCCCAAGGGGCAGACGCCGCCGTCTATCAGCGGCAACCTGGATCTTAAAGATTGTGCGATTTACGTCGAGGAGACAATGCTGAACAGCTCTGTATACACGTATCCGAACGATCTCGCTTCAATACTGAACCTTAGAACGCCGGTTGAGCCGGGCTACGGTCAGGGTATCCCCAACGGCTGGATGTGTTCGGATTCAATGCTCTGGGACAACTGGTTCGGGCAGCGCACGGAATGGGCCGCGGCAAGCGTGGCGGCGGTGACCAATGCGGGCTATGTCCCGATGTTTGCCGGCAGGAACTGGATGAACGGAGTGGGCGGCAACGGCAATACAGTAAATGTCAAGCCGGCCATATTCGGCACTACGGTTCCGGCGACGATTGGCGACAAAGACGGAAACTGGACATATACTTCGGTTCTGTGGCAAAACCATTTTCCGGCTTTTGCGGAGGGCGCGATTGCTTTGTATGCGAACCTCGTCAGCCTGGGATATAAGGGTACGCCGGGTTGGGCTTACAGCGGCAAATTCTCCAAGGATTCTCAGATAATAAAAAGCGCAGACGTGGAAATTACCGCGCCTGTAGCCAACCAAGTTCCGGATACGGCGGCGACTGTGCTTTCGGACAATAGTTCCGGCGTTGTGTCGTGGTCGCCCGGGGACGCCGCGTTTGTACACGGCGGTATTTATACCGCGTCAGTAACCCTCACGGCCGACGATTGGTACATCTTTGACGCAACCGTGAGCGGCGTGACAATAAACGGAAGTCCGGCCACAATTGCGGAAAACACAGGCAAAACTATTACGATAGAAGCAAGCATGACGGCAACGGGAGACCCGCCTGTCATATCCACAGCCTCCCTGCCTGGCGGCTTCGTCGGGATAGCTTACAGTGAAACCCTTTCCGCGACGGGGGCAAACCCCATAACGTGGAGCGTAACCGTCGGCGACCTGCCGGGCGGGCTGACGCTGAACGCTGTGACGGGAGTAATTTCGGGAATGCCCACTGCCGCGGGGACATATAATTTTACCGTTAAAGCGAGCAACGGCTTGAGTCCCGACACAACCGCGTCGTTGTCTGTCGTAATCGGCAAACAGACGCAAGCCGACTTGTCCATCAACGGGCTTGGCGGTAATTATACTTACGGCGACAATTCTTTTGACCTTTCCACCGAGGGCGGAAGCGGTTCGGGTACGGTGACATATACATCAAGCGATCCGTCAGTCGCAAGCGTTTCCGGCCACACTGTAACGATTCATATGGCCGGGACATTCACGATAACCGCGACGCAGGCCGCAGATACGACATATAACGAGGCGGCGTTTACTTCCGGCGTCGTTACGGTAAGTGAAGCCACTCCGGATGTGAGCCTGAGTGCAAGCGGCGGGGCGACCACTATAGACGATATTATTCTGACCGCCACAATTTCAAAAGTGGGAACCGGCGTTATTCCGGGCGGCACAGTGACCTTCAAAGAGGGCGCTGCAACACTTGGCACGGAAACGCTTGACGCTTCCGGCGTGGCGGTGTTTACCGTCACGGGCCCGATTTCGGAGGGAAGCCATACTTACACGGCAGAATACCCCGGCGAGTTCGGCTGTTACAACGCAAACAGCGATTCGACTACGGTGGGCGTCGGGTTCAAACCGCAGGCCATATTGTCCATTACCGGCGTACCCGCGGTGATAACCTATGGCGACGGCGGTTTCGATTTCGGCTATTCGGGCGGCAGCGGCTCGGGCGAAGTGACATATTCGGTTCCGGCTAATTCGATACTGTCCGTAACATCAGGCGGCGCGGTGACGATTACAGGCGCGGGAACCGTCACGGTTACGGCGGTCAAGTCCGCCGACAGCAGTTATAACCAGGCCACGGCTGCAATAGATATAAAAGTAGAGCCGCGCGATATTGCCTATGTGATTGTGGATATCACAAGCAGCCGCTTTTACACGGGCAGTCAATTACGCCCGACGATTGATGTTTCGGACGGGACGGTGGGAATAAACACCGGCGATTATACCAACGGCTACGGCCCGAATGTGAGCATTGGAGCAAATTCAGGCAGCATTACGCTGACCGGACAGGGCAATTATACCGGCACGATGACGGTTTACTTCGACATTGAAAAACCTTTGATGCCGCCGGGTATTGACGATATGGATATTCCGGAAGGTACAATTGTGGATCCGGACGGAAACTTCACATACCCGGACGGCGAGGGCGGTATAATTGAGCTTTCGGATGGCACGGAGATAAACGCGCCGGGCGGCACGGTCATAAACACGAGCGGCGGCACGATCACGTTCCCGGACGGCAAGGGCGGCACAATCACCGATCCTGGTGGAGAGGAAACGGAACTGCCGGGCGGAACGGTGATAACAATTCCGGGCGGTGCAATAATTTATCCCAATAAAACATTTGATATCACCGTTATAATGGGTACAGGCGGGAACATCACACCCTCCGATACGGTTCGGGTACAAGCGGGCGAAGATCAGACGTTTGCGATAACCGCAAGCGGCGGATACCGTATAAGCGACGTAAAAGCGGACGGCATAAGCGTAGGCGCAGTTTCAAGCTATACATTTACTCGTGTTATCAAGTCACACACCATAGAAGCGGCATTTACGAGCGTGAGCATCGGCGAACTCAGCGTAACTTATTTCACCGTGACATTCGATACCAATGGCGGAAACTCGGTAAACAGTCAAAATTTGGCACAGAACGGCAAAGCCGTCAAACCGGCCGACCCGATAAAAGACGGTTTTGTTTTCGGCGGGTGGTACTCCGACAGCGCACTGACGAAATCATATGATTTCAACTCATCGGTAACAGAAGATGTTACCATCTACGCCAATTGGACGGAAGTAGAAAAACCGAAGCAACCTGAAAGTGATGAAAGTGATGACGGTGAAAAGACTGTCACGCTTCCAAACGACTACACAATAGAAACTCCCGACGGAAAAGAACCTGTAAAGAATGACGACAGTTCATGGACGTTACCCGGCGGCGGCAAAATCAAAATGCCGAAAGGCAACACAATCACGGTTCCTCCAGGAACGGTGATTACCGACGACGGTAAAATCAGCTTTCCGAAAGGGAGCGGCGGCGGCACGATCACTCTTGAAAGCGAATTCACTTTTGATATTTACGAAGATATGATAATTGTGCTTGATCCCGATTTGCCGCTTGAGTATTATATAGCATTTGGCAACCCGTTCGAGGACGTAAAGGAGAGCGACTGGTTCTATGACGATGTGATGTTCGCATACACTCATGGCCTGATGATTGGTACAAACACAAATCCCATGCTGTTCAGCCCGAACATGACCCTTTCACGGGGAATGCTCGTTACCATACTTTACAGGATGTCAGGCAGCCCCGAAGTGAGCGGGTTATTCAATCCGTTCGACGATGTGGCGGAGGGCACATGGTACACGGAAGCTGTGAAGTGGGCTGCGGAAAACGGGATAGTGAACGGCTACGGCGATGGTCTTTTCGGACCGGATGACGAAATAACCCGCGAACAAATGGTGACTATACTCTACCGCTACATTCAATATAACGGGGGCGGTTTTAAGGGCATGTGGATGTTCCTGCTCGATTTCGAAGATAAGGCGGAAATATCCGAATGGGCATACGAAGCAGTTTGTTGGTGTGTGATGAAAGGGATTGTCATCGGAAAACCGGGCAATGTGTTCGACCCGCAGGAATATGCGACGAGAGCCGAAACTGCGGCTTTCATCGTAAGGTTCATCGAAATAAGAAGCGGTGAGGTTTAAAATTCCGATCCATTAAAAATCCCCCGGCGAAGCCGGGGGTATTTCATTTGCGGGCGAAGATTTATACAGCGTCAGCAAGAACGCATAATTTGATTAACAATCTTCATCAATATCGTACATTGTTTTAGTGTAATTTTGCGGAATATTCACGAAAATTATGGTGTAATTTTTGTTAATACTCATTGGAAGTTTGAAGAATGGATAAACTGAAGATGTCTACAGCATTTTCAAAGATATGTCACGTATATGTTCAATGATAAACTGTTGCGTTTCCCTGCCGTATAAATTTATAATATATGCTTTATTGTCGTATGACGATATCCGTTCTTCCTGCGTTATCCCTATCAGCGACGACTTATCCGTCAATGTTTTGCGTTTGCTTCCGGCAATGTTTTGTAAAAACCCTTTTTCCGCAAGCCATTCTGTAACTTTTACCGCTGTGTCCCGCGACAGGTAAAAGCGAGACAAAACAGCGGGAAAGCGACACCCTAAAAGTCAAAAAAAGGGAGTCAGGCTTAAAAAATCGCGT
>Ga0123356_10006395_pt1 | contig 11872 bp, 8 predicted proteins | sample TergutEmb28metaG_2_FD_92546 | JGI IMG/M metagenome (GOLD analysis project Ga0123356, IMG submission 92546) | Embiratermes neotenicus P3 segment gut microbial communities from Petit-Saut dam, French Guiana - Emb289 P3 | ecosystem: Host-associated > Arthropoda: Insects > Digestive system > Gut ... | reverse complement strand
AGCAATCATCTTCATCAAAAAAGCCTTTTTGTTTCATTCTTCTAGCATATAACGTTTTACTTAATTATGCAATAGTTTCTTGAGTTTTTAGAGGTTCCCTTATGTTTGAAAAGTAGGCATGGACATCTTTTGGATCGTCTGTTCCAAGGTATTTTTTGGCTAGGCTTCGGCGGTAGAACATAGCGCCCGGGCATGCTTGCCATGACATAGCGTACACTTTACCTTTAAAAGTACCGATTTCTACCGGATACTTAAGCAGTTTAGCTTTGTTGGCTTCATAAATGTCGGTCAAGTCCAACAAAAGACCCGATTCAACATACTTGCGTACAAACGCTGCTTCTAACGCAAAGATGTCCGGAACGCCCTCACCGGAAATAAGTACCGGGTCCAGTTTGTTTGGGAATTGTTCAGTTGGGGTGAGAGAATAGTCAACTTCTACACCAGGGTGAGCTGCTCTGTAATAATTTTCAACTATCTCGCCCAACTCGTCGGAAAATGACCAAATAACTAAATCTGCATTTAGTATTTGCTGTTTCCGCCATGTGCCATTCCAATTATTTTCACCACTACCACTACCACCACTGATTATAAGATCTCCATTTAGTGTGATATTAAGTTCCATCGTGTCGGCAGCACCGCTATGTTTGAAAGTATACGCATTACCTGAGATACTCTTAAGAATCCATAAATTACGACTATTACTTGATTTTATAGTATCTTCGGTAAAGGTTAGCCTGTTGTTAAAATTCGTTCTTTTCCAAGTACCTTGAAAATCAGAAGGAAAAGTTATAGTGGGGAGGGCATCATTTAACCAAAAGCCGTAGGTTTCAGTATTCATGATGGGTCCAGCACTAACATTTCTCCAACTATTATTACCAATATTGTATATAGCATACCCATTTATAACAGCTATATTTTTAAAACTTTCTTCCGCATCAATGCCAGAAAGGGTTCCCCCATTTTTTTTAAAGAAGCCATTATCATACACCCCACCGCCATACTGTGCGGTATTACCAGAAATAGTGCCTCCGTTCATGGTAAAGGTTCCTTTTGCTACGCACACACCACCACCATATTGATAGGCGATATTACCTGATATCATACCATCTTTCATATTGAAGGTCTTGGCTTCGGAATGAATCCCGCCCCCCCGAGTTCTGGCAATGTTGTTCGACACCGTGGTATTACCCTGCATAGTGAAAGTATAATCGCCACCGCCATAATTACTTAAGAACACGCCACCTCCCCAGTCGGCGGTATTGCCCGTTACTGTGGCATTATCTTGTATTGTGAAATTCCCATGAGAATATATACCTCCACCATGACTTTTGGCAGTATTATTCGCTACTATGGCATTGCCTCGCATATTGAAGGTGTTTGAGGAATAAATCCCACCGCCATTATTAGCTATGTTGCCAGAGATCGTACCTCCACTGATAGTGCAAGTATTGCTACCTATATACATCCCTCCTCCGCCTCTTTCGGCAGTATTACCGCTGATTTCACCACCTGATAAAGTGAATTTACCACCTCCAACTTTCACCCCTCCACCTTCATAATCGCTAGTGTTATCGCTTATTTTTCCATTTAACATGGAAAATGTTCCACTGACATACACTCCGCCACCACCGTAATAATAATGATAATATTTAGCAACAGTGGTATTATCTGAAATCGTACCTCCATTCATGGTAAAAATTCCGCTTCCAACACATACCCCTCCGCCCCTTGTCACAGCATTATTACTAGAGATTTTAGCGTTATCCTGCATAGTAAATGTACCACCATCACTTATAAAAACTCCACCACCCATACCAGAATACTCATTATGACTTCCACCAGTTACAGCATTACCTGATACCGTAGTATTATCCTACATTACAAAGGTTCCGCCATTCACATGTACACCAGCACCATTAACAGAAGTGATTGTATTTCCCGATAATTTTGTGGTACCCTCCATACGGAAAGTTCCACTTTTCTCAATTACAACTAAAGAGCTGGTGTTTGCGGTACGCCCTTGTAGTATAATATTTTTTATAATGACTGTTTGTTTAGAACCTATGCGTATCAGAGATCCGTTGCTTGATGGAGTAATACTGCCTTTACCCTCTATAGTTACTGTTATATCAGTGACAGAACCAAATGTGATTTCATCACTTTTAGGTATGGAAATATTGCCAGTAATGGTGATTATGTGGGTTTTATTATTGCCCTCACTTCTTATACCATTCACTGCCTCTATCCATGTGCCTGTATTATTTACAGTCCAAGAATTAGTTTGCGAAAAACCTAATACGAATACGTATGCCAACATAACTATAAAAAGTAAACCCTTCTTCATAAAACCTCCAAAATACAGTTAAAAAAACCACCTCAATAATTCAAATAAAGTTTTAAATTCTCCCAACAGCGCCATTTTATTCAGACGCTTTTTCTTCAGCCATAATTTCAATTGTTAGCTCAATGTTCGTATTTGGAGCTGCTGTTCTGTCGTAGCTTACGTCTCCCCACCAATTCTCGGAACGGGACCAATCTCCGCCTCTGAATCTGTTGCCCCAGTTGTTGGCGGTGGCGTTGACAGGGCTTTGACCGTAACCGGTTGCGCCAAAGGGAACCTTTACGGTTACTGGTTTTGCTCCGGTAACTCCGGTGAACATGCTGCCTCCCACTGTGGGCGCTTTATTCCCCAAAGTTATAGTAAGCGCCGTTGTTCCGGTATTTTCAAAAGCTCCCAAGCCTACATTGGCTGCCGCAGGAAAACTTGCACTGATCAGGCTGGTGCAGCTGCGGAATGCCCTGATGCCGATACTGGTTGCAGCAGGGAAGCTAATGCTGGTCAGGTTGGCATTCCCATTAAAGGAACTCCTGCCGACGCTGGTGATACTATCCATAACAATATTTCCGGAAGCGGAAGGATAGGCAATAAGTTCTGTGCCATTGCGTACCAGCGCCTTTCCGTCTTCAATAACGCCCAAATCGCCAATGCCGTTTAATGTAAAACTGGTCAGGCTGCTGGAACCCCGGAAAGGATTATTAACAATGGCGGCTGACGCAGGAAAATTGATACTGGTCATGCTTGCGCAATTGTCGAAGGCGCTCTCGCCGATGCTGGTTACCAGGGGAATATTTATACTGCTAATGCTGGTAACCAAAGGTAAACTCATGCTTGCCAGACTGGTGCAGCCATTAAAGGTGCCTTCGGCAATGTTGGCAATCATCGGAAAATCTGCGCTTATCAAACTGGTGCAGTCTTTAAAAGCATTCCTGCCGATACTTGTTATTTCTTTTGCGCTTACGGTTCTGAGATTATAAAAATGCAAAAAACTGGGAGTGTCTTTGTTCCCTATGATGCTTCTCGCGGCATCAGGCAGTGCCAGAGACACGATAAAAAACTTCCCATTGCTTACTTGAGTAACAGGATTAAACTCAGTTCCGGTTGTCTGACAGGCAGAAAGGTCAAGCGCTACATTCTTTCCGGCATTTTCAATAATCATAAGCAATCGCTGCCAGCCGCTGCCGTTATTCGTCATATCGCCCAAGGGGATATTGACAAGCAGGAATATCGGCTTATCCAGAGTGCCGCCTTTCACTTTTGCCAGATGGGTAGAAATGGCATTGAGATCGGTAAGGGGGGCAGGAGACTTATTGCAGGCTGTAAATGCAATTGTAAGGGCTAAAATGGCAAAAATTGGGTAAATTTTGTTTCTGTGTAGAAAGGCAAAAGATTTGCTGCAATTTTCTATGGTTTTGCTCCTGTCTTGTTTGTTTTTTTTCATTATTTTCCTCTCCTTTAAGAATGTTTATTTTTTTTTGGCGGAAAACAACTATAACTTCATGCAATCCTGCCATAAAAACATCATATTACTTCTATACTTGAAGTATTAGATGTTTGTCAATAGGTTTGGAAAAAGGTTGAATATTAAAAACAAGTCAAAGAGAAGGTTCAGCTGATTACATGGAAGAACAGGAGCTTAAAGAAACTTTGGGTAAAAATATCAAGTTTTTTCGCTCCATCAGGCGCTTGTCGCAGTCTGATTTAGCTGAGAAAGCTGGTATTTCCATAACTTTTCTCTCAAATATTGAACGGGGGAACAATTTTCCCCTTGCCGGGACTCTTTGCAGCCTTGCAAAAACCTTTAAAGTAGAGGTTTTTGAGCTTTTTAAGGGCAATCTGGTGCCTTCCGACAGCAAAGAAGTGGTAAGCCAACTGTCCAAAGACATTACCGAAAAAGTTAATACAGCAGTATCCGATGTTTTTAAGCAATATCTGGGATAGGAACAAGGGATTATATAAAATATTAAGTTTCTTCGCTCGATCAGGCGCTTGCCGTTGTTGGCGCGTGTAGAATCAGGTATCGAATTTACTCGAAAATTGCAAATATTGAAGTATAATTTCAGCAGGGGGATAAATATGAAAAAAATCAAAATGATGATGATGTCAATTTCAAACTTTGTTTGCGCTGTAATTTTTGCCAGCCTTTTTATAATGGGATGTTCTGACGACGATTCAGGAAATACAGATGATAAAAACGACCTTGCGGGAAAGCTGTTAATTTTGCAGGCTTACAGTTCTGCAAGCGACGCAGCCGGCGCAACTCACTCTTTTGTTGAATTGTACAATATAACTGATGATCCGTTAGACTTAAGCGGCGTGTATCTTTATTTCGCTGATGGGCGCAGGAAGAATGATTCTGATTGGGATGCTTCCAAAGATAAAGACTGTGACAGAATTCCGTTAAACGGAACGATACCTGCCAAAGGTTCATTCCTTATTTTAGGCCCCAGGCAAAACGAATACCCGGTTGGAAATGCATCTGCCGCACGTTACCAGATACCTGATAATTACGGAGATGTTAACGACTTGTATTTCATTCTGTCCAACAGGGCGTTTAAGGCTGCTTTGATAAAAGGGACAGTAAATTTAGACGATATTCAAAATCCGTTTAATATTGACGGTAATGGGTCTAAAGTTAATGGTTATATTGATATGGTAGGCGCAATTAATACAGCGCCCAATGCGGAGCAATCCAATAATTACGATAGAATTTTAGGCTTTGAGACCGCTCCCGCACGCTGTTCCAAATCGGAAGCTGTCCGGCGTAAAAACCTTACCGACACCGATAATAATCAGGGTGTTTCAGCAGAGTTCCCCGATGGAACAGGCGATTTTGTTTCGATTAGGTACGCTGCGGACGGCATTAGCGATGAACTGCTGGAAGTCCGCCGCCCAAGAAATTCCAGCGCGGGAAGCTGGGATCCCTTTGCGGAACCTGAATGGCAGACAGGAACATCGATGCTCATGATTTTGCAGATTGGCGCGGCAACAGACGGCAATATTTCACGCAGTTTTGCGGAGTTGTACAATAACACCGCTTCTTCGATAAATTTATCCGGCTATTCTCTGCAATATGCTGCCGGGTTTAGCACAAATGCTGGTAACGGCGCTCCCGATGGGGACGCAACTACAGATGCTCCGTGGAATAAATTAGATTTGACCGGAACAATTCAGCCGTATCACTCTTTCCTTATCCTTGGCCCGGAAAAAACAACTGCATCTGGTGATAGCCCTCCGGCGCTTGCGTTTAGCAGCGGTTTCGGAGATATGAACGAGGCTTCATTTGAGTTAAACAACAGGGCTGTAAAAGTCGCTCTTGTGAGCAATACGGCTTTACTTACAGAACAAAATCCTTTTGATATTGATGGTAACGGTACAAAAGCAACCGGCTATGTAGATATGGTTGGAGCTTTAAATACTGCGGGAACTGACAATATAAACGGGTATGAATCGAACCCTATAACAAATTTGAATAAACAGGCAGGGCAGCGCCGTAAAACTCTTGAGGATACGAATAACAATGCGGCGGATTTTGAACGAGCTACTTTTTCCGGTATGGTGACAAAAAGCGGGGGCGTTATTACAGCGTATTCGTCTGATTATGAAATAAAAAGCCCGAAAAACCACGCTTACGGTTCGTGGAATCCAATGACTGGCGAAACGTTAGATGATTAATCCGGACGATTGATTGTTAGTAAAAGCAGGAGAAAAATATGAATAAGAAACTTAAAGCAGTTTGGATTGGCTTTTTAACGATTGTTGTATGCTGCCTGGTTATATCTTGTAAAAATCCGATTAACGGTAATGGCGGAGACAATGAGGAAGTTTTTCACGGTATAGTAAGACCGCCCATTTTTTCCCATGAAAGCGGGCTGTATACAAGTCAATTCAATCTTACGTTAGAAGGCAGGGAAGAGACCGTTATCTATTACTCGATAGACGGAAGTATTCCATTGCCGTCTAAAGTGGACGGAAAGCGGGTATTTAAATACACGGTTCCCATTACCGTTAAAAACCGCAATGGAGAAGCCAATGTGCTGGCAACAGTGGCAAACACGGAGAAGTTTTGTTTAAAGCCCGATGATCCCCGTGGCGATATACCGATGTTTTATATTCCGTATGCGAGTGATGTGCCAAAAGCTACGGTAATTCGGGCGATGGCAGTGGATTCCCACGGCGGCAAGAGCAGTGTTGTAACCAATACTTATTTTATTGGCAATAATTTGGCTAACTATGGGAACCATCCTGTTATCTCTTTGGTTACTGACCCTGGCAATCTGTTAGATGTCAACACAGGCATTTATGTCCAGGGGCCAGGTAACAGGTGGTGGAATAGTAATCCTCCGTATAATTTTTGCATGTCGGGAAGAGAATGGGAGCGGGAAGCAAACTTAGAATTTTTTGACGCGGCCAGAAAAGCGGCATTTTCTACTGGAGTGGGCGTTCGTATTCGCGGCGCATATAGCAGGGACAAGGGGCAGAAAAGCTGGAACGTGTATTTCAGAGAAGAGTACGGTGTAAACAGCCTAACTAACTATCCGTTGATTCCGGGAGCGCTTAATACAAACGGATCGCAAATCACCACAAACAAAAATTTTATGTTGAGAAACGGCGGGAATGATACCGAATACACAAAATTATATGACTTGTACTTACAAGGGCTTGTAAAGGATCGTAGCTTTACTACGCAAGCCGGAGTTCCATGCATTGTGTATTTAAACGGAGAGTACTGGGGGCCTTATAACATTCAGGAAAAGTACAGCGATCATTATTTGGCAAATAAATTCGGCGTTAACAGAAATAACGTAGTAGTTATTAAAACAGGGGAGCTGGAAGAAGGCATCGATGCGGACATGAATCTGTTTCAACACATGATGGCGCTTGGAGAAGCGGACATGTCAAATCAATCCAATTATGACGCTTTTTTTGAAGTTTTTGATTTACAGAGTTATCTTGATTATTATGCGGCAGAAATCTATATAAACAACGAAGATTGGCCGCACAATAACTATCAGGCATGGAGGGTAAGAAATCCGGAACCTGGCATACAAACGTACGGTGATGGAAAATGGCGCTGGCAGATGTACGATACCGAATTTGCCCTTGGAATTTATCGTAACGGCGGCGTTACGGATCCTTTTCAAAGGATATTTGTAAACAAGAGCCCGGATCATCCAAATAACAAGCAATTAAAGAATTTATTTAATAACGAGACATTTTGCAAACAATTTATACTTACAATGATGGACTTGTATAATGTCAACTTTGACTATAATACCTGCGTTGTTAAACTGGATGACATGGCAGATGTGTACAGACCGTTAATGGAGAACGGTTATTATGACAGGTTTGGTTTTGTCTGGAAGTCTTTTGACGAATGGATAAACAACATGAAAAGCTACCTATGGGATATAAGGTCTGCAATGACTACCATCTATTTGCCTAATCATTTTGGCAGCTTGGGCATATCTGCCGGTAATCTTGCAGATGTTACTATAGCTGCAAAAGATGGCGGTACAAGTGTGCATAATGCTTCTATAAAGATTAATACGGCAACACCAGGACTTGCTGGTGGAAGCTGGACAGGAAAATATTATTCGGTTTTACCAGTCACCGTAAAGGCAAATGTTCCAAATGGTTATACATTTACCGGTTGGGATGTGGTTGGAGGCAATGCTGAAACTCCCGAATCTTTAGAGACCGTCGTTAATTTTACAGGCAATGTTCTAATAACGGCAAATTATGAACTTACAGCAGGCGGAATTACTATGGCAGGAGATCTTGCGATTCCAGCTCTGGCAGATACTGTTGGATATGTTAAATTAATTCTTCATGATGCTGCCTGGAGCTGGAAAAGTGAAATCGGTATTGTTTCGCCGGAAGATATTTCTGCATGGTCAACAAAAATAGCGCCGTTTGCAAGCTCTACTCCCATTTTCTTCCGTGTAGAAGGCTATGAAAATCAAACCAGTATAAACTCATTGTATATTATTGATGCCGGAATTTCGCAAAATGTTTATGCATCGGCTGTTAGCGGTATTAACATTGACTTGTCAAACATTCAATTAATAAAACTGAGTGGCTCAATAAGCCTTGCTTCTCATGTTCCATCCAGTATAACCCATATAGGGCTTAAAGTTTTGGCTAACGATACGATGTTAGGTCAGGCTTTAGTCACCAACACAGGGAGCGCTTCGGTATGGCAAATGTATGTTCCGTCTCAAACAGGTAATACATCAGTTACATGGAACATTTACGGTTTTAGTAATGAAGTTCTTCTGTGGGGTCAAAAAAATCCGTTAAGCTCTGAAAATAATATTTTATCTTGTTCATCAATTTATAACACATCTGTGTCAAACATCGATATTTTGGATTTTGCGTTAACTCCTGCTTCATTGGAATGGTCGTGGGGCGGTTACGGGAATATAGACAGAGTAGAATTACCGGATGGCGAATATAAGGTTACCGTAGCGGCTTTAGGCATTAACCGCTGGGATGCAGTTGCGAGTTTTGATTACAACGGAGAGTTAGGCGTTAAATATACTTATAGCTTTTATGCCAGAACAGAAATCGGAACCAGGTCAATATATATTCAGTATTATTGGACTGAGCCTTATGGAAGTTTGGGTCAAAATATTACAATAACTGAAACCGAGCAGCTTTTTGTCATTAATGGCAGCTATTTGCCATCAAGCGGCTGGACAGGTTTGCAATTCCAATGCGCAGATCAATTGGGAATATTCTTTGTCAGGGATGTTACTATTACACCGTACTAAACTATGGAAAGGAAAATGGAGCAATTATGATTTTTAGACAAGGTTCTCCTTTATGACGAAACATCAAACGAAAGGCGCGAACCAAACGGAACACAAGGCGGACAGGCGCAGCGAAGCTACGGCAAAAAACCGCCGCCTGTCTGTCGTTGTCTTTGCCTTGTTCTTCTCGTGGCTTTTGGCATTCCTGTTTGAGGGCAGGGTGTTGTACGCAATCACGGACTACTACAGCGTTTCGGCAAGTTCGTATGTGTTCGGGGCGATGTTGGTTCAGTTTGCGGGGTTGGTTTCCTGCGGTTTCTTTGTCAAAACAATGCGCTCCGCCAGAAGGCTCCTTCTTGTTTCCATTGCCTTTTGCGTTGCGGCTTCCTTTGTATTTTTTACACCGCCTTCTTTTCTGTGGACGGTTGCCATTATGGCAGCGGCGTTTTTAGTCGGCGCTTGTGTTGCATCCTGGGGCTTTTACTTTAAAGGCTTTACGCCTAAAAGCGAACGAATCAAAACTATAGCAGACTGCCTAATCTTCTCGAATGTGCTGATGATGCTGCCGAATATGACTCTAGTTCTATTTTCCCCGCAAGCCGGGCTTGGTCTTTCTATATTGATACTTGCCGCCGCATTTCCGTTTGCGCTTCTGCTGCCAAAAGACGAAGCGCCTGAAGCGCGGCGCATTGCGGCAGCGATGCCGCAAAAAGCGCCCGTCTCCGCGAAAGAGAAGGCTCGCGTTAGTATAGCAGGCCCGCTTGTCTTTCTCTGTTTATTTGTTGTGGTCATTACCATCAACTCCGGTCTTATGTATCAGGTGGTAGGCCCTGCGTTCGCCCATCTGGAAACTCTGACAAGCTGGTATTGGGTTTTGCCGTACATTGCGGCTCTGTTTGTTATGCGAAACCTGCCATACAAAGCGAACCGCGCATACATGCTCTATGTAGCTATAGCTATGATTGGGTTTTCTTTTATCGCGTTTCTCCTGATGGGGCGTTCGTGGGCGGATTATCTTGTAATCAATACGCTAATGCTCGGCGCTTTCGGAATTTACGATCTGTTTTGGTGGAGCATTCTGGGCGAGATGCTGGAATTGGTGAAAAACCCCGCGAAAATATTAGGCATCGGGCTTGCCGCCAATGTGCTGGGAGTTTTTTTTGGCGGGCTAATAGGCGGCACGGTTACACAGCCCGCCGGACATGGTTACATTCCCACTTTGCTTGCGTTAGGCGTAGTGTGCGTTACCCTTGTCTTGCTTCCGCCGCTGCACAAACGGCTGATTGGGCTGCTCAAAAGCCACATCTATTTGGGAGCGCTTGCGGAGTTACAACCGCAGGAGCAGACGAAACTGATAATGCGGCTAAACTTGACCGAAAAGCTCACCGAGTCCGAAAATAGAGTCATGCTCCTGCTTATCAAAGGCACAACCTATAAAGCAATAGCCAACGAACTTTATGTAAGCGAGAACACCGTAAAAAGCCATGTAAAGAATATATATTCAAAAGCAGGAGTTACGAGCAAGGCGGAACTTGCAAATCTTATTCTGGGGAGTAGTAACAATTAAATGTTTACCTATAAGGAAAATGAAAGCGATGACACTGTGGTTCAGCCGGATATTTTCATTATATGTGATAAAGAGAAACTCGGACCGGAAGGCTGCCGTGGCGCACCGGACTTGATTGTCGAAATTCTGTCTCCCTCAAATACCGCTATCGAGATGGAGCGTAAGTTTAAGCTGTACAAGCAAGCTGGCGTTCGTGAATACTGGGTTGTAAATCCAGAGGACAATAGCCTTACAGTGTACTCATTTCAGGAAGGCGCATTGTCATTCAATACCTACAGAGGCGCAGATTCGGTTCCTGTTTCTATCCTTCCGGGGCTTGTAGTAAATCTTGAACAGGTGTTTGCTGAATAGTTTTTACGGCATGAACTACACTCTTGGGGGCACCGAGTGCCAGTGGCAGTTTGTTAATCCCTATTAACCTTCATTGCGAGGTACCGTCTTGAATAATATGGTATAATATACATATAATTATATGTATGACATTTGAATGGGATGAAAATAAGAATTTAGAAAATATTGAGAAACATAAGGTCTCATTTGAAACGGTTCAAGAAGCATTTTTTGACAAAAGGCGTATTATTATTAAGGATAAAAAACATATACAATAGCAGAGGCGGTAATTTATATAAGTTGGCTTGGCGGACCGAAAAAGGCTCCCAGTGACGGACCTGCAGGTGTTAAAACTCTTGATAGACTGTATACTCTGCTCACGTACAAGGAATGGTTGCCATAATTCTGTGGGTCAAGTTTAGCCTAAAGGGACGGGGTTCGTCATTCAATTTCTGTATTTTCAACTACTTTTTTGAGTTCTTGCGCTTCTTCAAATTCCTGTATCCATTGAGCGAGTTTTTGCTGTAACAGAATTTTATCGGGCAGGTACAGATTATATTCAGAAGCGTAAATGTTAGAATTTTCCGGCAGTGTTAGCTCAACAATATTGTCATTTTTTTCTTTACACAAAAGAATTCCAACTGTAGGATTTTCTTTTTCAGTTTTCACATAACGATCAAAATAATGGACATACATCTGCATTTGCCCCAAATCCTGATGTTTTAAATCATCTGTTTTAAGGTCTATAATCACATAACAGTCAAGAATACGGTTATATAGGACAAGATCGACAAAAAAAGATTTTTCATCAAATGTAAATCGTTTTTGCCTTGCTTCAAAAAGGAAGCCTTTCCCCATTTCTAAAAGGAATAATGACAATTT
>Ga0123356_10006394_pt1 | contig 11875 bp, 10 predicted proteins | sample TergutEmb28metaG_2_FD_92546 | JGI IMG/M metagenome (GOLD analysis project Ga0123356, IMG submission 92546) | Embiratermes neotenicus P3 segment gut microbial communities from Petit-Saut dam, French Guiana - Emb289 P3 | ecosystem: Host-associated > Arthropoda: Insects > Digestive system > Gut ... | reverse complement strand
GGCTGCCCGACCACGAGCCATTGGCCACGGACAGCTCCGACGCGGGCACCGCGAAGTTCCCGCCCGCGGGCTCCGGGTACGTCGTGGCGGCCGTCGCGTAGCCACTGACGACCGGCGCGGCCGCGTTCGCGGGCGCGCCGGCGGGGGCGGGGCCGGAGGCGGCTGTGATCGTCGCCGTCGGCGACGATGAGGCGGTCGCCGAGCCGCTGGCGTTCGTGGCGGTCACCTTCACGGCGACCGTCTGATTGATGTCGGCGGCGGCCAGCGTGTAGCTATTCGACGTGGCGCCCGCGATCGGCGAGCAGGATCCGCCGGAGCTGTTGCAGTCCTCCCACTGGTACGCGAAGGCCGTCGGCGAACCGCTCCAGGAGCCGTTGCTCGCCGTCAGCGTCTGCCCCTGGGTGGTGGCGCCGCTGATCGCCGGCGGCACGGTGTTCGCCGGGGCCGGCGGCGGGGGAGGCGGAGGAGGCGGGGTGGTGGTCGTCGTGGTCGTGGTCGGGGTCGTGGTGGTTGGGGTCGTCGTGGTGGTTGGCGTCGTCGTGGTCGTGGTTGGCGTCGTGGTGGTCGGCGTCGTCGTGGTCGGGGTCGTCGTGGTCGTCGATGTGGTCGGCGTGGTTGCGGTTGTCGTCGTGGTCGGGGCCGGGACGAACACCGGGTCGACCCAGTAGTTGTTGGCGTTGTACGTGCTCGACGGGAAGGTGGTGGCCGAGGCGTAGGTGAAGACGCCGTTCGGCGTGGCGCTGTTTGCCGGCGCGGTCAGAGGCCCGCTGGTGATCGCCTGGCTGAACCCGTTCGTCGTCACGGAGTAGTTGCCCCTGGGGTCGTAATACGCCGCGATGTAGGTCGTGCCGGCCGTGATCGGCACGGGAGCGGCAAAGGTCACCGTCTGCCACCCGGATCTCGTCTCGTTGCTGAACGTGGCCTGGGCGAGCAGCTTGCCATCGGCCGTGTACAGGCTGCCCGTGTGCGTGCCTGTGTTGGCCTTCGACTTGTAAAAGCGCACTCCGGTGATGCTTCCATCCACGCTAGAGGAGAACTTCACGCCCAGATCGACCGCGTTGGAGTCACGGAAGTCGACGGTGGTCGGAACGGTGTTGCCAAACAGGGTGTAAGACGGCGCGGTTGTGTCCGACATCGCCGCGTCGGCAACCGTGAAACCTGACAGGCTGGCGACCAGAGACGTGGCCGCAAGCACCGCAACCCAGCGTGTCTTGTCCATGACGGTCCTCGGTCCTTGGTGGTGTGGTGGGGGGAGAGATACGACACTCCCCCCTTCGCCTCGACCGCGTCATGCATTGAGGCGATGGACCATCCATTAGGACATCCGGCCAGAACCGTCTCTCCCGGACCGTTCACAACGTGAACGTTCTGCTGTACCGTTCACACATTGAACGGCAGTCCGTTATTTCACGCCGGGGACCATACCACCAGTCCGGGTGGCTGACTAGTAATTCCCCTGATCGGGGGTGGTCGAAGAGGTTGTCAGCCGACTCGGAGGTGAATCAGCGCCTGCTGAGCGAACCGCCTCGCCGTTGCGCACGGCGCGGAGACGCTCAGCACCTTCCCGCGAGGCAGAGAGGTGAACAGCACCTGGTGGCCGAGGGTCCCGCAGTAGCTCAGCCGCCCCCGAAGCAGGAACTTCGACGGACGGCGCAGGGTCCCGATCGCCCGCTTCAGCGTGAGCGATTCGATCACGATCGTCACGTCGGACGCCTTGCGCCTGAACGCGTAGATGCACGTCGGGCCGAGCGGAGCCTCGCGGCTCGACAGCACACGGGCGCCGACGATCCGGCTCGCCTGGTCCGCACTCACCAGCGAGCACGGATTCGTCGCCGCCGCGACGGCGGCGACGCGGACGCGGACCGGCGCTGCGGCCCGCGCGTCCCGCGGGCCGGCCGTCGACAGGGCGGCGCCCGCGAGCGCGAGCGCCGCCAGTGTCACCGTCGACGCTCGCGCGATCGACCTCATCCTGTTGTCACGCGGCAACCAGCGCCGGAGCAGCTGCCGTCGCCGGCGTCACCCGCAGCCGCGACAGCTCCTGCTGGAGCGCCCGCCGCCCTCGGTGATGCAGGCCATGGATCGACCCCTCGCTGCGGCCGAGTCGGTCGGCGATCTCGACGGGGGACAGTCCAACGACATGACGGAGGAAGACGACCAGACGCTGGTCATCCGGCAACCCCGCCAGCGCCTCCCGGACCGCCAGGACGTTCTCCAGCGGCTCGTCTACCTCCGAGTCCACCTTGAAAGGCTCGTCGGACGGGATCGCCCGGTTGCTGCGCAGGTGGTCGATCGCGGTGTTTCGCGCGAGCCGGAGCAGCCATGCGAAGAACGGCACGCCCCGATCGTTGTACTTGGCGATCGAAGTCATCAGCTTCGTGAACACGTGCTGCGTTATGTCCTCCGCCTCGTGGTCGTCGCGGACAATGCTGCGAACGTACCCGTAGATATTGTCGGAGTAACGCTGGTAGAGAAACCGGAACGCGTCGGCGTCGCCCTCCTTCGCCCGCGCCACGGCCAGTCGCGTGATGCGCTGCGCCTCCGGCGAATCGTCGATCGTCGTCCGGCAGCGAAAGCCCGTGGACGTGTCCGTCGCAGGCAGCGCCCCGCTGGCCCGATCCGGGCCCGTGTACCTCAGTCGCATCTATTCGTCCCCCTGATATGCAGCCGACGGCCGTGTCTCTCCGGCTCGGCGCCCCGGTCCGCGTTGTCTCGATCCTGCTGTGCTCACAGGACCCCGCTGTGCCTGCAGGATCCTGCCGTGCCTCGCAGCGAGTATCGGGCGTCGCCAGGTGCCCGGTCAATGACCGCAGTGGCCCATTCGGGCGTTCAGTTGCCTGAACAGCTCGTGAAAGCGTTGCGGTGTCCCGACCGTTGTATGTCCGGCAAGCGGACGCGCGATCTAAAAGAAAACCGCCGTCAGCTCGCAGTTTCCGGTAAGTTGTGCGCGCAAACTGGGATCGAGACCCCAGTTTTCGTTCTTGCATAGGCCCGGGGGGGTCCATATATGACAGGTCCTGAAGGCTGGTCGGGAGACCGGTCGGCCGAAGGCATCGATAGTCGATGTGCGGACGCGTCGCCGGCTGCGACCGTCGATTGGCGGCTGCCCGTCTCCGTCTGCCTGCTGCTCGCCGGGATCTGCCTGCTCGCGGGGCTGGTCTTCAGACCGCCGCCGATCGCCAACCGCGACCCGTCGCTGCTGGCCCTTCTGAAGACGGCCGCGGCAGCGACCGCGCTGACGGGAGCCTGGACGCTGCGGGTCTGCTACCGGCACTCGCGGCTGCTCCGGGACCTGCTGCTGCTGGCCGCTGTCGCGACACTCGGCCTTGCAGACCTGCTCGGCGCGTTGCTGCCGGGCGTGCTGGCCCCGGCGTCGCTGCTGCTGATCCTGCCGGTCATCGCCCTCTCCGCGTCCGCCGCCGCGAGGTTCGCCGGCACCCCCGACCCCGGCGAGCGTCTCACGAGCGCGTGCTTCGGTGCCGGGTTCGGCCTGTCGGCGGTGGGGCTCGCCGGTTGGCTGGCGGTCGCGCCGGCCGGGTCCGGAGTGGTGCCATGGCCGGTGCCGGTCAAGCTCCTGGGCGCCTGCCTGCTGGCGCTCGGAGCGCTGCGCCAATCAGCGTTCAGCCGTCGAGGAGAGGTCGCCGCCCGAGTGACCGCAGAGCGCCGCCGGCTGGCGCGCGAGCTGCACGACGGTCTATGCCAGGACCTTGCGTTCATCGTCGCCAATGCCAGTCGCTTCCTCGCCGACGACGGCACCGAGAGCCCGGTGATGATCGCGGCGCGCAGGGCGCTCGCGTTCTCGAGAGAGACGCTGTCCGAGTTGTCGGCATCGCACGTGGTCGGGACGCCCGAGGCGCTCAGGACCATCGCCGAGGAACTCGAGCTTCGCTTCGGGATCGAGGTCAGCGTTCGGACGAACGGAATCGAGTTCGAGTCCCACGATCGCGAGGACATCGTCCGGATCGTTCGCGAGGCGATCGTCAATGCGGCCAGACACGGCGCGGCTCGGAAGGTGATCGTCGAGCTCCAGCGCGAGGATGGGGCCGTCGTGCTGCGCATTCGAGACGACGGCCTGGGTCTGCCTGCGGCTGACCGGCGGCGCGAGGGCTTTGGGATGAGATCGATGCGCGAGCGCTCGGTCGCGCTCGGCGGACAGCTCGACGCGCGCTCCCACACCGACGGGGGCGCCGAGCTGGAGCTAATGCTGCCGTGAGCACACCGATACGAGCGCTGGTGGCGGACACCGCGCCCACTCGCCTCGGGGTGCGCCTCGCGCTCGAGGGCATGGCCACGATTTGCGCCGAGGCCGACGACCGTGAGGGTGCGCTTCGCCAGGCGCTGGCGGAGCGCCCGGACGTGTGCCTGATCGGCCGCTCGCTGCCCGGCGGCGGGATCGCGGCGGTGCGCGAGATCTGCGCGGCGCTGCCGACCACAGCCGTGGTGGTTCTCGCCGACAGCAACGACGTCGACGACCTGCTCGCCTCCTTGCGGGCCGGCGCGATCGGATACATGTCGGTGGGCTTCGAGCCCGCGCAGCTCAGGCGCGCGATCATCGCGGTCCACACCAAGGAGGCGGCGATCCCGCGCCATATGGTCAGGGATCTGGTGGACGAGATCCGGGCGCTCGAGCGAGCGGCCGACGGGGACCTGACGCTCCGTCAGGCGCAGATCCTGACGATGCTCCGCCGCGGGCACTCGACCGCGCGGATCGCCTCGAGCCTGTCGATCTCGCCGGTGACCGTGAGACGCCACATCTCGGTGCTGGTACGCAAAGCCGGGGTCAGCGGGCGCGCGCAGCTGCTCGCCGAAGGCACCGTCGGTCGGGACGAATCACCCGCTCAGCGTCAATCGAGCCCGTGCCGGACGGCGTAGATCGCCGCCTGGACGCGGTTGCTCATCCCGAGCTTCGCCAGCACGTTCGACAGGTGGTTCTTCGCAGTCCGCGGGCTGATGTGGAGCTCGGCGGCGATCTCGGCGTTCTCCAGCCCCCGGGCGAGCAGACGCAGGACCTCCAGCTCGCGCGGTGACAGGATGCCGGCCCGCTCCGGCTCGACGAGCGGCTCGACGTGATCGCGGCGGATCTTTTCGAGCACCGCGGAGGCGGCTTTCGGAGACAGCCACGAGTCCCCCGCCGCGGCCGCGCGCACGGCGGCGACGACGGACTCGATCGGATTGTCCTTGAGCAGGTAACCGCAGGCTCCGGCAAGGATGGCCGCGGCCAGATCGCCGTCGTCGGCCGCCACCGTCAGCACGATTATGCGCGCGTCCGGCGACCGTCCGATGATCTGCTGGATCGCCACGAGCCCGTCGACGTCGGGCATCCGCAGGTCCATCAGCACGACCTGTGGGCGCAACTCGAGCGCCAGCCGGATCCCCAGTGTCCCGCGCGATGCCTGAGCGATCACCTCGATCCCCGGCTCAGACTTCAACATCGCGGACAGCCCCGAGCGGAACAGGTCGTGATCGTCGACGATCAGCACGCTGATCGACTCGACCACCTCCCCAGCCTCACGGTCCATCCCCATTCGAGCAGGGTCGCACGCGGACCCGACCCGCGCAAGATCTCCAACCTTCGAATCGTTGAACGGTAAAAACGCGAAGGGGCAACTCGTGGAGGCAGGCGTGAGCTTGGTCGCAGAAGGACGTACGCGGTTCATGGCGTTGGAGCGCCAGCACGGACCACTCGAGCAGGAACTGACGGAGGCATTCAGCCGGGTGCTGGCAAGCAGCGGCTTCATCCTCGGCGAGGAGGTCGAGCGGTTCGAGCAGGAGTTCGCCGCCTATTGCGGCACCGAGCACTGCGTCGGCGTCGCGTCCGGAACCGCCGCCCTGACGCTCGCCCTCGAGGCCGCCGGGATCGGCGCCGGTGACGAGGTGATCGTCCCCGCTCACACCTTCATCGCCTCGGCGCTCGCGGTCGCGCGGGTCGGCGCGACACCGGTGCTCTGCGATGTCGACTCCGGAACCGGTCTGATCGACCCCGAGGCCGCACGCTCGCTGGTCGGCCCGCGGACCGCCGGCGTGGTTGCGGTTCACCTCTACGGACAGGCCTGCGATGTCGACGCGATCAGGGCGTTCGCCGATCCCGCGGGTCTGATGCTCCTCGAGGACGCCGCCCAGGCCCATGGCGCGATGCACCGAGACCGGCGTGTCGGTGGCCTCGGCGCGGCTGCCGGGTTCTCGTTCTATCCGAGCAAGAACCTGGGCGCGCTCGGCGACGGGGGCGCGATCTGCACGAATGACGCCGAACTCGCGCAGCGGCTTCGCCAGCTCCGCAACGTCGGGCAGCGCCGCAAGGGCGAGCACGTCGTGCTCGGCACGAACGAACGGCTGGATGGGCTCCAGGCCGCCTTCCTACGGGTCAAGCTGCCGCACCTGGATGGGTGGAACGCCGCTCGACGCGCGGCCGCGGCGGAGTACCGCGAGGCCCTGTCGGGAGTGGTGCGCGTCCTCGACGAGCGGCCTGAGAGTCCGTGTGTCTACCACCTGTTCCCGATCCGGGTCGAGGGCCGTGACGAGTTCGTTGCTTCGCTCAGCAGGTTGGGGGTCGACACCGGCGTTCACTACCACCCGGCGGTACACCGCCATCCCGCCTGGGCCGGTCACGAGATTCGCACGGGGAACGTTTCCCGGGCCGAGGCGTGGGCCGCCGAACAGGTGTCCCTGCCGATCCATCCGGATCTGTCAGCGGCCGAGATCGAACGTGTCGTCGACGCGGTCACGATCGCGGCCGGTGGCTGACTGCCGGCCGCGTCCCGACGGGGATGGTGGTCCCGTGAGACCACCATCCCCGAGGAAACCGACTACGATCGACATGGATCGTGCTAGGCGGGGCGCTAGCGGTGCCCTGTAACCCGCAATCCGCTCACGCGGGGCTGAATTCCCTCCCGAGGGGACGAGGCTCGGGGTCAGCGTCCAGCGCCCTGGCGGTGATGGCCGGTCCCGTTGCGATGGAGGCCCGTGAACCAGGTCAGGTCCGGAAGGAAGCAGCCTTAAGCGATCCCCTACAGGCGCGACGGGGGTGCCGAGCCGGAGCCAGGACACAGGATCGCCCCCCGAACCGGATCCACGACCGAGGGTGCACGATCCATTTTTCCCGGCGCGCTCGCCGCTGCTTCGCGCGCCGGACCGCGCGTCGCTGGCGGCCGTTCTTCCGCGCGCGATGTACCGAATGGGTACATCCGGCGCGAAAGAACGAGTGGGACTAGCTCGCCGCGGCGTGCAGCGACTGGCCGGGCGCCGCTTCCCGCGGGGGTGCGGTCGACTCGCGGACGACCAGGCTCGTCGCCAGGTCGACGCGCCGGTTGACCGCCGCGTCCGGGTCGTCCACCATCTGGATCAGCAGCCGCGCGGCGGTCTCGGCCATCTCCACCAGCGGCTGGCGGATCGTCGTCAGCGGCGGCCCGACCCAGTGGCCGATGCGGAGGTCGTCGTAGCCGACGACCGATAGGTCGTACGGGATCCGGATCCCGCGCGGACGCGCGGCTTCGTAGACGCCGAGCGCCTGCAGGTCGCTGCCGGCGAAGATCGCGGTCGGTGGGCACTCCAGGCTGAGCAGTTCGGTCGCGGCGCGGTGCCCGCCGCCGACGTGGAAATCCCCGGCGCGCACCAGCGCCGGGTCGAAGCCGATCCCGGCGCGCTCGAGCGCCGACCGGTACCCGTCGACGCGCGCGATCGAGCAGATCATGTCCTCCGGCCCGCTGATCATCCCGATCCGGCGGTGCCCCAGTTCGATCAGGTGCTCGGCTGCCGCGAGTCCGCCGGCCCAGTTCGCCGACCCGATCGAGGCCACATCCGGCTCTGGCTCGTCGGCGGGGTCGACGACCACGAAGTTGACGCCGCGGCTGCGGAGCTTGTGCTTCTCGACCGGCACGAGGTCGGAGAACACGAGGATCACGCCGATCGGCTTGCGTCGCAGGACGCCGTCGATCCAGGCCGCGCCGGGGCTGTGGCGGTCACCGCTCTCGGTCAGGATCAGGCCGATCTCGGCGTCCCGCGTGACGTGCTCGACGCCGCGGATGATCTCGATCGCCCACTCGCTCTCGAGCTCGTGGAAGACGAGCTCGATCATGCGCGCGGCCGCGGTGCCCGCCGCTGGGATCCGGCGTAGGTAGCCGTGCTCGTGCAACAGGCCCTCGACACGAACCCGCGTGCCGGCGGCCACGTCGGCCCGGCCGTTCAAGACTTTCGAAACTGTTGCGAGCGAAACGCCGCCCTCTGCGGCGATCTCCGCGAGCGTCACCCGGCGATTCTTCGCGGGCCGCCTCTTAGGTGCTTTGGACATCACTCGCCTTTTTACTCGCCTTTCGCCCAGAATTGAAGAGCATCATGAGACCTTCACGGTTCCCGCTTGACACGCTAACCGATACAGCGCTAGCCTCGCCGTGCGTTAGACATACTTTCGGAGAGTATGTCGAAAACTTTCGGAGAGGAGAGCTTTCTCAAAATGGCAAGTTCCCATAGGTTGCGGCGTGGTGCCGTTGCCACGGTTGCGCTTGCGGCCACAGCGGCAGCTGCGGCTATCGGTGCGGGCGCCAGCGGCGCCGCCACCACGGCTGCTGCCAGCAGCCGGCCGGCCAACCAGATCAGCATCCTGATGTACGGCGATGCCCAGAACACCGTCGAGAATTGGGTCGTCCAGCAGTACAACGCGACGCCGATGGGCAAGAAGGTGCCCGCGAAGATGACCCTCATCCCCGGCGCCAACTACCAGCAGAAGCTGCAGACGGTCATGTCCACGCCCAACGCGCCGGACCTGTTCTTCAACTGGGGCGGCGGCTCGATCATCCAGTTCCAGAAGGCTGGGCTGCTGCTGCCGCTGAACCAGATGATGGCCCAGAACCCGAAGCTGAAGTCGTCGTTCCTGCCCTCGATCCTTGGCGCCGCCAAGATCGGTGGCAACTACTACGGCATCCCGATGCGGGGTACCCAGCCGGTCTTCCTGTTCTACAACAAGACCACCCTCAAGAACGACAAGCTTCCGGTCCCGACGACGTTCCCGCAGCTGCTTCACGACGTCAAGGTGCTCGTGAAGGACGGCGTCAAGGTCCCGATCGCCGACGGCGGCCAGGACCAGTGGCCGACGCTGATGTGGTACGAGTACCTGTACGACCGGGTCGCCGGCCCGAGCCTCGTCACGAGCGCGCTCGCCGGCAAGAACAGCGTCTGGAACACGGCCGCCAGCAAGAAGGCGCTCGGCGACATCAAGACGCTCATCAAGGCCGGCGCGTTCGGCCCGAACAAGAGCTGGGACTCACTCAGCTACACCTCCAACCAGACCGCCGGCCTGATGGTCGGGGGCAACTCCGCATTCGAGCTGATGGGCTCGTGGTACTACTCCACGATCAATTCGCTCGGCTCGACCGCGAAGGGCACCGCTCCGGCGAACGGACCGGGCTCCGCGTTCGCCCAGCACAGCCTCGGCTACACGGAGTTCCCGTCGGTTCCGGGCGGTAAGGGCAACAGCTCCGACCTCGCGGGCAACACCGAGAACTACTACTCGGTGCTGAAGAACACCCGCTACCCGGCCGCCGTCGCCGACTTCCTGAAGAGCATGTACTCGTCGGCGTTCCTGAAGAAGGAGCTGGCAATCGGCAACCTCACGACCACGAAGAACACGGCTGGCCTGATCAGCGGCCCGCAGGCTCCGTACCTGCGGTTCACGCTTCACTCCGTCAGCAAGGCCGGCGCGTTCCAGGACTCGTGGGATCAGGCCTGGCCTCCCACCGACACGACCCTGATTCACACGTCGGTCGCCAAGTACTTCGACACCCTCGACGCCCCCGCGTTCATCAAGGCCTTCAGCACCCTGAAGGCGGCGTAGGGATCTAGGAATCTAAAAGCAATGGCAACAACCGCCACGCTCGACAACGAACGTAGGCGGCTGACCACCAGAAGCAAGAAGAGCTCGGGCGGCCTGTCGGTTGGCCGCCCGAGCTTTCTCTGGTCAGTGCCGGGTTTCGTGTTCTTCGCGCTGTTCGCGGTGGTGCCGCTCGGCGTTGTTGTCTGGCTGTCGTTCAACTCGTGGTCGCTGGTCGGCAGCCCGCACTGGATCGGGCTGGGGGCGTGGCGGCACATGTTCCAGGACCCGGTGCTGATCCAGAGCTTCAGGATCACGGCGATCCTGACGGTTCTGGGGATCGCCCTGCAGACTCCGATCAGCATGCTGCTCGGCGTCTGGGCGGCCGGCTACCAGCGCAACCGGGCGATCCTGTCGGCGCTGTACTTCATCCCGCTGTTGATGTCCGCGGCGGCGATCGCGGTCGTCTGGGATTCGCTGCTGGCGCCGTTCTCGGGGCTCCCCAACGAATTTCCCTCGATCTTCAGCCTCGGGATCTTCAACCACGGCTTCCTGTTCAGCAGCGGGCCGGCTGCGATCGGCGTGCTGACGTTCGTCGGCATGTGGCAGTGGACGCCGTTTCACACCCTGATCTACCAGGGCGGCGCACGCAATATCCCGGAGGTCCTGTATCAGGCCGCCGCGATCGACGGCGCCGGCCGCGTGCGGATGTTCTTCCACATCACGCTGCCACAGCTGCGCAACACGATGGTCACCTCGATGGTGCTGATGCTCGTCGGCGGACTGACGAACTTCGATTCGATCCTGATCCTGACCCAGGGCGGGCCGGGCACCTCGACGACCAGCACCGCGTACTACATGTACCAGCAGGGATTCACGACCTTCCAGTTCGGCGACGCCGCCGTCATCGGCGTCATGCTCGCGGTCGTCACCACGATCATCTCGCTGATCGTCGTCAAGGCGACCGGCTGGGACAAGATGCGCAGCACCCAGGAGGGCGTGTGACCGCGCGGCGCCCCAACTACATCGCCGGCGTGCTGACGACGATCTGGCTGCTGATCGTGCTCGCGCCGATCTGGGTGCTGCTCAAGGGCTCATTCCAGAACCAGTTCGACTACACGGCCACCGGGCCGCTGGCGTTGCCGAACTTCGGCCGGCTCACCACCGCGAACTTCACCCTGATCTTCCAATCGGGCTTCCTGAGGTACTTCCTGAACACCGCGATCGTCGTCGTCGCGGTCGTCGCGCTCGTCGTGGTGCTGGTGCCGCCGGTCGCGTTTGCGGTGGTTCGCAACCGCAGCCGCACCGTCACCTTCATCTTCAGGATCCTGTTGATGGGGCTGGCGATCCCGATCCAGGTGGTGCTGATCCCGATCTTCTACCTGATCCAGAAGGCGGGGTTCTACGACACGTTCCCCGCGATCATCCTCCCGACCGCCGCGTTCTCGATCCCGATCTCGGTGATCATCATGACCGGGGCGATGCGCGACATCACGCCGGACATGTACGAGGCGATGGCGCTCGACGGGGCGTCGCCCTGGCGCACCTTCAGGAGCCTGGTGATGCCGCTGTCCCGCGGCGCGCTGGCGACGGTCATCATCTTCTCGGCGCTGAACGCCTGGAACGGGTTCATCTTCCCGCTGATCCTGACGCAGTCCAACAACGTCAAGGTCTTCACCCTCGCGCTGTACGGCTTCAACAAGAACAACTCCGTCGACGCCCCGGCGATCACGGCGGCCGTCGTCCTCTCGATCATCCCGATCCTGATGGTGTACCTGCTTGCCCGTCGCGCCCTGATCCGGGGTCTGATGGGCGTCGGGGGGAAGTGATGTCGGCGAATCCGGTGGAACGCGGCGGCACCGTCGCCGCCTGGAACGACACGTCGCTGTCCGCGAGCGAGCGGGTCGAGGCGCTGATCGACGCGATGTCGCTGCGCGAGAAGCTCGCACAGCTGTACGGGGTATGGATCGGCGCGTCGCCGGCCGGCGGCGAGGTCGCGCCGTTCCAGCACGAGCTGGTCGGCGGGGTCGACTTCGACGCTCTGATTCAGGATGGCCTCGGACAGCTGACGCGGCCGTT